>Ga0115007_10000191_pt1 | contig 39700 bp, 32 predicted proteins | sample ArcOceMetagenome_2_FD_87166 | JGI IMG/M metagenome (GOLD analysis project Ga0115007, IMG submission 87166) | Marine eukaryotic phytoplankton communities from Arctic Ocean - Arctic Ocean ARC135M Metagenome | ecosystem: Environmental > Aquatic > Marine > Oceanic | place: Arctic Ocean | collected...
AGATTTAAACCCCACACACCTAGACGCCATGATGACGGAGATTACCCTATCTCAAGCCTTAGATACTGCCCAAGGCCAAATTGATGGCCGCACTCGGGGCCGTTTTGTGGTTAATGTAAACGCCTAACTGAGGTATAAAACATGAATACGATTAGCCGCTATCCGGTGCCTAAGCTTGAAGATCTGCCTGCAGACATTAAAAGCCAGGTATTAGAAGTTCAAGAAAAAGCAGGTTTTGTACCCAACGTTTTTTTGGCCATGGCTCACCGGCCAGACGAGCTGAGGGCATTCATGGCTTACCATGATGCATTAATGCTTAAAGAAAGTGGCTTAAGCCAAGCTGAACGAGAAATGATTATTGTTACCACATCTAATGATAATGGTTGTTTGTATTGTGTCGTAGCCCATGGGGCGATATTACGTATACGGGCCAAAGATGCCTTGATCGCAGATCAGGTTGCAGTAAATTACCTAAAAGCTGACATTTCTGTGCGGCAAAAAGCCATGCTCACTTTTGCACTAAAAATATCTAATAATGCTCAAGCAACCAGTGAGGAAGACTTTGTTATATTAAAAAGTTTTGGTTTCAGTGATGAAGATATGTGGGATATCGCCGCAATTACAGCCTTTTTTGGGCTCAGTAACCGTATGGTGAGCTTCGCCTCTATACAGCCTAATAAAGATTTCTATGGCATGGCTCGGGACATTTAATTTCAGCCCCAGTAACGCTAGCAACAGCATGGTTTTTTTGGCTAATTCGATGCAGTGTCATTTCTGTAAATAATTTACAAATATTTAGTTATAATGCTATAAATTGGCATTAATTTTAGATGTAATCTAGTATTACTACACAAAATTAAATGGCGTTATTGCTTTTTGTTTCAATCTGAACGCGTTATCCTAACGCGCCTGTTAAAGCGTCACGCTGACACTAAGTGATGACGTTAGTGCCACTACCCCTTAACTCACCACTGCCAAGGAAAAATTCATGCCTGAGTCTCTCAAGGATAGCGCAATGCGCTACCATACTCACCCAACACCCGGTAAATTGTGTATTCAACCCACAAAACCGCTGGCTAATAAACGTGACCTTGCGCGCGCTTATTCTCCTGGTGTGGCATATGCTTGTGAAGCGATAGTAGAAAATGAAGATATGGCGGCAGCAGTCACCGCCCGTGGCAACCTAGTCGGTGTAATTACTAATGGCACAGCAGTACTGGGGTTAGGTAATATTGGCCCATTGGCATCTAAACCTGTCATGGAAGGCAAAGCAGTGCTATTTAAAAAATTTGCGAATATCGACGTGTTTGACATTGAAATTCAAGAAAATGAAGTTGATAAGCTAGTGGATATTATTGCTTCGTTAGAACCTACTTTTGGTGCCATTAACTTAGAAGATATTAAAGCGCCAGAATGCTTTCTAGTAGAGAAACAACTACGTGAACGGATGAATATCCCAGTTTTCCATGATGATCAGCACGGCACTGCAATTGTGGCTGCAGCTGCAGTTTATAATGGCTTGAGAGTAGTAGGAAAAAATATAGAAGACATTAAAGTAGTGGGCTCAGGTTCTGGTGCGGCCAGCATTGCCTGTTTAGACTTGCTTGTGAGTATGGGCTTGCCGTTAGACCAAGTTACCTTAATAGATCGCTCAGGAGTGATCTATAAAGGCCGAGGGCATGGAATGAACCCTTGGAAAGAAAACTATGCAAGAGAGACCGAAGACCGTACCTTAGCTGATGCTATGGTTGATGCAGACCTATTTTTGGGCTTATCTGCCCCTGGTGTGTTAACCCAAGATATGGTGAAAAGTATGGCGCCAAAGCCACTTATTTTGGCGATGGCTAACCCTACACCAGAAATTATGCCTGAACTGGCTATGGCAGTTCGCCCCGACGCCATAGTTGCCACTGGACGTTCTGACTTCCCCAACCAAGTAAACAATGTGTTGTGCTTTCCATTTATCTTCCGTGGTGCATTAGACTGTGGTGCCACGACAATTAACGAAGCTATGAAGCACGCCTGTGTTAGAGCAATCGCAGACCTAGCATGTAAAGAAGTGACAGATGTTGTAGCTGCAGCCTACCCGGGTGAAAACTTTAAGTTTGGCCCTGAATACCTCATCCCTAAGCCCTTTGACCCACGATTAATCGAAGAAGTGCCGCTAGCTGTCGTTAAAGCAGCAATGGAAAGTGGTGTAGCCACTCGCCCTATTGAAGACCTAGACGCCTACCGCATTAAGTTACAAGGTTATGTAAACCAGGCAGGCTTGTTTATGCAGCCAATGATCGAAAAAGCAAAGCAAGGCCCGCAGCGCCGAATCGTTTATGCGGAAGGCGAAAATGATGATGTACTTATGTCCATGCAAGCTATGGTGGATGAAGCCGTAGCAAAACCTATTCTTATTGGCCGCCAGAGTGTGATGGAAGCGTCTATTGATCGTTTGAGCTTGCGTTTTAAGTTAGGTGAAGACGTAGAAGTGTTCGACCCTAAAGATTGTGACCTGCATAACCGCTATTGGCAGCATTACCACAAAAAAGTTGCACGCAAAGGGATCTCTGTAGAAACTGCCAAACAAGAAATGCGTAATAATTGTACGGCTTTAGCTTCGGTTATGGTGGATTTAGATGAAGCCCATGGCATGATCTGTGGCAAAGTAGGGCGCTTTGATACCCACTTCAAAACTCTTTTGCAAGTGCTTGGTCCGAAAACGCCAGATACACACGTATCTAGCGTATGTGCATTATTATTGCCTAGTGGCCCATTGTTCTTAGCCGATGCGTTTTTAACTGTAGATCCAACTGCAGAAGAGATTGTGGCTTCCACTGAAGCGAGTATGAACTTTGTGCGCCAGTTTGGTATTAAACCTAAAGTGGCGCTGTTATCCCACTCTAATTTTGGTACTTCCAGCGACCCACAAGCTAACAAAATGCGTCAGGCCTCTGCCACACTTCGCGAGCGTTACCCTAATGAGGAAATCGAAGGTGAAATGCACTCATTCACAGCCCTTAATGAAGAGCTACGTCAGACTATTTTTCCCAATTCAAAGCTTACGGGGCAGCCAAATTTACTCATCATGCCTAACCTAGATACAGCCAACATTACCTTAGGACTTATTCGTTCTTTAACTGATGCCTTACTTATTGGGCCCTTTGTTCACGGTTTATCTAAGCCTGCTCACATTGTTATTCCGTCGGTTACAGGCCGTGGTATGTTTAACATGAGTGCGATTACAGCAGCTGATGTTGAACTGCACTGTGAAACTAATGAGTGCAGTATTTAGTGATTAATTATTTTTCAATAAGACCACCAAAAATACATTTATGGTCTATTGTTAATGAGTGTAAAACATATTCCTAAGTGACTTTGCCCAGTTTATCTGGGCTTTTTTTTAGTATTTTTGCCACCATGAATTCCTAACTATAGGTTCATGGAGTAGCTGCATTAATTCGCCTATTCGGGGAATGACAAACGCTTGGTTTTGCTGTTGTGCGAGTAATTTTGTTTGTTCTGCAGGTTCGTCCCAAGGGTGTAACGATAAGGTAAAAGCGCCCCAGTGCACGGGCATTAAAATGCGGGCCCGTAAATCTTTTGCAGCTTGTAGGCTTTGTTTAGGCACCATGTGAATGGCCCGCCAGCGGGAATTATATTGCCCAGTATCTAACAAAGCGATATCAATAGGGCCAAAACGTTGGCCAATTTCTTTAAAGTGAGGGCCATAGCCGCTGTCCCCGCTAAAAAATATCCGTTGCATCGGTGCCTCAATCATCCACCCACCCCATAGCGTAGAGTTGCTATTTCCCAGCCGCCTGCCAGAAAAGTGGCGAGCAGGGGTAAACGTCAGCTTGATATCATTTAAATCGTTAGCCTGCCACCAGTCCATTTCGCTAATGCGCTCTGGGGCAATGCCCCAGTGTAATAGGTGCTGCCCTACGCCAAGGGGCACGTAGTAATGTTTAACCTTGGCATCTAGCTTCATAATGCTGGGGTAGTCTAAATGGTCGTAATGATCATGAGAAATTATGACCGCGTCAATGGGGGGCAGCTGTGCTGGTTCGATAGGCAGGTTTTTACTGTAACGTTTGCTACCAAGAGTTGGGTGGGGTGCAGCTGTGTCACTAAATATTGGATCAAATAATAAGGTTTGGTTGGCGGTTTGCAGTAGAAACGAGGAATGACCAAACCACAAAAGTTGGGTTTTATTAGTGATATTGTTTACGTGTGACACGTCCACCTTGATGACATCAAGGTTGCGCTCTGGAGCCAGCTCTTGAAGAGTCATATAATCCCATAATGAACTCATCATAAGACCAAAAGATTGATCTAAGTTAGTCTCAACCGTATTCACAAATTGACTTTGTAAAAAGTTTTTTGAGTGGCTGTAGGCCTGTTTCTGTGACCCAGTCATTGGAGCGCCAAATACATCAGCTTTAGAATACCAGTAATACCCCCCACCTCCAGCAGCTAGGGCTAAAATGAATGTTATAGCAACTAAACTGAGGACTATAGTTTTAATTATTTAAATCGAATCTCTGGTTTTCCTACAGTGTGGAATGATGTGATGGTTATTCTCTAGATTGACATCATAACTGCAAAGGCTTTTGCCTCACACTGTTTATATGCTTACTTTTTATTTAACCTCAGTAGTGTGTTTTTACGGATTTCTGTAAGGTTAACCTTGCGGTACTTTATAGGGTATGAGATGTTACCCAGCTGCCTACAATGATGAGCTCTAGTGATGTCTAAAATACAATTTAATAAAGCCTTTACCCAGCAAGAACCCATTCCTGAAACAGCAAAGAAAAGGGTCATGGAATTACTAGATTCAGGTCGATTACACCGCTACAACACAGTGGGTGAAGAACTATCAGATGCGGCTTTGTTAGAGCAGGACTTTGCTCAGTACCAAGGCCGAAAATACTGTTTAGCGTGCACCTCTGGTGGTTACGGTTTACATATTGCGCTGCGGGCTATGGGTTTGCAATCAGGGGACCAAGTACTCACCAATGCTTATACATTAGCACCCGTTCCAGGTGCTATTCATGCCGCTGGGGGTAAACCAGTATTGGTAGAAATTGATGAACACTATCACCTAGATTTAGTGGACCTAGAGGCTAAGGCAAAAAGCAGCAATGCTAAAATTTTGTTGTTATCACTGATGCGTGGACATATTCCTGATATGGACCGGCTTATGGCTTTGTGTAATGACTTAGGCCTGCAAGTACTAGAAGATTGTGCTCATACTATGGGCGGTTCATGGGGTGATAAAAAGTCTGGTAATTTTGGTCAAGTTGCAGCGTTTAGCCTACAAACCTACAAACACCTGAATACTGGTGAGGGTGGTCTAGTGGTGACAGATGATGCAGAAATTGCGGCGCGCCTGATTATGCATTCGGGGTCTTACATGCTTTATGAGCGTCACGGTGCAGCACCAACACCTGAGGTGTTTGAAAATATACGGTTAATCAGCGCCAATATGTCTGGTCGCATGGACAACATACGTGCGGCTATAGGTTTAGCCCAATTGCCAGGGTTGGATAAAAACTGTCAACGCTGGAATAGCCGTTATGCTATTTTGCATAGCACCATTGCAGCGATTGAGGGGCTAAATATACCGGTGAGAGATGCCAGAGAGTCTTTTGTGGGGAGCTCACTTCAGTTTCGCCCAATAGGCCTTGACGTTGGGCAAATACCTGGCTTTATTGCTGCCTGCGCAGCTCAGGGCGTAGAGCTTAAATGGTTTGGCGATGATAAGCCTAAGGCATTCACTAGCCGTTATGACAGCTGGCACTACATTGATCCCATGCCTCATTTACCGAATACCCTTAGGGCTTTGGAAAAAACCCTAGACCTTCGAGTACCACTAACATTTAATGACGCAGATTGTCATGTAATTGGCGCTGTCATTGCCCAAGTAACAGCTGAGTTCATGGTGAGATAAACAACCTATTCCATGAACTCAGGTTGAAGTCTACGCTTTTGGGCGCAGGCCTTTAGGGTCATAGAAGCCGTATAAGCTGGCTTCAGCAGAGTAGCGCTTAAGAGCAATTTCGATTTCAAACTTTGCTTTTGACAGGCGAATTGGAGACAAGTCGGGAGCGTTTACATAGCCCATACCAATAGCACTGCCTAGGGCATGGCCATACATGCCTGAGGATAGATAACCAACAATTTCATCATTCATGACGATGGGCTCGTTATGGAATAACATTGCTTCAGTATCATCAAGCTTAAACTGCACCAATCTGCGGGTAGATTTTTTAGCTTGAAGCTGTTCTTTAAAGCCATTAATACCTATAAAGTCACCCGCCTCTGGCTTGGCGGCCCACGCAAGGCCAGCATCAAATAGGGTGTCTTCTGGGCCTACATCATGGCCCCAATGCACAAAACCTTTTTCCATACGGGCACTATTAACGGCATGCATGCCAACATTGCGTATGCCAAATGCATTACCCGCTTCAAATAATGCACGGTATACAGTGGCTGTGTGCTGAGCAGGAATAAACAACTCCCATCCCAGTTCGCCAACGTAGCTTAAGCGCTGTACCCACATGCGCACCCCAGCCACTTCCATGACTTTACCCGAAGCAAATGGGAAAGCTTCATTACTCAAATCTGTGTCTGTAACTTTAGACAACACCTCACGTGCGTGAGGGCCTTGAAGAGCCATCGCGCCAAAATTCATACTAATGTCTTGCAACAATACATCGTCAATTAGGCGATGGTTCAGGTGCCACCAATCCCTTGAGTGGGAGCTAATGCCGGTAATCACCCAATACGTTGTTTCACCAGTGCGTGCAACAGTTAGATCGGCTTCGATGCCGCCGCGAGCATTAAGAAAGTGGGTGTACACCACTTTACCTACGGGAATATCGATATTGCCTGCACAAATGTATTGTAAGTTTTTGCCGGCTGCAGGGCCTGTGACTTCAAACTTACCAAATGATGACATATCGTAAATGCCAACACTTTCACGCATTGCCATATGCTCTTGTTTGGTGTTGTTAAACCAATTTGGTTTTTGGTAGCTGTACTGGTACTTCGCTTCTTGGCCTGGGTTGGCAAACCAATTGGCGCGCTCATAGCCACACACTTCGCCAAAGCAGGCGCCTGCTGATGTAAGTTCTTGGTGCAATGGTGAATGAATTTGGTCACGTGCTGTTTCGTATTGGTAAAAAGGCCAATGCATTGCATAACTATGACCTAAGGCCTCAGGGATACGTTCAGATACATATTCGTCATGTTGTTGAGCAGGGTGATGGCGACGTAAATCACACTCGCTTACGTCACCCGACGGAAAGCCATCAATCATCCAGTCGGCCATGATTTTACCCACGCCGCCACCCGCACCAATACCTTTGGAGTTCATGCCGGCGGCTATAAAGAGTTTGTCTATTTGAGGAGTAGGGCCAAGCAAGTGAAGATTGTCGTTAGTGAAGCTTTCTGGGCCATTAAACCACGTACGAATGCCTGTTTCTTGCAACTGCGGAAAGGTTTCCATGCCATTTAAAAGATAGGGTTCTACGTGATCTTGGTCTAAGGGAAACTGTCCAAAACAGAAGTCATCAGCTATTTTGTCCATAGGGAGTCCAATAGCGTTGTCTTCAAACCAGCCGACTAACATTTTTCCAGCGTCTTCTTTAAAATATAGACCACGATCAAAGTCACGCAATACGGGACGCTGTGTCAGTCCTTCCATCTCTTCTGTAACGATGTAGGAATGTTCACAGGCATATAAAGGTAGCTGCACACCGACTGTTTTAGCAAGGTCTCGAGTCCACATGCCACCACATAAAATCACCTGATCAACTTCCATGGTGCCTTTGTCAGTGCGAATTCCGGTAATAACGTTGTCTTTGGTGAGCAGTTCCTCCATTACCGTATTTTCAAAAATCTCCACGCCATTCATCTTGGCGCCCTTGGCTAATGCCATGGTGGTGTCGATGGGGTTGGTTTGGCCATCACCCGGTGTGTAAAGCGCACCTATAACCCCTTCGGTATTAATACCAGGGTAAAGCTCTGCTAAGCGGGTATTGTCGATCATTTCTGATTCCACACCAAACACTTTACAAATAGACGAGGTGCGTTTAATTTCTTCTAAACGCGCTTCTGTTCGCGCTAAGGAGATACTACCAATACGTTTGTAACCAGTGGCTTGGCCAGTCTCTTCTTCCAAACTGGCATACAGCTCATGGCTGTACTTGGCTAGGTTAGTAAGGGTAGGTGTGGCCCATGCAAGGCTTATTAGGCCTGCAGCGTGCCATGTGGTGCCACTAGTAAGCTGTTTACGTTCTATTAGCACTACGTCCTTAATACCTCGCTTGGCTAGGTGGTAGGCAACGGAGGTGCCGATAATGCCCCCACCAATGATGGCAATGCGTGCTTTTTCTGGCAATACTTTGGTGTCGCTCATAACATTCTCGTTAGCCGTGGATTAGCAATAGCCCACGGTGTTGTTTTTATTGGTATTAGTGGCTAGCTGCGCAATAAACTATTATTTGGATTATACGCTGCGTCAAGTTCTACATGGCAATGTCGTGTGCCAACAGAGGTCTCTACAGTCAGGGCCTGGCCCGCATTACAATGTTCAGGCTTGAGGTAAGCAAAGGCTAAACTTTTTTCTACTCGATAGCCATAGGCGCCCCCGGTGATAATACCCGTATGGTCACCATTAGCAAACACTGCTTCGTTACCAAAACATTCTGCAGCTACCTGGTCATCAAATATCAGGTAAGCCAGTTGCAAAGACAAACCATTAGCTTGACGCTGAAGCATATTAGTACGGCCAATAAACTCCCGGCTTAAATCTAAGAAACGCTCCATACCTGCCTCTAAACCTGAAATTTCCTCAGTAAATTCGGTGCCATAAGCGCGATACATTTTTTCCATACGCATGCTGTTAAAAGCGCGCGTGCCAAAGTCTCGTAAACCCAAAGGCTGACCAAACTCCATTAGTGACTCATAGATTGAAATAAGTTGCCAAACAGGCATGTGCAGTTCCCAACCCAACTCCCCAGCGTAAGATACCCGCATAGCAAAAACAGGTGCAGAATCTAACTGAATAGTTTGGCAAGCTAGCCATGGGAAGGCGCTGGTTGATAAGTCATCTTCACAGATGTGTTGCAAAATTTCACGAGCTTTAGGGCCAGTGAGTAACAGACCACCCCAGTCTTCAGTGAAGTCTTCAAGGGTGACATCGTAATCACCTGCATGTTGCTGCATCCACTGCATGTCTTTAATTTGTGAACCAATAGCACCCATCAATACAAAGTGGTCATGGCTAATACGGCTAACAGTTTGCTCAGCCATGATGCCACCGTTAGCCGCGTGGAATAGGGTAAGACTAATACGGCCATCTTTGGCAGGCAGCTTGTTGCATGACAGGTGATCTAAAAAGGCATGAGCGTCGGGGCCTAAAACACGAAATTTAGCTGTACCGCTGATGTCGGTTATACCACAGGTGTTTTGCACTGCTGCACATTCCTCTGCCACTACAGCGTGTGCTTCGCTGTGAGTCCAAGTTTCGCTTTCGCTGCGCACAGCATCGGTTTTAAACCACGCAGGCTTTTCAAAGCCTGCAGTAACAAAGTGTACTGCATCCTTTTGTGCCATTACTGTATGCAATGCGCTGGTGCGAATAGGGCGCCCATGGGGACGGTTTTCTGTAGGTGAAGCGCTGGAGTACATCCGCTCGTATGATTCAATAGCGCGGGTAATGCAATAATTCTTATCAGCCCAATCACCAAAACGGCGGCTATCTAATGAGGCCATGTTGAGTTCTGTCTGACCATGAACCATCCACTGTGCCATGTATTTACCAATGCCACCTTGAGCAATACCAATGGAGGCGCCAGTCATGTTCCAAAAGTTAGTTAAGCCAGCCACAGGGCCAACTAAAAAGTTGTCATCTGGGGTGTGGGTAATAGGGCCATTTATAATGGTTTTAACACCAACTTCTTGGAAAATAGGCACCAGTTCCATACACCGTTCAAGCCAAGGCATTAGGCGTACTAAGTCGCCGGCAAATAATTCGCGATCAAAGTCCCAATCCATACCATTAATAGCCCAAGGCTTTGAACCACGGGTTTCGTATGGGCCTACCAATAAACCATTACCCTCTTGACGAATATAAGCGGCTGCAGTGGAATCTCTAGTAACGGGCAGCTCTTTTACTAAGGCTGCAATTTCTGGGTGGTCTTCGGTGATCAGGTATTGGTGTTCTAGGTTAATAATAGGCACATGTACGCCCACCATACGGCCTACTTCAGGGGCGAAACACCCCCCTGCATTAACCACATGTTCAGCAACGATATTGCCTTGTTCAGTAATCACCTCGTAACCACCTTGGGGTACTATATTGATGTCTGTGACGCGGTTAAAACGGCTAATTTTAGCACCATTTTCTCTGGCTAATTGGGACAAGGGCATAACCACAGCTGTTGGGTCCACATGGCCATCATTAGGCGTATATAAAATACAGCGTGCGCCGTCAAAATTCATCACAGGGTTAATGGCTTTGGCTTCTTCTTTAGATACCCAGCGCATTTCACACCCAATATTGTGAGCACGGCTCATGACGTTACGGAACCACTGCTCTTCTACTTCGTTATAACCTACGCGAAGGCTGCCGCACTTATGGAATGATGAAGGCAGTCCGGTTTTGGCTGGTATAATTTTGTCATACAGCTCGATGGTATAATCGTGAATTTTAGATAAAGTATGGTTTCCATTAAAGTTAGGGCAAAGGCCAGCGGCGTGCCAAGTTGAACCACTAGTAAGCTCACCCTTTTCAATCATTACTACATCGGTCCAGCCTTCTTCTGTGAGGTGGTACATAAGGTTAACACCAAGGGAACCGCCACCGATAATAACTACGTGGGCATGGGATGGTAGGGACATAATGTATTTCTCTTACAGCCAGTGTTAACGGCCAATTTGTTCACGGGTAAGGCGGATGTCAAATTCCGCGCGTATAGCTAAGTCAGCCTCGTCGCTGATGTGAGTTGGAAAATAGCTGGCTAATAGTTCTTTCTTTTTAGCGATCGCCTTTTCTAATAACACCGGTTTGCCTTGTTCAGCCCATACATTAGGGCTGGTACGGTCTCCTAGCTCGGGATAAATATACTCACTTTGCATGACTGATAGGGTTTGATCTGAGCCTAGGTAATGGCCCTTGCCTCCCATGCAGACTTCATTGATTACGTTAAAACTTAGGCTGTCTTCGTCCACTTTAATTCCTTTAGTCATGCGCATGCAAGCACCTAATACGTCATTGTCCATGAGTAAGCTTTCTGGGCAAGCGCCCATAAGGCTGCCGTACATTCCTGCAGATTCGTAGACAACGTTGGCACCGGCCATAGCTGCCGCCACGGCAGTATAGGCTCTTTCAGCCCCAGCTTGAAAATCTGGGAATTTTGCATCGGTCATGCCACACGCTGTGCCTGTAGGTAAATCAAAATAGTTACCCATTTGTGCACATGCTGCAGATAATATACCTTGTTCTGGAGAACCACCGCTCATAGCGCCAGTGCGTAAATCAGAGACAAAGGGCCAGGTGCCTATAATAGCTGGGGCACCTGGCTTAATTGCATTAACGTAAACCAAACCGCCTAAACATTCAGCCCAAGCCTGAGACACTGCGCCTGCTAACAAAGCGGGAGAGGTCGCTCCAGCTTGTCCGGCAGAAAGTAATAGAATGGGCATGCCACCTTCTACCCCCACACGCAGGCATTCTAAGGACTCTTCTGCAAAGGTCATTGGGGGCACCACAAAGCAGTTAGACATGCTCACAAAAGGTCGTGCTCGCCAGGCTTCTTCGCTGCCAGCAAAGTGATGTAACATTTGAAGTCCCGCACTAACATGGTCTGCTTCAGTAAAACTGGTGCCTATATGCTTACTATTACCCATGATAGAGCAGTAAAGTGTATTTAAATCCATGGTTTTTGGATCGTCTATGTCTCTTAAAACACACATGCGCTGAAACATGTGAATATGCTCACAGGTATCAGCAATGCGCGCCATATCATATAAATCTTCCGTCGCAGAATTGCGGTAGGTGTTATTTTCTGGGTCTGACACATGCACCGCAGCGCCAGCCGTAGAAAAATGTACCCGCTGCCCGCTTAGCGTTATATCATGCTTAGGCTCTACACCATGGAGTGTTAGATTTCGCTGACAGATACTTAAGGTATGCTCTACTAAAGCACGTGGAATGCGTAACCGGCCATCCTCTCCCATAATTGCCCCAGCTTCTACCATGGTCTCTGTACAGTGGGGTGTGGAACGACTAAAGCCTATTTCAGATAAGATGCGATAAGCATTCTCTGCAACAGCAGACATAGCACTTTTAGACAAAGGCATAAATGTGCCACCAGTTTCCCCTGGATGGACTGGCTTTGCTTCTTCAGTTAAGGGAGCCAAACGCTCTGCTAAACGGGCCTGACGGCCTCCGGATCGACGTGACATAGGAGCTTTCCAAGTTATTTTTATTAGTTGAAATCAGCCTCATTTTTAGCTTAAATACGGTTGCGTTCAATTGATTAATTCTATGGATGTAGATTAGAATAACTAATCTATAATAAGGCTTATAAAAGAGGTTAACGCATGGCGAGAAAACTGCCCCCTCTCAATAGTTTGCGTGCTTTTGAAGCAGCCGCAAGACACCTGAGTTTTACTCGGGCAGCCGATGAGCTATTTGTCACCCAAGCGGCTATTAGTCACCAAGTGAAAGGCTTAGAGGACTACTTAGGGCATAGTCTGTTTAAACGCTTACCAAGGAACTTATCATTGACGTCTCAAGGTGAGGCTTTAATGCCTGTGCTAGCTGATGCTTTTGACGACATTGCTAACGCTGTTGTAAGTCTGAAACAAGAAAAGGGGGGCTCTGTACTTAACGTGCGCTTAGCACCTTCCTTTGCAGCTAAGTGGCTATCGCCAAGGTTAAAAGAGTTTTGGCAACTTTACCCAGAAATTGATTTGTGTTTGTTTCATGCCCACAATGCCGTCGATTTTGAACGCGAAGACATTGACCTTGCGGTTACTTATGGTCGAGGTGACTGGAAGGGGGTTGAGAGCACCCCCATCATACGCTTAGATTTTTTTCCTGTAGCAAGCCCCACATGGCTTGCTAATAAACCACCGTTATTTAAACCTGAGCAGTTACTTGAAGTCACCTTGCTGCATGATGCTGGCCCATATGCCTGGAATGAATGGCTAAGGCAAGCCGGTGTAAAAGGCATCTCTAACAGGCGTGGCACCACCATAGATGACACTAATGTACTTATACAGGCGGCGATAGATGGCCAGGGTGTGGCGTTAGGTTCTACGCCATTTGTGGAAGACCATTTAGCGTCAGGTCGATTGGTGAAGGTGTTTGATCAGGTTCTAATTACTGATTATGCGTACTATGTGGTTTGCCCTAAAACACACCTGCAACGTCCAGATGTAAGGGCGTTCAAAAATTGGTTATTAGCCCAGGTTTAATCTGGCAGCCGGTGCTCAGGCACCACCATAGCATCGCTAGCAGCCCATACTGACTGATCAAAATTAACCACTGATCCTGTCATTAACCCAGATTCGTCGCTGGCTAAAAAGGCTAAAGCTCTAGCCACTTCGTTCGGATCGACTAACCGGCCAAAAGGCATGCCAGCACCTACTTTTTCTTGCCAACCATCTTCTGCGCCATGATATTTGCGCTGAATAACGTCTTCTTCATCACTTGCCATCCAGCCAATATTTAAACAGTTAACCCTTATACGGTCACGCATTAGCGCGTGGGCTGCGTTGCGAGTGAGGGTGTTGAGCCCACCTTTGGATGTGCAGTAAGCGGTGAGCATAGGCATACCTGCATAGGCGGCAATGGAGCCGATGCTCACAATGGCCCCGTCGGTACCATTACTGCGCATTAATTTAGCCGCTTCTTGCATAAGAAAAAAGGGAGCTCGTACATTAATGTTCATAATGCGGTCGTATAACTCAGGTGTGGTGTCTAATAGTGTGCCACGCTCAGACAGTCCTGCTACGTTGATGAGAATGTCTAATTGTCCGAAACACTCTTGTGCGGCAGCAATAATGCGTTTGGGTGAGTCTACATCGGCTAAATCTGCGCTAATAAAGTGAACTTTGCAGGAAGGGTATTGCTGTTGAATTTTTTCAGCGACCAAAAGGCCTTTGTCTGTTTGCCGGCCACACAATATAAGGCCTTTGGCGCCCCGTTCTGCAAATAGGTGGGCAGTGGCTGCGCCTAAGCCCTGACTGCCACCTGTGATGACGGCTACTTTGTTGTTTAGGCCAGTTAATTGTGCCATGAACTTATCTCGTGTGGGCTGAATTGGACTAGTTGATCAGCTTAGCTATTGGCCAAGAAGATCAATCATATTATCGGCTTCTTGGCTCACTTCAGGAATAATGGTCTTCATTATAGTAAGCCGGTCAAATAAATTAGGGTCAGTTGCAAGGGTGTGGCGTAACGACTTGCCAAAACGCTGTCGCAAGCAAGTACCTATGTTAAATTTGCACACATTTCCTTTGGCCAGCTTTTGTATATCGTGGGTTTTTACACCACTGGTACCGTGGATGACTAAGGGCACATCTAAAGCCGCTTGTAGTTCCTCAAAACGGGTAAAATCAATATCCACAAAGGTGTTTTCTAAGCGATGTACATTACCCACAGATACGGCTAATACATCAGGCTTGGCCTGTTGTAACATCATCATGGCTTCATTAATGTCTGTTAGTTCAGATTTAATATGATCCCTGCCACTGGCATAGGGAACAGAGCCAACTTCCGCCTCTACTGATACACCCACATTTTTAGCATGGGCCACCACTTGCCGCACTCCCTCAATATTTTGCTCAATGGGTAGCTGTGAACCGTCATACATCACCGAAGTGAAACCTGCATCTATTGCTCTAAGTACCGTAGGAATATCATAATTATGGTCTAAGTGAAGACACACTGGCACTTTTGCACTTAGTGCAAGAGGCTTGAGCATGCCTATAATATGATCTAAGGGCATAAACAGCGTCATATCTAAGTTAACGGCTAAAATGACACTGGCATTACGAGCTTCTGCCGCGGATACTACAGCTAAGGCATCTTCGTAGCCAAATACATTAAAGCAAGGCACAGCATATCCATGTTTCATAGCAGGCTGCATAAGGTCTGATAAATTAACTAACATAGTGGCCTACTTAAACTTATTGATCATGTCTTTCATACCGGGGATCGTATCCAGCTGGTAGACATGTTCAGGGTGAAAATTTTGATGCAGTGGCCGTTGTGACAAGCCTCCCAAAATAGTGAAGTAATACATCTCGTAACCTGGGCCTGCTACACAGGGGTGATAACCTTTTTCTATCTGAATAGTAGAGCTATTACGAATATGATAAACATCGCCCATATCTTCGCCTTCCTGCGTAATAAACTGGGCGCCAAAGCCATGCTCTGGATTAAAACGGAAGTTATACACTTCGTCATGACGCGACTCTGTAGGCAATGTATCAGTATCGTGTTTGTGGGGCGGGAACCCAGACCAGCCACCAGCGCCTACGGTAAATAATTCGCTTACTAATAAACGCCCTACCTTACCAGCCTGAGCTTTACCCAATATATGTTTGATCTTGCGGTGTGTCTTGGTGTCATCAGAACCGTATTGAACTGGGTCAATTTGCGCTTCGCGCACTACAAAAGGCTCATACACTTCATCGTGCTTTGCACCTGAGACGAAAATTTCAGCAGCGTCACTGACGCAAGTAAAGGTCACTTCAGTGCCAACAGGAATATAGACTCCCTCTGGCTCACCTTGCCAAATGTGCATACGTTTACCTACAGCATCAAAGTGGTGCCCTGCAACGCTCACGTCAATGCTTCCAGTAGCAGGGACTAAACACGTCTCATAACCTTCAACCATAGAAGTAAAGGATTCACCTTTAGTGAGCTTAACAATGTTGAAATAACATAAAGGTGTTTTTTCATCGTCTCGGTCTACAATGGCTTTGTTCTGATTGTCATGTGGTGGGATATGCATGTAAAACTCCTTATTATCGTGACACTAACGCCAGGTGGCAGAGGGTGTCATGACACTTGATTCTTGTAATATATTAATTTCTTTTGTATTGGGCATAGCGCTAGCACAGCCACGTTGAGACACTACAATAGCTGCGGCAGCACTGCCTCTGATAATGGCAGATTGCCAATCTTTATGCTGATGATAGTGGTCTACTACATTTCCTAAAAAAGCATCCCCAGCCCCATAGGGCTTTAATGGGGTGACGGGGTAAACGCCGGTATCAAGACGTTTGCCTTGGCTAAATAAACTGGCACCATGGCCACCGCGTTTAAGTAAAATAGTTTGGTGTATCACAAGACTATTGGCACGCTCAATGTAGGCCTCTAGTTCATCCGTGAGCACTGCAAATTCTTCTTCATTGCCAATTACTACAGTGGCATGCTGCGCGGCAAGGCTATAAATACTCCGGGTGGTTTGCAAGTCTGGCCAATTCCACGGACGATAATCTAAGTCTAACCACACACGACTTGAGTGAGTTTGAGCATGTTGCATAAGCTCTAAAGTGGTGGTGCGTGATGGTTCAGAAATCAGCGCAGTGCCGGTAACCACCAAGTTGCTACTGTCAGCTACAGCCGCCTTCATTGCATCGGTGAGGCATAGTTGTAGATCGGCAGCATCATTACGATAGATCACGACATCACAATCTGTCGGCCTTACTTCGGCAATCGCCAAACTAGTGCGGCTGTTGCCGTGGCAAGTTTGTAACAACGCATCACTAACATTACATTCTTGCAGTCTTTGGCGTACAAAATGGCCAATACTATCGTCAGACAAGGCTGATAATAGTGCTACCTTGGTGCCAACTTTGCCCATGGCTGCAGCAATATTGCCACCAGAACCTCCCATATCAGCAGTAAATCCATTGGCATCTCGCGTTTTACCACCATCAGTTTGAGGGTAAAGATCAAGGCCTGCTCTACCTAACACTAGAGCATGCCAGGTTTTTTCAGAAGCTATGGTGGGCGTGTCAGTCATGCTATTCCACGTCCGTCCAATGGCCACTCATGGCTGAACGATCAATGGCATCCATTACTTTTTCTATTTTTAACCCATCAGCAAAACACGGCCAAGTTTGTCCACCGTCTTCAATGGTGGTGAGCAATTGATTTAACTCACACGCTTTAACATCAATGTAGCCCAGTGTGTGGCCAGCATTGGGTAAAAAAGCATCATAAGGCTTATGATAAGGGCCTGATAAAATAGTACGGAAACCTTGCTGTCGAGGATCGTCAGAACGGGTATACAGTTGCAGCTCGTTAAGACGTTCTTGATCGAAACGAATCATGCCCTGAGAACCATGCACTTCCCAGCTTAAACCACACTTACGACCCCAAGCCACCCGACTTACGCGTAGGGTACCTTTAATGCCGCTGTCAAAACGAGCAATGGCCATACATACATCGTCATTGTCCACAGTTTTGCGGGTATTCGTTTTAGGATCGTGGCGATCTGCATAAACTATGTCATATTCACCCACAACACTATTGATATCGCTGCCAGTCATAAAGTGGGCTACGCTCACTAGGTGACACATGACATCAGCATTGGCGCCAGTGCCTGATAGCTCGCGGTTCATACGCCAGCTGTAAGGGCGATCTGGATCAGCTTCGTTGTCTACATCGTAAACACCAAAAAAACCAGTGACATCACCAATCACACCTTCGTTAATCATATCTCTAGCAGCATGTACTAAAGGGTTTTGGGTATAGTTATAACCAACAATGGTTTTCTGCTCGCTTGCTGCAGCAGCATCTACCATGGCTTGAGAATCAGCCAAGTTAGTAGACATGGGTTTTTCACACCACACATGTTTGCCTGCAGCCAGGGCTGCAATAGCGATTTCTTTGTGCACAGAATTAGGTACACAAATAGAAATCAAATCTACATTGGGGTCATTCACCACGTCCATGTAGTTGGTCGTGCAGCGGGCAAAGCCCATTTCTGCTCGCTTATCTTCAGCCACTTGAGGGTCTTGATCACATACCATTTCTAACCTTGGGCGCAGATTGCCACCAAATGCAGTGGCTGCAGATGCATATGCGATAGAGTGGGCTTTGCCCATAAACGCGGTGCCAATAACACCGATACCTATTTCTTTCATGTGTTTTTTCTCAAACTTTTCAAACCGATAAATCGTTAGAATAAAATTAACGGTTAGCGTTTTTGTTATTACTATATTGGTCAGCTGCAACAGCTGCGACGATGATAATGCCTTTAACGATATTGGTGTAAAACGAACCAATACCTAAAAATGTAAAACCAGAGGTGATTACACCCAAAATACACACACCAATAATGGTGCCAGTAATACGGCCTTTACCACCCATTAACGAAGTACCACCAATGACTACGGCGGCAATGGCGTCAAGCTCGTAGAGCATGCCAGCACCAGATTGAGCTGTGAGTGTGCGTGAAGTTTCTACTACTGCTGCCAAGCCATATAGGCCACCAGCTAAGGTATAGACCAACAGCTTATGGGCTCTAATGTTGATGCCAGCCACTCGCGCTGCTTGCTCGTTCGAACCAATAGCGTAGGTGTAGCGACCATAACGGGTGTAGCGCAACAATAAATGAAACGCCATTGCTGTGGTTAAAAATATGATTACCGGAACAATGCCACTGCCCAAAATAGCGTAGTCGTCGATAAAGAAACTGACCTGGGAACCACTGGTGTACCAGCGAGCTAAGCCTCTGGCAGCTACAAGCATGCCTAAGGTAGCAATAAACGGTGGGATACCAGCATAGCCAATCAAACCACCGTTGATACCACCCAAAACAAACCCTACTAAAATGCCAGCAATAATGGGCAAAAGGACAGGCATGTCGGTCAGAGCGGGGTAAACTGCACGAGTATACTCAGAGGTTTGTGCAAAGCTTGCAGCCACAATGCCTGTGAAGGCCAGGGCCGATCCACTGGATAGATCAATACCTGCCATGATGATGATTTGAGTCACACCTATGGCAATAATGCCAATAATAGACATTTGCAAAATAATAATGGTAAGACGTTGAGTGTTAAAGATAAAGCTTTGCTCAGCAATGAACCAGCCCAGCACTTCAAAAATAAACACTGTGCCAAGCAAAACCATAAGAATGCTGACGTCTTTTGGCAGCCAGTCTTTCCAACTTTTTACAGTTTTGTAACCGCCTGTAGATGAAGATGATGTCATAGTAATGTCCTGGTTATGCGCGTAAGCGTCGTTGGGCTTGGCGGCGCTGATCAAGCATTACTGCACCTACAATAATCATGCCTTTTACAATTTCTTGGTAATAGAAGTCGATACGCAAGAACGTGAAGCCAGAGGTAATAACACCTAAAATGCAAACTCCAATAACAGTTCCAGTAATACGCCCGCGGCCACCAAACAAAGAGGTGCCACCGATCACCACGGCAGAGATCGCATCTAACTCATACATGGTTCCCATACCCGACTGGGCAATGGTGGCACGTGAACACATGACCACGCCCGCTAATCCAGATAAAGACCCAGCAATGGTATACACCATAATTTTGTGGCGTCGCACATTAATGCCTGCCACTCGTGCAGCTCTTTCGTTAGAGCCAATCGCGTAAGTGTGTTTACCATAAACAGTATGCTTTAAGAGAAGGTGGAATATTACCGCCACTATGAAAAATATTAATACCGGCCAAGCCCCAGAACCAATGGCAGTGAAAGAGTCTGACAAAGAATAGATCGGCTGGCCTTCGGTGTAGATAACCGCCACAGCACGCGCAGTAACCAGCATGCCCAAGGTGGCAATGAATGATGGAATGCCTGTGTAGGCAGTAATGGCGCCGTTAATCCAGCCACATGCAGCGCCAACGCTTAAGCCAACCACAATAGGGATGATAATAGGTAAGCCTAAAAACTGTGGAAATATAGGTGCGAAGGCATCTGCTGATTGCGCGAAACTAGCAGCAACCATTGCTGATAGGGCTAATACAGCACCACCTGAAAGGTCTATACCTGAAGTAATAATGACTTGGGTAACACCCACGGCGATAATGCCAAAAATACACACTTGTAAAATAATGATTTCTAAACGTTGTACATTGCCCAAAAAGCTTTTGCCTACAACGAACCAGCCAAGTATTTCAAATAACACGGCGATGCCAACGAACACAGCAAATATGCTGGCCTCAGCAGGGAGGTTTGCTCTTTTAAACATGGTAACCCCCTAAATGTAACTGGCTTTTTCGTGAACACCGTCTTGCATGCCTGTAATCATAGACACAATTTCATTGCCGTCAGTTTCAGCAGCGATCACTTCACCAACGATACGTCCGCGACGAAAAACCCATATTTTGTCTACTAAGTTAAATACTTGGCGTAAGTTATGACTAATAAGAATAAGGGGAACACCTTGCTCTTTTAAACCACGAATAATATTTTCCACTTGAGTGGTTTCCTGCACCCCAAGAGCGGCAGTGGGTTCGTCCATAATGATAAGCTTTGATGCAAAACTAGCTGAGCGGCTAATAGCCACACATTGTCTTTGGCCACCGGACATATCGCCCACGTGGTTACTTAAATTTGGTATTTTTATAGCGGTTCTTTCTAATACTTCTTTGGCTTTTTGCATCATCTTCTTTTCATCAAGGATGCTAAAAGGCCCAAATTTGAAAAGTAATTCTTCACGACCTAAAAATAGGTTTGAAGGCACATCTAAATCATTGCATAGGGCTAAGTCTTGAAATACAGACTCAATGCCTGCTTCGCGCGCTTCTAAAGGCGAGTTAAATTCTACTCGTTGGCCTTCAAAAAAAATGTCACCTGAAGAGGGTTGTTCTACGCCAGTTATTTGGCGCACAAAGGTAGACTTGCCGGCGCCGTTGTCTCCTACAATAGCAACGTGTTCACCTTTTTTCAGAGTGAAGTTGGCTTCTTCTAATGCGTGAACGCCGCCATAGCGTTTGGTGAGATTTTCTGTGCGTAGGATAATGTCGTCTTGGTTGTTCATAGAGTTCTCTAAAGACACTGAAAGCTAAAAATGAGGTGTAACTAAAAACCTCCGGAATAAATCCAGAGGTTTTTTCACATACTAAGGCGTTAAGACTTAGTTAGCGCCCATGTAGTCTGCCATGTTATCAGGAGTTACCAATTCAAAAGGAATGGTAATTGCGTTGGGCAGAGACTCACCGTTGATCGCAGCGATTGCAGCGTCAATACCGCCAGTTGCTTGGCCTGCAGCGTTCTGGAATACCGTTACATCTAGTTCGCCTGCTGCCATAGACGCGAGTGCATCAGCAGTTGCGTCTACGCTACCAATAAGCACGTCATCCATGCTGATACCAGCATTTTTGAACGCTTGAACTGCGCCTAGACCCATTTCGTCGTTGTTAGCAAAAACGATATCGATTTCCATACCCGAGCTTAACCAGTTAGAAACAATGTCGTTGCCTTTCGAACGCTGCCAGCTACCTACTTCAACAGCTTCTAAAGTGATGCCATTACACATAGATAGTGCCAACACTTCTTCGAAGTCTTTTGAGCGTGTGATCGCAGCTTCGTTAGACAAGATGCCTTGTAACATTACCGCATTACCTGCACCGCCAGCTAGGTTACATAATTCAAAGGCTGCCAAAGTGCCAGACCAAGTCTCGTTAGAACCCACAAAAGTACTAGTGCCGCCTAAGCTAGCAGAATCTGCTGGCATACGGTTAACGTATACAATTGGAATGCCTGCTGCATTAGCCATTTTAGTCATTTGAGGTGTTGCAGCAGCACTTACTGCAGTAACTACTAGAGCATCAACGCCAGAAGCGATGAAGTTTTGCACTTGGCTTAACTGAGTGCCTACGTCTTCACGAGCATCTTCAATCTGGAAAGTATGACCTCTTTCTTCTGTGTGAGCTTTGGCCGCTTCACGCATTAAGGTTAGAAAATTATCATCGAAGTTAGAACTTAAATATCCAATGGTTGCAGCATTTGCGCCGGTAGCCATAACCACAGATAGAGCTGTGGCTGCAAACAAATTGATTTTTTTCATTATTTTTCCTCCTAAAAATTCAGCTAGCTGATTTTTAGTGTTTGTTATGCGGAGTATTCCGCGGTTTGTCACTATTACTACTTCAATAACCCAAAGCTTGGCGTTGGGTTAAATGCGTTCACAACAAATACATAGATAGATTGTAGAAAGGCAACCTAAGCGAACGTATTTGGTACGAACCAATTTGTACCATTTTCAAAAATAAATTTCAACATTTTTATTTTTGAAATAAATATTCCAAATGTAAAATGTTTTGCGTATACTCAAGCAAGATTTAACATATTGGGTTGGTCATAATTACTAAGGGCGCAACAGGGAGGTCTTTCAAGCTAACTTAGGCTAAAGGGTAAGCGTTTAGCCTGACAGTATTTCATTTTAGTTTAGATTTTTCTGAACTATTAGCGCCCATAATTATTTATGCATTATGCTCGTCGAGTCGAATATAAGATATGACAAAAGTGATTCAAGTGAAGCCGCCACGTGTATTTAGTGATTTGAAACCTTGGTTGCAAAATCATTATCAAGACCTACCTAAAAGGCTACAGAGTGTTGCCGTGTTTGCTATGCATAATCCAGACGTTATTGCACTTAATACTATTGCTTCCATTAGTGAGCAGGTAGGCGTTACACCATCCACTATGGTGAGATTTGCTAAATCTATCGGTTATCTAGGTTTTTCTGACATGCAAATGGTGTTTCAGGAAAGCATGCGACATGTGCCTCAACCTTATTCTGAAAGACTAAACTCTATGCAGCGCTCGGCAGACACAGAGCAAACTGTTTTGTCCCATTTCACGCAGGCCGCTTCAGAATCTATTGCTCGTTTGGAGCATAATGTAGATGCAAGTGCATTATTAAAGGCCAGCGAGCAGCTAGCGCAGGCAAGAGTGGTATACATTGCAGGCCAGGGTAGGGCAGAGCCTGTAGTGGCTTACTTACACTACACCTTGGTAAAGCTTGGGGTTCAGTCAGTGGTTTTGTCTGGTATGCCCCACAGTATGGCAGATAAGGCTCGCATGCTAAAAGAAGACGATGTGTTGTTAGCGATAAGCTTTAGTCCCTACACTGCAAATACTAGAGAATTGGTAGATATTTGTTTGGCTAATAATACCAATGTGGTGGCTTTAACTGACTCAACATTAAGCCCAATTGCCAGAGGTGATGATTTCCACTTGGAAGTGTTGGAAGAGGAAGTGAGTGGTTTTCGGGGGTTGTCGGCAACTATGTGCTTAGCACTTTGCTTGGCTGTAGAGACAGGAAGAGTGCGCGCCGAGTTAGATAAAGCAGTTAAATAATTATTTTTTTTACTCGCTATTTGGAATATATATATCCTTTAGGTTTACATATGAAACATAAGAGTTTGGATTTGGTGTGCTTTGGACGCTCCAGCGTTGATCTTTATGGTCAGCAGGTAGGTGGGCGTTTAGAGGATATGGGCGGTTTTGCCAAGTATGTTGGCGGCAGCCCAGCCAATACGGCTATAGGTACTGCTCGTTTGGGGCTTAAGTCTGGCATGATCACCCGCGTAGGTGATGAGCACATGGGACGCTTTATTCGAGAAACTATGCGGGCCGAGGGCGTTGACGTGCAAGGGGTGAAGACTGATCCTGAACGTTTATCGGCCTTGGTTGTTTTAGGTATTCAAGACGAAGAACAGTTTCCGCTTATTTTTTATCGGGAAAACTGTGCCGACATGGCCTTATGCGAAGATGATATCGATGAAGATTTGATCGCTTCAAGCCGGGCTTTACTCTTATCGGGCACGCACTTAAGTACACCTAAAGTTGCGGCAGCCAGCCGAAAAGCCATCGATTTGGCAAAAAAACATGGCACAAAGGTGGTGTTAGATATTGATTATAGACCCAATTTGTGGGGCTTGGCAGGCCATGGTGATGGAGAAAGCCGATTTATAGCCAATGACACTGTCAGCCAACATGTGCAAGCATTCCTGCCTGACATGGACCTTATAGTAGGTACTGAAGAAGAGTTTCATATTGCTTCTGGTTGTGAGGATAGCCTTGAGGCCTTGGCTGTTGTGCGGGCTATGTCTATGGCTACCTTAGTGTGTAAGCGAGGGGCACTAGGGTGCCGCGTTTTTGAGGGCGACATCAATGGCTGGCAATCGGGCGCTGAAGGGCCCGGTTTTAAAGTAGAAGTATTTAATGTGCTGGGAGCTGGTGATGCGTTTATGTCAGGTTTGCTTCGGGGTTGGTTAGGGGGTGAAGATTGGCCTACCAGCTGTGCCTATGCTAACGCGTGTGGTGCCTTTGCAGTATCGCGTCATGGCTGTGCGCCGGCTGTGCCTTCATGGCAGGAATTAGAATATTTTCTAGCCCATGGAAGTGAGCATAAAGCGTTGCGATTTGACCCTGTGCTTAATCATATCCATCGCACAACTAATCGACATAAACAACACAATCGTTTAGTCGCATTCGCTATAGATCACCGTTATCAGTTTAACCAATGGGCCAGATCTGCCGGTAAAACGCCTGCTGATATTGCCAAATTTAAACAGCTTGCAGTTCAAGCAGCACAGCAGGAAGCTGGGCAAGACGTTGGTTTTGGCATGTTAGTAGATGACCGAACAGGCCGAGCTGCATTGCATCAAATCACCAGCACGAATGCATGGGTTGGCAGGCCAATAGAAGCCTCTGGGGAATTTCCGTTGCAACTAGAGGCCGAAGGCGAAATAGTGCAGCATTTGTCTGATTGGCCACTTAACCAAACGGTTAAAGTATTGTGTCCCTACCGATTAGATGATGATGCAGCCACTCGCCAACACCACGAGCAGTTAATACTTAATCTAGACCGTGCGTGCCGCTTTACGGGGCATCAGTGGCTGTTGGAAATTATTACAGCCAGAGATAACAACAGCCCTGCCTTTGATCAAGTTTCGCCTATTATGCAGCACTTTTATGACCTGGGTGTTAAACCTGATTGGTGGAAGCTAGAGCCAGCATTAAACAACGCTTATTGGCAGTTAGTGGGTGAGGTGATCGATAAAAATGACATTTATTGCCAGGGTGTCATTGTTTTGGGTTTAAATGGCACGATTGAAAGCATTAGTGAAGCATTTTATGTGGCGGCTAAACAGCCTTGGGTGAAAGGGTTTGCCATTGGTCGCACACTATTTTCCGAAGCCGCTCAGGGCTGGTTAAAAGGTCACCTCGACGATGCTCAAGCTGTAGCGTTAATGGCTAAAAAATATCAATTAATCATTGCCGCTTGGGATAATGCCCAAGTGCAAAAGTAAAAAACAAGAGTAACCTGCTATGTCAACACCCATGCAAACTATTCGATTAACCACTGCCCAAGCCTTGACTCGCTTCTTGATCAATCAACATGTCGAGCTAGATGACGGCGAGGAAGTGCCTTTTTTTGCAGGCGTATGGGCTATATTTGGCCATGGCAACGTGGCGGGTATCGGTGAAGCACTGTATCAAGTGCGAGACCAGTTACCCACGTATCGAGGCCACAACGAACAGTCGATGGCTTTGGCGGCCATCGCCTTTGCTAAGGCCCGTCAGCGTCAGCAAGTAATGGTAGCCACCACCTCTATTGGTCCAGGAGCGACTAACTTAGTCACTGCAGCTGGAGTAGCCTACGTTAACCGCTTACCTGTGTTGTTGGTGCCTGGCGATGTATTTGCCTCAGGTCAGCCAGACCCAGTATTACAGCAATCTGAGAATTTTGCTGATGGTAGTAGCACTGTGAACGATGCACTTCGTCCTGTAAGTCGTTATTTCCACCGTATCACTCGACCAGAGCAGTTAATTCAAGCTTTGCCTAGGGCCATGGTAGCGCTCACGGATGCGGCTTTATGTGGCCCTGCCACCATAAGTATTTGCCAGGATGTACAATCTTTAGCCTTTGATTACCCAAAACACATGTTTGAAAAACGTGTATGGCGCCTGCGTCGTCAAGGCCCAGATCAGCATGAATTAAATCAAGCCGTAAGCACTTTATTAGCGGCTAAGCAGCCCGTTATTGTGGCCGGTGGCGGAGTTCGTTACTCATTGGCAGAAAACGAATTACAAGCCTTTGCTAAGCGCCATCAGATTCCAGTCATTGAAACCCAAGCAGGCAAGTCTTCAATGCTTGCAAGTGACCCCTTAAATGCTGGGGCTGTGGGCGTGACTGGCGTCGATAGTGCCAATGATTTGGCGGCTAACGCAGATGTAGTACTCGCTGTGGGTACGCGATTACAAGACTTTATTTCAGGCTCTAACACCTTGTTCAAAGGGCAAGTCATTCAACTTAATGTGCAACCTATAGACGTGGTGAAATACCGCGCCCAAAGCTTATTGAGCGACGCTAGGTTGGGTCTAAAAGCACTGTCATCGCAACTGGGTAATTACATGTCTCCAGAGGCTTGGCAGCATAGAAACCAAGCAGGAATTGCTGCATGGGCACTGCTGTGTGAAGGCATTTTACCGGCTGCAGATGACCAGGCAATCCCATCAGATGCCCAAGTTGTTGCTGCTGTAAATGTAACAGTCAATGACAATGCAGTAGTGGTTGCCGCGGCGGGCAGTTTACCTTCGGAGTTGCACAAACATTGGCGTGCAGAGCAGGTGGGTGGTTATCATTTAGAGTATGGCTACTCTTGTATGGGCTATGAAATTTGTGGTGGCGTAGGGGCTAAGCTTGCCTGTCCAGATCGCGAAGTGGTGGTGATGGTAGGCGATGGCTCTTACATGATGATGAACTCAGACATCGCAACGGCCGTTAGTATGGGCTTAAAGTTAACCATTGTGGTGTTAGACAATAGGGGGTTTAGTTGCATTAATCGTCTGCAAATGGCCACCGGTGGAGCTAACTTCAATAACTTATTACAAGACACTTACAATAAGGGATTAGCACAAATTGACTTTGCTGGCCACGCTCGGGCAATGGGGGCTCATGCTGACCACGTAGCTAATGTAGGTGAGCTTAAGCAAGCCGTGCAAGCCGCCCGTCAGCGGAAGGGTTTGAGTGTGGTGGTTATTGATACAGACCCATTACATTGCTCACCGGGAGGAGCCTTCTGGGAGGTCGAGGTGCCATCAGTGTCAGACCGTGAAGAAGTTGTTGCTAAACACCAAGAATGGACAGCCAAACGAATTGCAGAGCGAGGCTACTAAACCATGTCTAAATTATTAGTTAAACCGGCTGCTGCAAGCCAAGTACATCAGGTCACACCTCAGTCTGCTGGCTGGACCTATGTGGGTTTTGCGGTGCATGATTTAAATGTTGGAGAAACTTTGGAGTGCCAGCAGGCTGGGAGAGAGCTGTGTATTGTTATTTTAACAGGCACAGCCAACGTCTGTGTGGGCTCCCAAAGTTGGGATAACGTAGGCGGCCGAAACAGTGTGTTTGTTGACCAGCCTCCCGGCGCCGTATACGTGCCTGCAGGAGAAGCGATTAGTATTACTGCTTTAGATGCTGTGGAAGTGGCCGTGTGCAGTGCACCTGGACAAGGCAATAGTGGGGCAGCGAGGCTAATTGATGCAATGACTATGTCTCAAGAAGTGAGGGGCGAGGGCACTAATACGCGGTACGTGCGTAATATTTTGCCAGAGACTGAGGCCGCTGATGGTTTATTAGTGGTTGAGGTGATTACCCCTTCTGGTCATTGGTCGTCTTACCCACCACACAAACATGATAGAGACGCTAGCCCAGAAGAAACCTTGTTAGAAGAAACCTATTACCATCGTTTAGATCCTGCGTCTGGTTATGCCCACCAGCGCGTGTATACCGATGACCGTAGTTTAGATGAAACCCTTTCTGCAGAGGACCGTGACGTGGTTTTAGTGCCCAGGGGTTATCACCCAGTGGGAGTAGCTCATGGTTACACAGGCTATTATTTGAACGTCATGGCTGGACCTACTAGGGAATGGCACTTTTATAATGATCCAGCCCATGAATGGATGCTGAAAAAGACCTGATAGGGTTTTAGATCAACGTCCTTGTTATAGAACAATTGAGATGCACACATGAAACTTAAATTTGGTATGTCCCCTATTTCTTGGTCTAACGATGACCTTCCAGAACTGGGTGGCGAAACGTCATTAGAGACCTGTTTACGTGAAACGCGTTTAGCTGGGTTTACAGGCACTGAAACGGGTGGCAAGTTCCCGAAGGACAAAGTTAATCTAGCTAAGGTGTTAAAAGAACACGATTTGAAACTCGTATCAGGCTGGTTTTCAGGCCAGTTGTTAAACATCAGTGTAGAGCAAGAAATTGCTAATATTAGGCCCCAGTTAGAGTTGTTTCGAGACTTGGGCGCCGCGGTTTTGGTGTATGGTGAAACTTGGAATACGGTGCAAAATGTACGTAACGCTCCCCTGTGTGACAAACCCATATTACCCGCAGCAGATTTTGCTGCTTACGGTGAACGCCTAACCAAAGTGGCTGAATATTGTGCCAGTGAAGGTGTACCTTTGTCTTTTCATCATCATATGGGCACTGGCGTTGAAACTGAGCAAGAGCTGGATTTAGTGATGCAAAATACCGGGGATGCAGTAGGCTTATTAGTTGATACTGGGCATTTGGTGTTTGCTGGTGGCGACCTCATGGGCGTGGTAGATCGTTACGGTCATCGCATTAACCATGTGCATACTAAAGATATTCGCGAGCGTGTCATGGCCACAGTTGATCGCAGTAAAGATTCGTTTCTTGACTGTGTATTACGCGGCGTATTCACCGTGCCAGGTGATGGCATGATTGACTATGGACGCTTTATGCAAGCCTTAGCTGATAAGAACTATGAGGGCTGGGTCATTGTTGAGGCAGAACAAGACCCTGCTAAAGCCAACCCATTTGAGTACGCAGTAATGGGCTATAGCGCATTGCAAAAAGCAGCCCTAGCGGCTGGCTATTCCATTATTGATTAAGCAGGCATTCACATGATTAAACTAGCGTTATTCGGTGCTGGGCGCATCGGTAAAATTCATGGTCACAATGTGGTCCTTAACCCACAAGCAGAGCTGGTGGCTTTGCATGACCCCTATCAACCTAATGCTGACAGCTTAAGTGCAGCCTTGGGTTGTGCACAAATGACCCCTGAGCAAATTTTTTCAGACCCATCTATTACGGGTATTTTGGTGTGTTCAGCCACCGATACCCATGCAGATTTAATCGAACAGGCCGTCCTTGCTGGCAAGCATGTATTTTGTGAAAAGCCTATCGATTTATCATTAGCACGGGTACAACAGGTGGTGGCCAAGGTTAACGCCAGCCCTATTACTTCTATGCTGGCTTTTAATCGCCGTTTTGACGCCAACTTTGCGTTGCTGCAGCAACGTATTGCCGCAGGTGACATTGGTGACGTTGAATTAGTAAGTATCATTTCTAAAGATCCATCACCCCCGCCCGTTGATTATATTAGGGTCTCCGGTGGATTATTTAGAGATATGACCATTCATGACTTTGACATGGCCCGCGTTCTCTTAGGGGAAGAAATAGTGCAAGTGACTGCTCAAGCATCCTGTTTAGTGGATCCAGCCATTGGTTTAGCAGGTGATGTGGATACTGCCTTAGTCACCTTGCGCACCGCTTCTGGTAAATTAGCTCAAATTTCTAATAGCCGCCGCGCAAGTTTTGGTTATGACCAGCGCTTTGAAGTGCATGGAAGCCTAGGTATGTTAACGGCCGCTAACGTCAATGAACATACCCTTACCAGTTATACCCAAGCGGGTGTGACTAGTGCCAGACCCTTGCACTTTTTTCTAGAACGTTACGCGGCCGCCTACCAATCAGAGTTGGCCAGTTTTATCGCCGCCCTTAACGGGGCTGATGTCGCCTTGCCGAGTATGGATGATGGCTTACAAGCCTTACGTTTAGCAGAAGCCGCGCTTTTGTCTGTTGCGCAATGCCGCACTGTGGCAGTGAGTGAAATTAGCTGAACTGAAACACGGCCTATAAGGAATAAAACTAATGCATAACATGAAGGCCTTTGAGGCCAGTTTAACCCCTCATTTAACGCTTGAAGATTATCCATTTGCCGTTGATTTTTCGGCTCATATTCCCATTTATGACGGCGATCAATTGCGCGCACTTGATGCTCAGAGTATAGCTCAGGTGCAAGCTGAATGGGCCCACTGCTGGCAACATGGGGCTGGGGTGTTGGTGGTGCGCAAGCTGTATGATCAAGTGGCTGTGGTAGATGCAGTGACCGAGGTATTTTATCAACTGTTGCATGAGCAAAACCAGAAGCCTCAAAGCAGTGGTGATCACTTTGCAGCTAAAGGAGTCAACGGTCGCCTTTGGAATTGTTTGGAAAAGTTGGCCGTAACCCATCCACAAGCGTTTATCGATTACTACAAAAACCCCTTGTTGGCGCAGCTGTGTGAAGCTTGGCTGGGTCCAGACTATCAGTTAACGTCGCAGGTTAATTTGGTCTATCCAGGAGGCGCAGCGCAGCAGCCACACCGTGATTATCATTTGGGCTTCACCAACGACAAAGAGGTTGCACGCTATCCCTTGCATGTGCAAATTATGTCAGCCATGCTCACGTTACAAGGCGCTGTGGCTCATTCTGATATGCCTGTAGAATCAGGGCCTACCCTATTATTGCCCTATTCTCAGCGCTATGAGTATGGCTATGCCCTGTACCGTGACCCTGAGTTTGTAGACTACTTTGCTCAACATGCAGTGCAGTCACCCTTGCAGAAAGGTGATGGCCTGTTTTTTAACCCCGCACTCATGCACGCCGCTGGTGAGAATGTATCGACCGATGTGCAACGCATGGCTAACTTGTTTCAAATTTCATCAGCTTTTGGCAAAGCCATGGAGTCCGTAGACCAGCAGCGAATGCAGCTGGCTTGTTATGACCAACTCAAGGCGAGCCACTTAAGTGCTGAGGAGCTATCAGCAGCAGCAACCGCCTTGAGTGATAGTTATCCTTTTTCGAGTAATATGGACCGTGACCCACCAGCGGCAAGTTTAAGGCCGGTTAGTGGTCGTGATTTACTCATCCAGGCTTTGTCAGAGCAATGGTCACTTGAACACTTCTCCAATGCCCTGCAGGCGTTAAATTGGCGTAAAGCTTCACATTAGGTTGTGGTGCGAAAACTGCAAAGGGCACGCGAAAAAATAATACATGGGCAGGATCCAGCATTTTGGGCCACACTCCCGCAAGCACCTCAGTGTGTTGTTTAGTTAGATTAGTCCCTTACATACCCTAACGGCAGTGCGGTGCTATCAAGCACTTTACGCATTACAAAAGCTGATTTGACCCCACTGACGCCTTTAATTTTAGTGATTTTGCCTAACAGAATGTCATGGTAGCGATCCATGTCGGGGACGACGACTTTGAGTTGGTAATCGGCTTCGTGACCGGTAATCAAATAACACTCCATGACTTCTGGCAACTGGGTCACGGCCTGTTCAAATTCGGCAAAGCGTTCAGGGATGTGTTTGTCCATGCTGATGTGCAGTAGGGCAGTGAGATTGAGGTTAACTGCACGATCATTAACGCGCACCACACGATCACGAATAACACCCTCTTCTTCCAATTGTTTAACGCGGCGAGAGCAAGGTGCAGCCGTAAGGCCGACTCGTTCGGCTAACTCTTGATTGGATAGGCTGCCGTTGTCTTGTAGGTGACGTAATATATTCAGGTCGTAGCGGTCTAAGCTAGTCATGGTATTCCTTAAATATGAGCTTTAACGCAAATTAATTGCGCTATTTGTTATTTATAATATTAATTATTGCGAAATACGTCAAGTTTTAGCTAAATTAGATGTGATATTGCGTGCGCTTATCGATAGACTAGGTGAAATGCGCTAATTTTGAGAGTCTCTATGTTTGACCATACCTTTAACCACCTTAAATACCAGCCGTTTCAGGCGACGCCATTACCCGATCGCAAATGGCCCGGTAAATCCCTCACTAAAGCACCAATGTGGTGCAGTGTGGATTTGCGTGATGGTAATCAGGCCTTGGTAAACCCTATGAACAGTGATCAAAAGCTGCGCATGTTTGAGTTGTTGGTAAAATTGGGTTTTAAGCAAATAGAGGTGGGTTTTCCATCGGCATCGACGACAGATTTTGATTTTGTGCGCATGCTGATTGAGCAAAACAAGGTGCCAGAGGATGTCACGCTGCAGGTACTGACACCAGCCCGAGAAGAATTAATTAAAAAGACCTACGAAGCCTTAGAGGGTGTAAAGCGGGCCATTGTGCATGTGTATAATTCCACCTCTAAAGTGCAGCGCGAACAAGTGTTCGGGTTGCCAGAAGAGGGTATTAAAGCCATTGCCGTGCAAGGTGCTAAATGGGTACTGCAGTACGCAGACCATTACCCTCAGACTCAGTGGGGCTTTGAGTATTCACCAGAAAGCTTTACCGGTACTGAAATGGATTACGCGGTAGAAGTGTGTGACGCAGTGATTGAGCAATGGTTGCCAAGCATTGATCGCGAACTCATTATTAATTTGCCGTCCACCGTCGAGCTTTCCACGCCCAATTTATTCGCCGATCAGGTGGAGTATTTTTGCCGCCATTTAAAGCACCGTCAACAGGTTACCATCAGTCTTCATACCCACAATGACCGAGGGTGTGCAGTGGCTGCTGCTGAATTAGGCATTTTGGCAGGTGCAGATCGGGTTGAAGGTACTTTAATGGGCAATGGTGAACGCACAGGCAATATGGACGTGATTACCATGGCCATGAATTTGTACTCTCAAGGCATTGATCCTACCTTAGACATAAGCAATGTATTGGAAATTATTGAGGTGGTTGAGAGTTGTACTGAAATCGCTGTATCTCCCCGCCACCCATGGGCTGGCGAGTTAGTTTACACCGCATTTTCTGGCAGTCATCAAGATGCTATTCGTAAGTCTGTGGCCTTTCATAAGCAACACAAGAAATCTCACTGGGATGTGGCCTACTTGCCTATAGACCCGCGGGACATTGGCCGTGAGTATGAGGCCGTGGTGCGTATCAATAGTCAAAGTGGTAAGGGCGGGGTGGCTTTGGTGCTAGAGCGAGACTATGGCATTGAATTACCAAAGTGGATGCATCCAGTGCTAAGTAAGATCGTGCAGCAAGCCACTGAAGCTTCTGGGGTAGAAGTATCGCCACAGCAAATTAAACAACTTTATGACACTTACTTTGTTGCTGTCGACCCCACGTGGCAGTTGCGAGACTACCGATTAAACGCAGTTACTAGTGACGATAGCATCATTATTGAGGGTTGTTTTAATCTCAGCCAAGGTGCACTTGAAGGCTCTGGAGCAGGAGCACTTGAAGCCTTGAGTGATGTGCTCAGTAAGCAATACAACTGCGCCATTGAAGTTACACAATTTGATCAGCATGCCATGACTAAAGGCACTGATGCGCAGGCCCTTGCGTGTATTGAGATGCATGTTAGTGGGGTTGTGTGCCATGCTGTAGCACAAGCAGAAGACACCACAGCAGCTGCACTGCAGGCGATGCTGACAGCCTTTAGTCGTCATCAGATAGAAAGTGTAATAAACGTTGCTTAAATTACCATTGGCTCCACCTGGCCCTTGACTTGAAACCTTCAGGCTGGATGGAGTAAATGGGTTTTGAAAAAATAACAGTCAGCCAATTTAATCAACAGGAAGCTTGCTGGGCACCTTGTAAGGGCGCCCCAAAGGTAACTTATGCGCTGTTTTTCCTTCAAGCGCAGTTAAAAAGCTAAGCAAATCGTCAACTTCATCATCCTCTAATGTCAAAGGCTTGATATCAATGTGTGACTCTATCCGTGCCATTTCTCGCTTGTCATCATGAACTAGATAATCTATTTGGCTTACCCACGGCACATCAGGTAAATTAGCATGCTTGGGTTCCCATTGTTGCAATGACTTTAAAGGTGAGAGATGGTGCCTTATAATGCTTTCAAGAGTCGGATAGGCGCCGTTATGCCCATAAGGCGCGGTAAGAGTGACGTTCCTAACGCTTGGAGTTCTAAATCGATAAGCATCTTCTAATAAGTCAGTTTCTCCCATTCGGCCAACATCGCGAGTGAAAGGATCAAACCGCCTAGTGCGTCCTGGCCCAAATGGGGGCAGGGCTAACGCATGAAAAGCATGGTCGGTAAATAACTGACCAGAATGACAGGATGCGCAGTTGGCCTTATTATAAAATAGATCTAATCCGCGTTTTTGTGCAGATGTTAACGCATTGGTATTGCCAGAAATGAACTCATCAAATGGCGCATCATAGCTGCGCCATTCAATATTAATAAAAGCAGACAAAGCCTCTGCAATTTCAACCATAGTGACATCAGCAGCGTCTTCAATATGATCAAACGCGTTAATAAACATATCACCATATTCAGGTATATTACGCACACGTTTAGAGATAATTGGCCACACGTGGTCAATTCGGTCATGGGTTGCACCCGCAATTTGATTTTCTTTTGGGTTTCCTGCCATTTCAAATTGTGATGTAACGGGAAACATAGCTTGCGCTGCAAGTAGGTTTGTCAATCCGTTTGGTAGCCATTCTTCTGCTGGAGAATTATAACCATTTTCATAAAGATCTGATTTTGAAAGTCGGCCATCATGGAACATGAATTTAAATTCTTTGGCACCTAAATTCCATAGTGCTTGGGCATTTCTGGGAATACGTTTTTTTATCTTATCAGCGCCAATGCCTGGCGTTCTTTTTGGGCCAACTCCACTGCCTCCCTCGCCAATGCCCAGGGATAAGCCATCACTGCCACCCAAACTATGATGGTGGCATGTGCCGCATGATATGTTTTGGTTGCCTGATAAAATCTTGTCGTAAAATAATAACTGTCCAAGTTTGGCTTGCCTTTGATCAAAAGTGATGAAATCATCTAAGGTTAAGGGTTTGGGTAAATCAAAAGCGTAAGACTGAGAAATTCCAAATATTAAGTGTATTATTATAAAAAGAGAAAGCGTGTGCGTAAATTTTTGTTGCTTGGGTTGATGGTGTTTTCGATATCGTGTTTGGCAGAGATTGAACATGCACGAGATCTTATGGAAAAGGGAAGCTTTAAAGAGGCTATGACTGAACTTTGGCCAGCTGCGCGCTCTGGTAATGCCGATGCAGAAGAGTTGATCGGGGTAATGTACGCTATGGGTTTGGGCGTTCCCCAAGATGATGAAAGAGCGTTTGAATGGTATTTGCGCTCGTCGATGAAGGGGCATCCAGGGGCTCAAAGTGGTGTTGGATGGTATTATGAAGTAGGCAGGGGTGTTGAAAAGCCCGACCTTGTCAGAGCCTATATGTGGTATGTTCTTTCTGCCATTGGTGGCGATCCAGATGCGGCTATAAGCCAAGAAGAGGTGGTGAAAAAAATGACCCCAGCACAAATTGAAAAAGCTCATATATTGATTGATGATTATAGGGTTTGGCTTTATCCATTTAGATAAACTAAAAATGGTACGTATAAATATACAAAACATAACATAACTATAAAAACAGACATACACAAAAAGAGGGCCGTTCACATATGTTGAACGGCCCAGACTTAGTTTTTAATTTAAGTCTTTTTCATTACCTGCAGCAATGTTTGCTTCTGCTTGAGAAACCGCGCTTGTTAAAGCGTCAAAGATTGCTGGTCCGCCGTTAACATTGGTTTGGAACCATTCATAGACTGGAGCAGCAGCTGCTTTAAATGCAGATTTTTCAGCAGGGGTTGGCACATATAAATCGCCACCTTCAGCAACAAAATCTTCATAAGCTTTAATAGACTTACGCTTTGGTGAAGCGAATGTAGCCTGTTGAAGAGCGGCAAAACCATCCACAACAACTTGGCGAAGCTCCATAGGCATAGACAAGAACTTGTCATTGTTCATCCACCAAAGGGCGCCCATATATGCATGGCCATCAAGGGTTACATATTTTAGGCCAGCATCAGGGAATTTCATGCCCATAATGTCGGTGATGCCATTCTTAGAACCTTCAACCACACCCGTTTGGAATGATGTGAATAGCTCAGGCCAAGGGATAGGAGTTGGAGATGCACCCAGGGCTTTCACAAGCTCTTGAGGTAAATCGGCAACAACAGTACGGATCTTAAGACCTGCCATATCGTCTGGACTCTGAACTCTACGCTTGGTGTTTGCAAAGTTGCGCCATCCCCCAGTGTTACCAATGGTCATTAGACGAATGGTATCACCAGAGTCTGCAAGGGCCATATCACGCATGGTACGTGTGAAGTCTCCAGATAAAACATGTTCTGCAACTCGGTCATTTGCCATAAGGTAAGGTAAATCTAGCACCTGTACATATGGGAATGCACCCGCAGCACCGCCAGATGTTGAAATATACACATCAATTGAACCATCGGCTATGCCTTGCAGACACTCAGCGCCTTTTGAGCAAAGTTGTGTGCCTATAAACAATTCAACAGCAATTTCACCGTTTGAAGCTGCTTCTACAAAGTTTTTGAAAACCACAAGACCATCATAATCTTCGTCATTCTCGTTAGAGTTGGCGGTTGCTCGGATAGTATAGTCTGCAGCATTTGCAGTGGCTATACTTCCTGCCATTAAACCAACCGTGAGCGCTGTCGCTCCCAAAGTTTTAATAAAATTATTCATCTAAACTCCTCAGTAAATTGGGCTTATGCCCCTTTTTATTATTGACGAATGTTTTAATTTCGTCAGTTTCAAAATTTTCCTCTTCAAAAGGAGCCCTGTTAAGGCTTGCCAGAACAACTAATATGTTCTTGAAGAATAAGGAAAATGCGTAAACTCCTTAATTTGGTTGTAAAAAGAAGCCAGCTATTGGCCCCACCAAATCGACATCTTTAACAAACCCTAACCACGATGGAATACCTAATGAAATGATAGGAAAATAGGTTATGAGGAAGATAACAAAAATTTCGACTGCTAAAAAAGGCAATATTGCCTTTGATATTGTTTCTACTTTTACGCCTGAAACAGACGAAGCTACAAACAGCACTAAGCCCATGGGAGGGGTGGCAAGTCCAACGGTTAAATTAACCGACATGATCATGGCGAAATGAACGGGATGAATGCCTAAATCAATAAATATGGGTGCCAAAATAGGCCCTAATATTATAATTGCAGGCCCTGCATCTAAAAACATACCCACAATAAACAACAAAAGGTTGATTAACAGTAACAGTAGAAGAGGGTTGTTAGTTAAAGCCAATATGTAGACGGCTAAATCTTCTGCGATATGAGAAAGACTCACCACAGTTTTGAACGCCATGGCTGCGCCAACCAACAATAAAACCACGGATGAGGTGATGGCAGACTTCACCAAAATGGGCCCAAGATCTTTTAAATTTATAGAACGTAAAATAATTAAGCCTAGCAGTGCTGTGTAGGCAACAGCAAGAGCAGAGGCTTCTGTAGGAGTGGCGACACCACCTAAAATACCACCCAAAATGATAACTGGGGTTAGCAAAGGCAGTACAGCGCGCTTTGCCACTATCCTAAAGTCATTAGATACCAAGCGTCTTTGAATTTGAAATAGAGTTTCTGTCACTATTAATGCACCAGCAAAATGTAGTGATAGGGTTGTGGAATAGCTCCCTATATCAAGATTGACAACTTTGACTACCAATGGGTATAAGATGAATGCGATCATCAATCGAGCAATCACACGGGCGGCAAGGTTTTCAGCAGCAGAGATACTTACCCCTTCAATAACAAAACGTTTTGCTGGAGGGAATTCATATTTGTTAGCCATTAGCCTTGTGACGATCATCAAACCCATACCCACCAAAATGCCTGGGATGATACCTCCGGCAAATAAAGCCGCCACTGAAACTTCCATTACATAAGCATAAATGATCATAATGCCTGAGGGAGGGATTATGGGCCCAATAACTGACGATGCGGCGGTAATCGCGGCTGCAAACTTTCGGGTGTAGCCTTGTTTTTCCATTGCCGGAATGAGCATAGAGCCCAGTGCAGAAGTATCAGCAACCGCTGACCCTGACATCCCTGCAAAAAGCATTGAAGATAGAATGTTTACTTGTGCAAGCCCACCTCTTACCGAACCAATAAGGGTCTGAGAAAAGGCCACTAAACGTTCTGTTATGCCCGCTTTGTTCATTAACTCGCCAGCGAGCATGAAAAAAGGAATAGCCAGCAACACACCATTATCGATGCCGTTAAAAATATTGCGATACATCAACGCAATATCTCGCTCTTGCCCGTTGAAATAGAGCATGAAACCAGGGGCGGCAAGCATCGCGAAATATACTGGAACTCCAATCATCAAAAATATAAGGAATAGGGGTAAGAACCAAGCTAACATTAGGAATTTGCCGCCATTTCAGTAGGAATTTTGGGGATAGGAAAGCGTTCATTGCCCCATATAATTCTGGCTAATTGGCGAAGAATCAATTCTAGAGAAACCATTAAAATAAGCATGAGCAAAACACTCATGGCTAAATATATATAAGCGGTTCTAAACTGTATTTTTGTACCTAAAAGCTGGTTTATCCCTGTGTCTTGTAACAACCTGTTTAAGCCTGACGAGTCAAATAATAAGGGTGCAGAAAAATGAGACCATGCATGCTGTAGCATGATGACAGAGACAAAAGAACACAGTAATAATATCGCCAGTACCAAGTAATTTTTAAGGCGGGCGGGTATGAGGTCATGCAACATATCAATAGAGACAAAGCCTGTATAACGATACGCAGAAGGTGCAACCAGTGCCATCATCCAAATCATCAAGCCTCTTGCGGCTTCTTCTGGCCACGGAAGGGCGTTATTAAGCACATACCTGAAAAATATTTGCGCCAAAATCACCAGCACCATCAACCCAAGCGCAACCAATCCTATGGTGCGGCCAAATAAAAGTGCACGAGTATTAATCGTGTCTAGTCCCTCTAGAGTCACTTCTACAATGGCACTGATCGCTTTCATAATACTGTGTACTTAAAAGTTTCTTTGTGGTGGGCAAGGCTATTATGAAAACTTACCAAAATGGCCTCCAACAAACATCAAAGGCTTGCCCTCGTTATGCGTAAACTGTTCTACTTTGCCAATGATTATAGTATGGTCTCCGCCGTCATATGTGGTGTGAATGCTACATTCAAACCTGGCTATGGCCCTAGGTAAAACGGGTAGGTGATGTTTGCCAAGATGCCATTCGCATGTTTCAAAGGGTGTTGGGTTTTTGGCAAAGTTTAGTGCGAGATCGGTCTGATCTTCTGCTAAAATATGCACTGCAAAAAAGCCAGCATTACAAAACCCATCTCTTCTTTCAGACTTGTTTGCTACAGACCATAAAACTAAAGCAGGATCTAATGAAACTGATGCAAATGAATTTACAGTCATGCCAATGGGGCAATGGTTGTCATGAGCTGTAACAATAGTGACGCCAGTTCCAAATTGCCCTAAAGCACGCCTGAAATCTTTTTGATTATCAACACTGGGCACGGTCATAGTATCTTTAATAGTCGTTAGGTCTTTGGGCATAAGAACAGGCTTTAAGTTGGATTGAGAGGTTGTGTGCATAATATTAAGCTACTTCATGTCCAAGCGAGGCGGTATAAATTTCAAACCATGCTTGACGATCAAGATTCACTTTTAGCGCGCTGGATAATGATTTAATACGGCTAAGGTTGTTGGTGCCCATCACCGGTAAAATGTTGCATGGATGCTTTAATAGCCATGCAATGGCTACTGCATCTGCAGTGGTGTTTTGTTCATTGGCAATGCGAGATA
>Ga0115007_10000192_pt1 | contig 39666 bp, 44 predicted proteins | sample ArcOceMetagenome_2_FD_87166 | JGI IMG/M metagenome (GOLD analysis project Ga0115007, IMG submission 87166) | Marine eukaryotic phytoplankton communities from Arctic Ocean - Arctic Ocean ARC135M Metagenome | ecosystem: Environmental > Aquatic > Marine > Oceanic | place: Arctic Ocean | collected...
CTGATACCCCGTGGATTGAGGGTTCTGTAAGGAAAACTAGCGCCTGATACCCCGTGGATTGAGGGTTCTGTAAGGAAAACTAGCGCCTGATACCCCGTGGATTGAGGGTTCTGTAAGGAAAACCAGCGCCTGATACCCCGTGGATTGAGGGTTCTGTAAGGAAAACCAGCGCCTGATACCCCTGAAATCAAGGTTTGAGTACCTAAAACCATGAGTTTTGTTAAGGATTAGGCTAATTAATACGTATATAACACGACAAAACTTGAAGTTATTATGCTTTTTTGCTTTCTTCCATGTGTTCATCGTTACTGTGATCGAAATTAGGGTCCTATCATCCGTGGATTAAGGGTACTATCAACCGTGGATTAAGGGTTCTGTAATGTGGATTAAATAAAGAAAACCACTTATCCACAGATAATGTGCATATCTATGTGTGTAACAGCTGTAAAACTGCGAATATCTATAATATGAGCGTGGATTGAGGGTGCTATCAACCGTGGATTGAGGGTTCTGTAAGAGCATTAAAAAGTGATTTGATCCGTGGATTGAGGATCGTCTAACTTATTATTATTATTAATAATCAATAGCTTGAGAAATCTTAACCCTTCCTACCCCAATTTACCCCCCTAATCCTTTAACTTTAAATAACTATAATAATAACAATGAAATCAAATTTTTTTGATTCCAATTTTTGGAATATTGATATCTGTTAGATGGGTTAAAGTAATCATTAATACAATTTTCTATAGGTAACGTGATGATTCGCAGCTTTGTAAATATATTCAGAGGTAGTGAGAAGGCTCCATCTAGTCTTAGCGAACCTATTGAAGTCAATCAAGGCTGGATTCCAGTTTTAGACAGTGAAGAGTTACTAAGCGATCCTCGAAGAAAAAACTATCTTAAAGAAATATGGGATCTCACATCTTTCACAGATAAATCGTTCCAAACTGTTATCAAAGATCCTATATTGCGATTTGCAAGTTTGGTACAACAAGTGCCAGCTTCTGAAAGTCATCATCATGCTTACCTGGGCGGCCTCCTAGATCATTCTCTTGAATGTATGATTTTTGCATTAAAAATACGCAGGAAGCACATGTTGCCGCCCGATAGTGATGCTGAAGAGCAATCGGCTAAAAGCGATTTATGGACATCTGGTATTGCATTAGCCGCTTTATCACACGATATTTCTAAGCCGTTATTGGATTTAGAAATCGAACTGAAAAATGGAAATCATTGGTCACTGATCGATGGTGCTATACCAAAATCTGCCGGTTACTATCGGTTTAAATACAAAAAAAACCGCACTTATCGAACTCATAGCGTTACTTCATCCTTGTTATTCGGGCATCTCGTATCCGGTGAACTGTTTAAATGGTTCCAAACAGATGCTGGATTGATAGATATTCTCCTTATGGCTCTTAGTGGCCACGTTGAGCATGGCGGTATCGTAAGCACTATTGTGCTTCAAGCAGATATGGCAAGTGTGGGTCAAAATATGGGTGGCAATCCGAATTCGATTCCTTTCGAAGCTCCTAAAGATACTCTGCAATCTAAGCTGCGAGCCGGACTAAAAGAAATTGTTCGTGAAAAATTCAAACTTAATGACCAGGGCGCTCATGGGTTTTATGATCATGGTACCAATTCACTATTTTTAGTCAGTATGCGAGCCGCTAATGAATTACGAGCGCACTTGTTAGGATTGGGTATAGAGTCGGTTCCTAGTGCTAACCCCCCTCTTTTTGATGAGCTTCAATCTCATAATCTAATCATTGCGAATGAAAGTGGTAAAGCTATTTGGAAATGCTTAGTCTCAATTGGCGACTGGGAAGTCCAGTTGACAATGCTAAAAGTAAACCCTGCACTGATCTGGGATGAAGTACCGCAGCTAAAAGCTGTCAAAGTAACGATATTATCGGACACTAAAGCGGTACAAGAGTCTGAGGGCGAAGGCGAAGCACTCGCTTCTAATACAATTTCATTGTTAGCAGATCCTGTATCTAATAAGCCTGATACTTCTGATACTTCTGATACTTCTGATACTTCTGATACTTCTGATCCTTTTGGAGATTTATTAAATCTCTTTGCTGAGCCGAGCGAGTCTTTAGTATCTGACTCCAAGAAAGCTTCTATTGATAAAGTGACTATAGGTGATGAGGTAAGCAAAAAAGATCCTCATGATAATGTGGTTAATAAATTGCCAGCGGCAAAGATTGTTAGTAAACCTACAACCACTAAAAAATCGGTAGTCATTAAAAATGGAGCTGTCAAATCTGATTTTTTTGAGTGGCTTAAAGATGGGATTGTTCAGAGAAAACTAATACTCAATGATACTAATGCTGCTGTTCACATAGTAGGCGGTAGGTATTTTCTAGTAAGTCCAAAAATTTTTAAACGTTATGCGTCTGAGATTTATGGAACGGACGCTGATTTTGTTCACGTTCAAAATGAATTTCAGAAACTAGGAGTTCATGAGCGCACATCTAAAGCAACCAATATTTTCAACGTTGCTGTTGAAGGAACTCGACGGACGAGTATGATCAAAGGTTATCTGCTAAAAGACTGCGATTTACCTCACACTTTACCGAATAATCCATTTTTAAAACTGATGTCAGAGATCGCTTAATTCAAAAGCTTGAGCCAGTCAAAAATCCAGTAAATACACTGTAATGAGATTTTGACATAGCTAGAATTTTGTAGTAATTTAGCCTTTCGCTGGCGGGTATTTGTGTTAAATGGATTTATGAAGAAGTTATTTTTCGCTTCAAAGAAGATGTTGTTGTGCCGCTGATATCAGCGGTATCATTGTAGTTATTCTGGATAAAGACAAGCCACTTATATTCGCTTCTTTTATGCTCTTTATGCATTTAGGAATTGAATACTATGATTATCTCAATTGTTTCAACCAAGGGTGGTGTCGGGAAGACGACAGTCACTGCAAATTTATCTGCTTTGTTGGCTTCTATCGGTAAAAAAGTACTCGTTATTGATTTAGATCCCCAGCCAACAATGACCTCATACTATGATCTGGCATTTGAAGCGTCAGGTGGAATATATGAAATGATAGTTCTTTCTGAATTATCACCTGAAAAAATCATTTCTAAAACTAGCATTAGCGGATTAGATCTCGTTAAGAGTAATGACAGCCAGAACCAGTTGCCCCAATTGTTATTAAATGCACCGGATGGCCGTTTTCGACTTTCAGCGCTGCTTAAAAAGATTATCCAAAACTCTGATTATGATCTGATATTAATGGATACTCAGGGTGCAAGGTCGATCTTACTTGAAAGCGCCGTTCTTGCGTCAGATCATGTCATTTCTCCTATTACGCCTGAGTTGCTTTCAGCAAGAGAGTTTGTCCGTGGAACCTGTGGCTTGTTGCGTGACCTCGAACCGATCACTACGTACACAAATCTCACAGTTCCTCCTGTTTCTGTTTTAATAAATAGGCTTGATGACACTGCCGACGCACGAGAAATTGCATCTCAGATCACTGAGATGTTCAGCGACAAAGCTCAGGGTGTCTCTGTGCTGGATTCTGTTTTACGGGCTTCAATTTCATTCCGTAATTCAGCAACGCAGGGCTTGCCTGTTCATATTGTTGAGCCTAAGCGACCAATCAACAGAAAAACAGCATCAGGGGCTACACAGGTTGGCCTGCTGGCTTGCGAGTTGTTCCCTGATTGGGAAACGGATATTCGATCCAATTTATTTATAGAGGGGTGATGTTATGAGTAGCCCTTCTAAGAGTACTCAGGCTCAGAATATCAAAAGCCGCTTATCCATACCTTTGATTACTGGGGTTGCTAAAGAGGTTAAAATTACTGCGCCTGTTGTCGATATGCAGATTGTCGTAACTATTGATCAGCTAAGACCTTTCAAATGGAACCCTCGGACAACGCGAAATTCTCGTTATGATGAGATAAAAGCATCTATAAAGGCCGTTGGGTTAGATCATGCTCCTAATATTACTCAGCTCCCAGGTGATGATAAATACACTGTGAGAGATGGTGGTAATACTCGTTTGCAGATCCTAAATGAGCTGTGGGAAGAAACCGGTGATTTGAAATTTTATGAAATAAAATGTGTTTTTAGGCCTTTTACAAATAACATTTCGATGATTGTTGGCCATCTTTCAGAAAACGATAATCGTGGCGATTTGAAGTGGATAGAAAGAGCTAATGCGCTAAAAGTTGCTAAAAATGCTTATCTTGATATCGATAAGTTAGAAGATATTTCAACAAGAGATCTAGTTAAGCGACTAGAGAGTGATGGTTATAAAATTAGCCGATCTCATGTCGTTAAAATGTTCCAAACGATTAATCACATACTCCCATCGCTGCCTAGTTTATTGCACTCTGGCATGGGCCGACCACAAGTAGAAAAGATTCTGTCGTATAGGCAAGCTTCTAAGGCTATTTGGGATTGCTGCTCTCTTCCTGTTGATGGGTTTGATGAAGCTTTCCACGAAGTTCTTCATGCTTTCGATACTGATGAGCATGAGGCGCTACCATTCTCGGCAATCCATGATTCGCTTCTTGGTATGTTTGTTAATAAAACAAATGTCCATTTCAACGTTATCGATCTAACATTTGATTTGATTATTAAATCAAAGGGTAGATCTATTGATGATTGTTTGGAGGCTCTTAAAGACGAGCTTGGGATTCCATTGCTGCCTAAAAAAGAGGACAAAGCATCTAGCGTAGTAGCGCATCAGGTTAATAAAGATGTAGTAAATGATGATAATCAGGTTGATTTAACTTCTGATGGTAATGCCAGCCATCATTCTGAAAAAAGTGAAGAACAAGATGAGCTTCCTTTTTTGGAGGATCTTGATTCTAACGAGTTGAATGCATCTGAGACAGAAAAATTATTACCCGTGGATAAAATCACCCCTGATGGAATTAGGAAAGACATTAGGTCTGCTGTTCGAAAACTGGCGCGGTGGGCTGGTTTTGATGTTAGAGAAGATGGATCTGGAGCAGTAGTTTTAAGTAATGAAGGTTGCGGTTATTTAATGCAGCCTCTTAACTTTGAGCTTGATTCTGTATCACTAGAGGCTCAAATAATTTGGCAGATATTAGCCGGGTTAAATGGAGCCTATAACCCTGAATATCCCTCAGATCCAACAATTATAGGGAATATTTTGGGGACAGTTAGTGCTGAAGGCAAAGGCTTACCAGATCTGGAGTTAGAAGCTCTGTTTGATCTTGTACGATCAATGCGAAACTTGGAATCGTTTAAATCGGCTGTTTCTGAATAGTTTGATTTTTTATATATACGGATATTGTTATGAATAACGGAAATAGAGTTACGCGAGCTTTGCTTGTCGAGGTTCAAAATCACTTGAAGCAAGGCAATTTCAATAAAGTAAAAAGCCTCGGGTTTACGGATGATGAGTTGAGAATTGTTAGTAGGCTATCTAGCTCTCAAATAGACTCAATCTCCTCATCTGGCGTATCTGTAGTGCGACTTGAAATTGATCACAATAATTTCAAATCATTAATCGCCAGAGTTAAGGAAGATGAAAATAGGGAACAGCTGATTGACCAGATGCTTTTTTTAGGTGCGTCAGGGCAGATGATGAATGATTTCTTCGGATTATCATCTTCTGATGTTGCATCAAGAAGGGTCTTGCTGGGCATTACATCTAAGCGTGGCAGAAGGCAGGCTTTGTATAACAACGAAGCAATGGAAAAAGAGATGTATCAGTTTTGGGTTAGCGTAGCTAAAAACAAGAAAGACAAATATGACCATGATGCATTGATCAGTTTAAGCAATAAATTCGGGAAAGATTTATCTGAAATGTGGGGGTTGGTTAAAACATGGTGTGACTGATCGACCTAGTTAAACTGACATTTTGTTTCGGATTTATGGAAGGTTTCTATTATGAGTATGGATAAAGCAGGCGCGTTACGCAGCCAGATTGAAATGGAATTACATACAAATCACGCCGGACGAATTTGGTCAGGGCGGGGTATTGAATCAGGAAAACCCCCCATTATAGGGATGAAGCAGTTTTTACAAATAGCGGGTCAGATTCGTCAGAACGCAACCAAGAATGATCCTTACGCTGATAATTGGCTTATTATTTTGGATGATAAGATCCATTCAACAGCTGAGCGATTCAGCGCGCAAGAAAAGCGGTTGGAGCAACTATTCGCCGCCCTTCCTGGCGAGTTGCATGTGCAAGAAAATCTAAATCAAACTCCTATCGTTATTCCGGTCTACACCGGTGGGCAGCATGGTTATCTAGCGATTCAATTATTGATACGGTTTGATCGCTTAGTAAGGCAAGCTTTACTAGCTCACCATGTTGCGTTGCTGGGGCGTAATCAAACTGAAGCTGTTATTCATGAGGCTGGGACTGCTATGCGTAGTCTGTGTGCGTGTCTACGACAGTATGGCGGTTACAGTGGAACCACTCGTGATGATTATACAGCAAACAATGCTAGAGCAAGAGAAGCCATTGAGAAGTTTGGCGAGTTGCCAGCTGATGTTCTTCGCGGAGATCGTCGCAGTGATTTTTCACCAGCATTACCTAATAATCAAACAGAGATAGGAATTGATGATGAATAGTTATAGCTCGAATCGTATGAAGTATGTGGCAATACCTGGATATATTTCGGATTTGTGTGAGCAATATGTTCAAAGCGAACAGGTGAAGAATGACTCAGAACGTGATGGTCACTCTACGTCTTTATCGATTAACGCAGAGCAAGAGATGCTGGTAGCTTTATCTAAAATCGGCGCTCATGTTGTTAGGTGTCATAAAGCAGAAGCTTTTCATATGCTTCAGTTGGATTCAAATTCAAAGGATCTCTTTGAGCTGCATTCAGTAAATACTGATGATTGGGAAAAGCGCGATCACAAAGAAGTTAACGTTATATCGTTATTAAGCGATAAGACAATGAATGAGCTTAAGCTGTTAGTTCTAGGCAATGAGGCTAGATCGAGTTTGAAATTTGAAACTGTATCAGACTTGGTGATTTATTTGCTGGAACAGGTTGGTAATGGGGTGGGTGATCCTCAGTCGTCATCAAGAGAAGTGCTGAATATACTGGGTTTGGGGCCTAATCCACCGTTGCATAAATGCTAACCCTGATGATTGGTAAGTGTAATTAGCTGTAGCGGTTCCACTGGAACCATCATAATAAGGTAAATTTTGTCATGAACCCATTGCACCCTGTCAAAAACCAATTCACAAAGGGCCTTTTAAAACCTTTTAAAGGTAAAGGGGAACTGCTGGTTTTGTTGTCTCAGTTAGAGCATGATCAGAATTATCTGGAGCAGGAAGCGGTGAACTTAGTAAATAATGCGGTTTCCCAGGGAAGGATGGTTGGTTTAAGTTTGCGGAAAATTAGGCAGAATACTGGCGCGAAGGGATTAACGTTACATTGGCGGGATACGTCTACTCATGGTGTTGGTTCAGAGAGATTTAAGCAGGCTTTGCAGGGTTGTCACTTGGCAGGGGTAAAACGGGAGTTGTTGATTATTGAGGAGCAGAGGTTATTGTTTAATGCTCGCTCAAAAATGATTCATTATCTTGTTCGTAGTTTTGAGAAAACCTGTGAAGAAATTGATAGCTTGTCGGATATCTAATTGACTGTTGTGTGAATTGGTTATGCTGGTTGTAATATATTTTTTATCACTAGATGGGATTTGTATTATGGCTAGGGGAGTTAATGAGCATATTTTAGTTGGTAATTTTGGGGCTGATCCTGATGATCTTCGTTTCTCGCCTTCTGGTTCGCCAGTATTAACCATGACGATTGCGACTGGTCGAAGTTGGAAGGATAAAAAAACTGGGAAGATTGTTGATGCAACTGATTGGCATAGAGTGGTTTTTTGGGCTAGGTTGGCTGAAATCGTAAAAGAGTATTGCAAGAAAGGGGGGCAGGTATACGTTCGTGGTGATTCGCGAACTCGTAAGTATGAGGATAGGGATGGTGTGGATCGTTACGTTACCGAAGTTTTTGCGAAGGATTTGAAGTTGTTGGGGGCCGCTCCTATTGAGCATAGCCTTGATGATCAGGATGAATCGGAAGGTGGGTTTCAGGAATATGAAAATATGTCTGAGTAGCCAGTTTTTGTTAGTTTTTATGGAGCAGGTCTTGTGAATAAATTAGTGTATGTTGTTGTTTTCGGATCATCGTTGTTGCTAACAGCTTGTGTGCCAGGTAATCATGTTTATAGTCCTGCAGGGGCTTGTTTGACGTGTGTTAATAATCCAGTTACCGGTGAAGCACTGAATTATGATCCTTCGACAACACCGATGTTTAAATCAGGATCAGGGTCTGCTTCTGACGTAGGAAACTCTGTAGAAGCTGGTAAGTTTTTCAGTGGAGAATTCACTATGAACGGCAGTCGTGATGTGGATACGGTTTACGGCATGATGCGTTCAAGTTTTGGGTTTCGCACTGAGCAGCAAATGTCCAGGACGCCATCTGGTCGATGGGGTATGCAAAGTGATGCGTGGAGGCATGAGGTGGTTCCTGGTGCATTTTATAATTTAAGCGATTATGCGCGTGTGTCCGTGGATAGTGTTTCATTAAGTATTGTCATGTCCGTTAAAATTGTAAAAAATCGTTCTGGTTCTATCGTGACTGTTGGCTATGAAGGTAATGAGGGCAATAAATCGAAAGTAGCCAGCGCGTTGAAGATCCGAGTGAAATCATTAATTAATTAGTTATAAACGATTGTTAAGAATATTTGGTTAGTTTTTTTGTGATTCTATGCCTTCTTTCTTGAGGGCTTTTTTATGCGTGTTTATATTTGTGAGAAACCGTCGGTCGCTAAAGCGATAGTAAAATTTTTGGGTAGGACGGTTAAAAAAGATGGGTTTCTTGAGTTGGAAAATGGAGATGCTGTTACTTGGTGTGTAGGGCATCTTTTAGAAATGGTTGATCCTGATGGTTACAATCCAGAATTCAAGAAGTGGGATATTACGCATTTACCAATTATTCCTGCCGATACTGATTGGAAGATGCGAGTTAAACCTTCCACCAAAAAACAATTTGCTGTCGTTAAGAAATTGTTATCACGCGCTTCTGAGGTGGTTATCGGGTGTGACATTGGACGTGAAGGTGAGTTGATAGGTAGAGAGCTTTTAGATTATTGTGATTATAAAGGCGCTGTTCTGAGGCTGTGGCTTAACTCTATGGCTGATGAGAGTATCAAACTTGCGTTGGGTGATTTGCGATCTGGGGAGTCCAGTTATCTTTCTTATGTATCAGCTCTTGCGCGATCAAGAGCTGATTGGTTAGTTGGGATTAACCTCACTAGGCTGGTTACACTGAAGGCGCAAGCTACTGGCTTAAAAGGAGTGTTCTCATCTGGAAGAATTCAGAGTCCATCTCTTAACTTTGTTGTTGTTCGTGATAGGGAAATTGAAAACTTTGTACCAGCCCCCTACTTCGTCTTAACGGCAACTTTCTCGACTTCAAATAATTCGCACTTCAATGGTATGTACCAGTGTAGCGATGAGCAGTATCTTGATGGCGAAGGGCGGTGTATTAGCCAGCCTTATCTCAATGCTATAGCTGAGCGGGTTCAAGGCACTCAGGCAGTGGTGTCTAGCGTTGATTCTAAGCGATCTAAAGTTCAGCCCCCCCTCCTCCTAAGTTTAAGTGCTCTACAAATTGAGGCATCCAAAAAATGGGGGTATGGAATTAAGAAGACGTTAGATATCGCTCAGGTTTTGTATGAAAAATATAAAATCACAACGTATCCGCGAGTCGATTGTCGTTATGCGTCTGATGCTCATTTTGATGAAGCGAGTGTTGTTATCGATGCTGTCTTGGAGTCGAATCCAGCACTGGCTAACATCCGTGGTCAGTTATCTCTGGAGCAGAAATCGAGAGCGTGGAATGATAAAAAAATTACCGAGCATCATGCGATCATACCAACCTCTGTTGTGTTGGATATTGAACTGCTGAGTGCTGAAGAGCGGAATATTTATCAAATGATATGTCGTTATTATCTGTCTCAATTTCTAAGTAGTCATGTTTATGTTTCTACTGAGATATCGCTAGAATCCAATAGTGGTGACTTTTTGGCGAAGGGTAAGCAAGTGGTTGTTCCTGGCTGGCGTGTGTTGTTTGGTCATGATCAGGATTCTGGCGATGGTGAAAAGCCTCAAGATTTACCAGCACTCAGTGAGGGTGAAAAAGTGGCTATTGCGAAGCCGCAGGTTGCTAGTAAGTTATCAACCCCTCCTGCTTTTTACACCGAAGGGACTTGGGTCAGCGCAATGCTTAATGCTGCTAGGTTCGTGAGCGATGCTAGATTAAAAAAACTGCTGAAAGAAACGTCAGGATTAGGTACTGAGGCAACCCGAGCAAGTATTTTTGAGCTTTTGGTAGAACGTAACTATGTAGTCAAGGCAGGAAAATTCATTAAATCCACACCCCAGGGACGAGCTTTAGTTGATGCCCTCCCTGCAGTGATAAAAGATCCTGGTATGTCGGCGCTGTGGGAGCAAGCGTTAGATGATATTTCTACAGGCGCGATGACCATAGATAGCTTCATGAGTAAGCAGAAGTCTGCTTTAAAGCAGTTAATGACATTGGTTGGTACGTTGGCACTGTCTGAGGATGAATGCCTACCTGCAGCGACTAAGAGGTCAACAAGAGCGCCAGCTAAACAAAAAAAATGCAGTTGTGGCGAGCCAATGGTTCTTAAAAACGGTGAGTTTGGTAAGTTTTACGGATGTACGGCCTACCCTTCATGCAAAGAAACTGTTCAGATCGCTAAGCGAAAGAATAAGGTTGTGGCATAGATGGTTCCAGTGGAACCTTTCTAACATGATTTCTAAAAATATACAGTCATTGGCAGTAAGAAATGATGGGACACGGTTGCAAACTGCTTTTCCAGACTTGATCGACGTGAAGAGATGCATCCATTTGGGGGCTGGACTTGCCTGCGGGGTTGAGGGCGAAAATTTTAGAATGGGAATTGCTAGGAGCCACTGAGATCAACTTTGATTTTGTTGAGCTTGATCGATAAATCTGATGCAATGTGTATATCAACCTAATAATTCGGATACCCAGATTTAAAACAAGTGTTTAAAAATAGTTGAAAAAGAGTAGTTATGTTTGATTATGAAATCATCATGGTCGATAATTAAGGTTAACCCCGCTGGTTACTGACGGTCATCAGTAACAAATTGAGCTTAGGCTCTCCTGATAACTCGCGTCATTTAGTTATCAACTGTTCAAATACCGCCAGCGAACGATGTTTTTACAGGACGCATTCTTCTACTCTGGGTACTTGGTAGTGCCCATACTTTTCTTTTCAAAACTCGGTCGGAATGGACTCACTTGAATCCATTCCCGCCGAGTTTTTACATTTTATCTTATGCGGAGCTGACCGCCGAAAAAAAGATGCCCTTTGTGCAGGGATCTGCGCTCAAATGTACCAGATTAGACCGCTTGAAAATCTGGGTGATTATAATTTACTGAATGCGTAGCAAGGCTTTTAGTATGTTTGCGTCATTGTTGGTCATTCTGTTCTTATTTTTTTCGGCTGAAATATTTTACTCGCTAGATCTTTCTCTAATTTTAAAAAGCAACTTTTTTCGAAGAGTTGCTTCTTAAGCATTAGTTTAAGGTTGACTTTTTGACTTTAAAGTTCAAGAATTAATTTTATGTAATGCATCTTGCTCTAATGATGCGGCTGATTTTTTCAGTTGAGCAATAGGCTTCTCGACCCATATCGGAGCCACTGATTTTTATTTTCAGGGGTCATATCTTATCTAGGCTTCATGCCAAAACCCATAGGGGAAATTATTCCCTTTGTGGGAGTAATTTCTTCAAAAAGGTTCATTCTTAATTGGAGAAATTAATGTCAAATTCAACTCAAGCTAAAACAAAGTATTTCGACCTTCATACACGAGGGATTGGTTATGTTTCACGTATTCGTGAAGTAAAGCCGAAGAAAGGTGCTCCCTTTCTTGCCTGTACGATAGCGGCCTTAACAGGTAGTTCTGATAGCGTGGATTATCGGTATATCGATACTACAGTTGTTGGGAAAGATGCGATCCATCTCATTAAACGGTGTCAGGATGCCGTTGAAAGTAATCGCCAAGTACTAGTGAGCTTTAATATAGGTGATCTGTGGGTTGATCCTTTTGTCTACTCACAAGGCGAGAAGAAGGGCACAACTTGGTTTTCTTTGAAAGGCCGGTTGCTTGCGATTGATTGGATAAAAGTCGATGGCGAGGTTGTCTTCACTAAGTCTTCTCAATCCAAATCTACGGTTGATGAAGGTGCTGTTGAAAATTCAACAACTGTTGAAAGTGCTTCAAGTCTAATCAACGATAGCGAGCCAGATAATGACTCAGCTAATGACGATGAGTTTGAGATTTATACTGACGAAACTGCATTATCGCAGGCTAGTTATGTGCTAAATCCCGCTCATATACTCAACGAGCAGTTTGATTCGTTAATTACAGACTAATCAATGCAATATTAAACCTCGATTTTTCGGGGTTTTTTATTGTCTGTTATTTGATGTTTATTTTTTAGTAGTTTTGTTGTGGTTTAAGTAAGAACCTTGCGATTAAATTTATTTGCGTAAGGGAAATCTATGAGTCTGCTTAGACTAGCTATTGTTTCGGCCAGCATTGGTGTTGTTTCAGGGTGTGCTCATACTCAAACAACAGCTGAATTAATACCTGAATTATCTCCTGCTACAGAGTCAAGAGTCCACTTGGTTGGTCAAGAAGGATCTTCTATTGCTGATATTTATGCAGTGGATAACGACCTTGTTTATTTGCTGGATGGTATTTCTGATGAGGTTTCTGATAGTGCTAACGATGAGGTTGTTTCTGTAGAGGTTCTCAGAGTAGGGCGTTATCAGTTAGTTCAAACATCTCCTTCATACATTCAAACCAATCTGCTTGCTCAGCCTGTGACTGTTGATGTTGTTGTTGCTCGACCCTTGGCGGATATCGGCCATGCGCTATTTAGTGCTGTTGAGTTATCAGGCTATTCGCTTTGTCAAACTCCAGCAGTTACTGAGTCGCTTTATAAAATGCCGCTGCCTAGTGTGCATTACAAGATGGGGCCGATGTCCCTGATTAATACGCTTCAAGTCATTGTTGGCCCAGGTTGGCAGGTTTTAGCAGATCAAACGAATAGGTCGATTTGTTTTAAGCCATTTGAGGCACGAAGCTTGGATTGGGTTGAAATCAATAAGCCATCCAACATCCCGCTTAGTATCAAAAATTCAGGGAGTTTTGAAGTTCCCAGTCCTAAAAAAAATACGGTGGTCGGATCGGTTCCAGTGGAACCGGCGAAGAATGCTGTAGGTGGAGCAAATGACTTTTTCTCGCTTCAGGACGGTCGTTGAGTTAGGGGGTGAATATGATTATTCGTAAAGGGATTTTTCTGGCTTCGCTGTTTTTGTCTGCTTCTTTTGCTGATGCGGAATCTGCCGGTATTGAAGAATCAAGATCTGTAGGCGCGGCTAATAAAACTCAGGCGCTTATCAGTGGAGCTAATAAAGATTGGGGCTTGAGCGTCGATGAGTGGAGTCGTTATGAATCCATTATGAGTGGACAGAGAGGGAAGTGGTCGAAGGATCTCGATCCGTTGACTGCGCTTGGTATTGAGGCAAGAACTGAGGTGGAGCGTCGTCGTTATGCTGAATTGCTAGTGCTGGCGACTCGTAAAAGAATTGAGCAAGAGCTGGCATTTCAGTTGGCATATGATGCAGCCAACGAACGTTTGTTCCCTTCACAGCTGCCGATAACGCCGTTCTTAATGAAAGATGTTCCTTTAACCTCTGTGGCAGCAACATTCGCTAATAAAGCTTCCCAAACACAGGAACGTATTGCGTTCTTTACTTTGATCGATAACTGCCCTGAGTGCGATGTTGAGCTGAATAGGCTTTTGGGGTTGAAGCAGGTTATGGATATCTATCTTGTTGATTCAGAGTTTGATGATAAGAAAATTAGGCAGTGGGCTATAGATAGAGAATTACCCGTTGATCGTGTTAAAAATCGGTCAATAACGCTTAACCATAACAAGTATAAATCTGTCACAACATCAACCAGGCTTCCCGCTACTGTTAGGCTCGGGCAATGAGCTTTTCGCTTTGGCTGAATGCTATCCAAATGGGTTGCTTGTTATGTAGTTCTCATGCTCTCGCGCAAGGTCGCTTTGAAATACCTTTTGCGTATATTGATGCAGCTGCAATGCACTCCGTACCTTCTGAAATTTTATACGCAGTGGCTCTACAGGAAAGTCACGATTATCGTAATATTTTTGTGTCTGAGCATATCGGACAAAGACCGTGGCCTTGGACGCTGAATGTGAAGGGCAAATCCTTGATGTTCAAATCTAAAGCTGATGCCTGTGTCATTCTAAAATCTTCGCTTAATAAAACTCAAATTATTGATGTCGGTTTGGCTCAGCTGAATGTGCGGTGGCAACCGCAATTATTTGGTATTGGGGGTGTTTTTGAAAATCCCTGTGATGCTTTAGATCCCTACGTGAATCTCGATGAAGCTGCAAAATTGTTGCGGGAGCGATTTGAGATTCATCGTGACTGGGTGGTTGCTGCAGGCAGGTATCACCGTCCCGCTGGCGGTAATCCAGCATCTAAATACAGCCTATCTGTTTCCAGTCGATTGAAAAAATTAGGGTTTTCTCAATATGAATATGAATCTGCATCGCACTAAATATTTATTGTCACTATCTGTTTTGTTGATGAGCTGTCAGGCGGTTGCGGTTGATGGCCAGAAGCACCAGCTTGTTGTTGTTGATGATGTAGGAGGGGAATCAGCGATACCTTACTACGTTGCTATTAGTGCCGATAACATTGACGAGAAAGCGGGATATGTTCCTGATTTGAACCGAATTAAGCCTTTTGGTTTTTCTGACATGCTTCCCGTGAAATCAGCATTTTTGTCAGTAGGAAGAGTGTCGCGGCAAAAGCTTAATCTTAGTCCTGGTATGACACCGTTTTTTATTGTGGGGAGTGATTCAACATCCTTTCAGTGGTTAGAAAAAAATGTGGGATTTCTAAGATCTATAAACGCTGTCGGTTTGGTGACGCAAGTAAATACAATTCATGAACTGTCAGCACTAGCGTCAGCCGCGAAGGGATTAGAGTTGCGTCCGGTTGTCGCTGATGAAGTGGCTCGGCAGGTGGGATTACGACATTACCCTGTATTAATTAAGAGCGATGGTATCTCGCAATAAAAGGAGCGAATGATAATGAGCCAAGATAATCCAATAGAATCATTGCTGCGTCCAGCTTTTGAATTTAATACCGCTGTAGTGTGTTTTTCATGTGCTGCTCTGTGTGTTCTTGCGCCGTGGAGTGTCGCGCTAACACCGAGTATTGGTATAGGTACTGCTAGTGCTTTCCTTGCTATTGGGCTGTGGCGTGGTCGCCAAGGATGGATGATTTTAAAATACCGTAGAAATATGCGCCGGTTGCCTCGATTTGAAATCAGAAGCGATCAAATCCCTGTGAGTAACCGCTTTCTGTGGTTAGGCAAAGGATTTGATTGGGAAGCCACTCATACCCAGCGATTGAGAGATACCTATCAGCCTGATTCAAAGGCATATATGAAACAGCCTTGGTCTTATCGCTGGGCGAGAAGTGTTGAACATAGTCTTGATGGTTCTGAAAAAGCACTGTGGCTCGTTTCGTTACTAGGTAAAAATTCAGTATTTAACCCCGTTCGCCCTTTGCCGCCTGTGGGTGGGTATTCTGCTTTACATGCGGTCGAGTTGCGGGAAAAAGATGTCGTAATGCCTCTTGTGGAGCGTGTTGGGCATATGTTAGTTCAGGGTACTACGCGTGTAGGTAAGACTCGCTTTGCTGAGATATTAATTACGCAGGATATTCATCGTGGCGATGTGACTATTGTATTTGATCCTAAAGGCGATGCTGATCTTTTATTAAGAATGTATATCGAGTCTAAACGTGCTGGTCGTGAGGATGATTTCTACATATTTCATCTGGGCTGGCCAGATCTATCCGCTCGATATAATGCTGTAGGTCGTTTCGGGCGCATATCTGAAGTGGCTACACGCCTTGCTGGTCAGTTATCAGGTGAGGGTAACTCTGCAGCGTTTAGGGAGTTCGCTTGGCGTTTTGTGAACATTGTTGCTCAGGCTCGACATGCGCTAGGGCAGCGTCCTAATTATGAACAGATCTTGGCTGATGTGATCAATATTGATTCGCTAATGATTGAATATGCCCAGCAGACTTTTTCTGTGAAAGATGAGAAAGCGTGGCATCGGATTGCTGAGATTGAGTCAAAACTGAATGATCGAAACATACCTCGCAACCTTCAAGGGCGCGATAAGCGCGTTGCAGCGATTGAGCAATATCTCCAGACAGCAAAGATCAGTGATCCTGTTTTAGACGGGCTTAGAAGCGCTGTTCGTTACGATAAAACTTATTTCGACAAGATCGTGGCATCTCTGCTTCCTTTGTTGGAAAAGCTGACTTCAGGCCGAATAGCTGAGTTGTTATCTCCTGATTATAACGATCTGAATGATCCAAGACCGATTTTTGATTGGCAACAAATCATCCGTAAGAAAGGCATTGTGTATGTTGGTCTGGATGCTTTATCTGATTTCGAAGTAGCGCAAGCAGTGGGTAACAGCATGTTTGCGGATTTAGTTTCTGTCGCTGGCTCCATTTATAAAATAGGCGTTGATGGGGGGTTGCCGAGCGCTGAAAAAAAATCAGTTCCTATCAATCTTCACTGCGATGAATTTAACGAATTGATGGGTGATGAGTTCATTCCACTTATCAACAAAGGGGGTGGAGCAGGCATTCAAGTTACCGCTTATACCCAAACTCTGTCTGATATTGAGGCGCGTATTGGATCAACGGCAAAAGCAGGCCAGGTGATTGGTAACTTTAATAATTTAATCATGATGCGTGTTCGTGAGGATAAGACCGCAGAGCTTCTGACAAAGCAGTTGCGGCCCGTTCAGGTGCATACGCGAATGATGGTCAGTATGGCTGCTGATAATTCCAATGTTGACACAGATATCGATTTTACAAGCTCTGGTGGGGATCGTATCAGTACTGAATCAGTTCCTATGCTTGAGCCTGCAGATGTGGTTGCTTTACCGAAGGGGCAGTGTTTTGCGTTTATTGAAGGTGGCCATCTTAAGAAGGTTCGTATTCCTTTAGCTAAACCTGAGACTGGCCCAGATATCCCATCAAATATCCTCGAAATGTCTAAAAAAATGAGAGCCAGATATCACACTGCTGATGCTTGGTGGGAAGGAGTTAAGCCGCCTTCTGTTCACTTATCTGAAGCTCCGGTAGCGTCTCGAATTAATAATTCACCCTCTGTAACAATGGATTCAGAAGTAATGACAGAGCTACACGATATGGATATCGAGGAAGAAAATGTTGAGTGAAGGAAGAGATTTCAAATGGGAGCGCAGGCCGAATCTAATAGTGGAAGTGAATATTATTGGGATGTCTGATGACATTGATATCGACTGCTTGCCTCGGCAGGTGGCTGTGTTATTTCGGAGGGTTAAATTGGGCGTTTCGAGAGATGAACTTATGCAGAGTGCGTTTCAGCTTGGCCTGAGTCCTATATGGGAGTCGAAAGCGCCTGAGATGGGTGTGATGCATATCGTTATTGATGGCATTGCATGGGGGATAGGCTGCACTTATCGACTTGAGAGGATTCACTAATGGCTGAAGAATTTGAAAAACGCCAACAGACAAAAACTGGTTTTTTTGGAAAGTTATTCATCTTACCGCTTCGTATTTTAATGATTTTGATTATCTCGATTTTGATTTCAATTGTGATCGAGTGGCTAGGAATAGCATTTGATTGGTGGGGCGTTCTGTTTGATCAGCATGGGTCTGATCATGCTTATCAAACAATGAAATCTGAAATGGGTTGGATTGATACTTCTTATCAGCGATCACTGTTTTTTCAAGATCCAGCTGCGGTGCTTGGCGAGTATCTTGCCACTGCCTATCAGTTTCTATTCGTGAGATCAGGCATTGGGTCATTCGTGGATGCGAATCTCAGTGCAATTGATTGGGTGGGCACTGTCGCAGAATATCTCAAAGCCGCCATGTATGTGGTTTTAACTACGCTGGTTCGAGTAATGATTCTGGTTTTAACCAGCCCTCTATTCTTGATGGCCGCATTGGTCGGTTTTGTTGATGGTTTGGTTCGTAGAGATTTGCGAAAAGCAGGGGCAGGGGGGGAATCTGCATTTATTTACCATCATGCAAAACGCGCTGTCGCTCCGGTCTTTTTTGTCGGGTGGCTGTTGTATTTGAGTATGCCGTTTTCCATTCACCCTAACTGGTTTTTACTTCCGAACGCTTTCATCTTTGGGTTCTTTATTTCGATTGCATCAGGGAGTTTCAAAAAATATCTATAGGCAGTAAATGTTTTTTTTGGGGAATTATTTGATTGTGGTTTAGGTAATTAAATCAGATCAGTATTCATATAGAAATTGAGTAATCGGGGCTGTATTTGATATGAAATTTTTAAGTGCTTTTTTGGTGATGCTTTTTTTTTGCGGGGGGTACTCCCTCAAAGCGGATGCAAGTATGCAAGATGAAATCGAGAAGCGCGATCTTGTATTAATTCAATCACAGATTGATCAGATGTTGGTAATTGTTGATCGATTGCAGGAAAGACAAAAGAGGGGATTTACAGGAAATTCGCGCATTGTTTTGAATACGGAAGCTTTGCGGAGAGAGATAAATCTTGTGCGTGATGGAATTGGGAGTTATCTGCAGCCTCTTAGATTTGATGCAAGAGATCTGGGGATCGTGAAAGGCGACTATTTAAAGAGAGGTCGCTAAATGACTTCGGCAGCATTATTTAGTGCAGGAGCTGGTACTGGTTTTTCGATAGGCACTGTCGGTTATTTCATATCAGGCGGCTTGCTAATGATCGTGATGCTCTGGGCTAGCTGGGTTTTGCTGGCGACTTATCGAGGTTTTAGTGAAAAAACAGTGAATGCTAAAACGTTTGGAAATACTTCTATAAAAGCAATTTTCTTAATAGTCATATTTATTTGGATAGCTGTGTGAAAGCGGCTTTTTATTATGATGAAAGTGTTTCATCAAGTGTGTCCCGCTGGCGGGTTTTTAAAAACGGAGAGTACTAATGTCAATTAAAACAATCGTATGTGAAACAAAAAGCAAAGTGAAAAACAAAGTGGCTCGGGCATCTATGGCGATGTCTGCTGCATTAATAAGCAGTGCCCTATTTAGTCCTTTGGCTTTTGCTGTGCTGCCTACCACTGAAGCACCATCGGGCGGCACAGCAACGGGTGGCCTTATGGCAAACCTGCAGTTGTATCTGAAAGAATACGGCGCATTAATCGGTCTAGTAGTCTGTGTTGTAGCGTTTCTGCTTGTTTCTGTCGCAGGTATAGCTTCATTCAATGAGGCTCGAAAAAAAGGGGAGTGGTCAACATTTGGCGTTGTAGTCACTGTAGGAATAATTCTGATCGTACTCATTATTTGGTTGGCTAACAAAGCGTCAACAATCCTGTAATAAGGAGAGTTATTAAGAGCGATAAAATCGAGGTGGGAAGTGAGCGAAGTTAATTTTATTCCAAAACATTTGAATCAACATCCTGTTGTTTTTCGCGGCATGACGATGATGGAAGTGGCAGGCACGACGGTTGTCAGTTTTGCTGTCGGACTTATGATTGGCATTCCTGTTGCCATCGTGTTTGGAGAAATACCTCTAGTGCCAACCATAGCTTTTGCGGCTATACCGGTTGGTCTGATTCTAGGTGGTCGGGTTTTGGAGAGAGCTAAACGGAACAGACCTTCATCTTGGTTTTATCGCTCAATTCAGTACAAGTTTCGTAAAAAAAATTTCGCAGTCTTTGGTGGCGCTGATTTAATTTCAGACAATTCAAGATTTGAGATCAAACGTATTAAATCCAATTATCGGAGGCGTTAAATATGATTGGTAGAGTCCGTAATGGTACTGCCGCAAGAGACGCTCATATTTGGAGCTTGCGACTGGTCATAGTTTTAATGTCGTTTATTTGTGCTGGGTTTTGGTATGGATGGAAAACAGCTCCAGCTGATTTAACCATCCATAATCCGCCTGATCTGAGATCGGGGTCAGTGCGAGCTTGGTGGGAGGTCGATCCATCTAATATTTACACTTTTAGCTTTTATATTTGGCAGCAGCTGAATCGTTGGGAAACCAATGGTGCTATTGAATATGAAGAACATATTCAATCCCTGCAGAGCTTCTTTACTGAGAGTTGTCAGATTTTTTTAAAAGGCGATTATTTGGAACGTAAGGCTCGCGGGGAACTGGCTGGACGAACACGCTATGTGCAGGAAATACCAAGGCGTGGGTTTAGACCAGGATCACTGAAAGATGGTGGTTCTGTAGACGTTATCAGTCGTGATATTTGGCAAAGTAATTTGGATTTGGCGATTGTTGAGGAGTATGGCGGCTTGGCTGTTCGAGACATTTATGTGCGCTATCCGCTGCGAATTATACGTGCAGACCTCGATCCTGAGAAAAACCCGTGGGGGCTTCAAATTGATTGCTTCGAGGGCAAGCCTGAAAAAATATTTAAGCCGAATGATCTTACTGCTCTGGAGTAATAGTGATGACAATTAAACTAACGCGATGGTATCCAGCGTCATTGACTGCTATTGCAATGGTGATAAGCCTGTTGAACTCGTCGGTCTACGCAACTGAGATTTTGGAGTGGAAACGCAAGCCTCTGGTTATCACGTTACCCATCAATCAGGAAAAAATTATTGAGTTGAATCGCAATGTACGTGTAGGGCTTACGCCTGATTTAGCGGATCCTAAAGTACTTCGGTTGCAGAGTACGGGTGGCGCTCTGTATTTAAAAGCATATAAAGCATTTCCTACTGAGCGTATCAGGATTCAGGATCTTGCCACAGGAGATATGATTCTAGTTGATTTATCTGCATCAAAAAATGGATCAAGTGAAACGGTGAAAGTTGTATCACCTGACTCAGTGCCGGAACCCTTATTAGCGAAGAGCGCTTCTGGCAACGCTTCCAAAGTAACTGCTTCTAGTGATCGCAAAGAAGCGAATCAGCTTTCAGGTAGGCCGCCACTTCCGATTGTCTTAACTCGTTATGCAGCGCAGTCGCTTTATAGTCCGTTGAGAGCTATTGAAGCGATACCAGGTATGCGACGTATCCCTATGAAAATATCTAGGCAACTTCCTGTCATGCCGTCGCTGCCGGTTGTAGTAAAGCCTTTGGCTGCTTGGACAATGGGCGACCTTAGTGTGACCGCTTTAGAGGTGAGAAATTTGGATGATTTGAGAGCATTCGATCTCGATCCTCGCTGGTTACAGATTGATGTCTTAACTGCGTCATTTATGCATAGAAAGCTCGGTAAGGCAGGCAGTATCGAGGATAGCACTACGCTGTTTGTTGTTACTCAAGGCACTTTAGCAAGCAACGTTAAAAAGTGGGGTTGGTAATACTATGGCCACCATCAGAACTAATAAACTCTTATTAATCATAGTTCCCGTTGTTGTGCTCGCAGTGGTAGCAATTATCTTAATGTCCGGTGGTTCGGGTGATGCTGCGTCTGTCGAAGCAGGAAGCGAACAGCCGTTGACGCTCAGTCCTGAAGAGCTGACCTTACTTGGCGTTGAAGGGGATACACCTAGAGATACAGTGGCAACACTGGTTGGTCAGGTTAATGCGCTGCGTGAACAAGCACTGAGTAGTCAGGAAGAATCAGAGAAATTACGAACGCTTAATGAAGAATTAGCTAGACGCAACAATGCTGTAGATAGACAAATCGAAGAAGCGATTCAGCGAGGAATTGAAAGTCGTAAAAGTAATTCGGGGGAGCTAGGGCAGCAAGGAAGAGACTTACTATTATCTCTCCAGAGTCAGATCGATCAGCTGAATAATAGAACCGGCCAATCCGATATTCCTATCGGTCTGGGGTTGGGCGATGCGAGTGGTTTAGTTTGGGTTGAGCCGTTAGACGGTAAAAAAAGTGCTGAGCGTTCAGTTGATGGATCAGTTGCAACAACGTTCCCGCAAACCTTTTCTGAATCAAATAATCCGTTTAGCAAAGAAAGTGCTGCTGAATTCATTAACAGCTTACCTGCAACGGCAGCTGGTGATGCTAGCACTGTAGAGTCTGTTTATACATTGCCAAAAAACTCAACGTTGATGGGGAGTGTGGCTATGACCGCGCTTTTGGGTCGAGTCCCCATCGATGGGGTCGTTAGTGATCCGTATCCCTTTAAAGTAATGATAGGGGCTGAAAACCTTACGGCTAATGGGATTGATCTTCCTGAAGTTGAAAGCGCGATTGTTAGCGGAACAGCCTCGGGAGATTGGACTCTCTCATGTGTGCGGGGAATTGTTAAGAGCATGACGTTTGTTTTCTATGATGGAACGATCAGAACAGTGCCTTCAGAAAAAGCAGATCAATCAGAAGAGGATAAATCAATAGGCTGGTTATCAGATCCTCAAGGGCTTCCATGCGTGTACGGCGAACGCAAAACCAACGCACGAGAGTTTCTATTAACATCTTTTATTCTAAGCGCCGCTGGAGCCGCCTCAAACGCCTTCGGATTAGGAGAAACTACATCTGTAGTTAGTGCTACTACTGGCACAACTACAAGCTCCCTGACAGGCTCGGCTGGTAAGTATGCGGCGGGGTCAGCAATAGCTAGTGGTGTTAGTGATGTTCGGGAGTGGGTAACTGAGCGATTCGGTCAAACATTCGACGCAATTTATGTACCACCAGGGCAGCCTGTAGCTATTCATATTGATACTGAATTAGCTATCGATTATGAGACGGAAGGAAGGAGAGTTCGATATGACAACGCATTTATGTCCCGCCAATTACCTTAAAGCAGCTGTTTTTTCTCTTATCCTGATTAGTCTGGGGGGGTGTTCCACTTCGCAAAAAGAATTGCTGCCAGTGCCAGAGGGTAAGACGATGCGTGATGTTTGGGATGATAAAACTGGATCTGCTAATCCATTAGCATCAACAGGCACGTCAATGGCTACGGTGGCTCGCAGGGCTTCTGAGGGCTTACCCTCTTTGAGAGAGAACGTTCATTATAGCCGCAATGTGGCTAACGAGATTAATAGTCAGTTTGTAAGATTGCCTAACCCAGATCTTGTTATTTACGTATTCCCTCATTTAGTGGGTAATAGTGATGGAGAGCAAGTCCCAGTCCCAGGGTATTCAACTTTATTCCCGTTATATTCAGTTCCTAAATATGCAATGCCAGGAGAGGTGTCGATACCAAGGGTTACGGTGCAGAATCTGGAGGCGACAAGTTATGAATGATGACGTAAATGCTGCATTGAACGATATTGAAGGTCGTCCACTGAATATACCCAGATCTAAAGCTCTTACTCTTAAAGAAATTAAAGACGCCTATCGCGGAAAGAGTTCATTCGCTGATTTGCTACCGTGGGTTGAGTACGTTAAAGAGACTGGATGTTTTTTGCTGGAAGATGGTCGTTCCGTAGGAGTCATTGCTGATGTTACTCCTATAGCAACTGAAGGTCGTGACTTTGAAAGCCTTGAAGAAGTCAGGGATCAGATTGAAGCTGCTTTTCAAGATACGTTGCCAGAGCTGGATCATCATTCGTGGGTTATTCAAATATTTGCAAAAGACGAAACGGATACGCGATTAGAAATCGAAAAGATTAAAGATTATATTCCGGCAGAGCTACGTGACACAAAATTCACAAAAGAATGGTTGTCTCAGATGCACAACCATTTGAACGCGATAGCTAAGCCAGGGGGGTTATTCACTGATACCGTAGTTACTAAAACTTCGTGGCGTGGGCAAACGAGAAAAGTGCGGTTGGTGCTTTATCGCTGGGTCGGAAACAAGGATAAATTAGATCGTCGGGTTGCAGAAAATAATGATGAATATGTAAACCAAATATATTCACGGCTTGAGGCTGCGCTGCAGGGAGCAGGGCTGCATCTGGAACGGATGGATGGTCGGAAATTCCATCGATGGATGATGCCTAAATTTAACCCTCAACCTCGTTTCTATGAAGATAATCCGCAAGCATTTTATGACCTGTGTGATTATCCCGCTGATGATGAGTTGATGGAAAACAGGGATTTATCAGAAGGTCTTTTGTTTAGCGCGCCCTCTTGTGACACTGAGAAAGGTACTTGGAACTTTGATAACACACCGCATCGTGTGATTGTCGTAGATGAGTTAAGAAAGAAGCCTAAAGTGGGGCATATCACGGGTGAAACTGCTCGTTCTGATGGGAAAACGCACAACGCCGTTTTCGATCTTATGCCTGAAGGTACTGAGATGTGTCTTACGATGGTTGCTATCCCCCAAGATCGATTAGAGCGGCATTTAAGTGATCTGAGTGACAAAGCTGTTGGTGATTCTATTCTGGCTAAAGAAGTGCGTAAAGATTGCGAAACAGCCAAAACTTTCTTAGCTGATCATCATAAATTATATCAAAGCGCATTGTGTTTTTTCATCCGAGGCGATACTGAATCTGAGCTAGCGAACAGGGAGTTAATACTAATAAACCAGTTGCTGCAAGCAGGGCTTAAACCGGTTGAGCCTGTTGATGAGATCGCTGGTGTGAATAGTTATCTGCGATGGCTTCCTATGGCCTTTGATCCTGAAGAAGATAAGCACCGCTGGTACACCGCTTTTAACTATGTTCAACATATCGCTAATTTATCCCCATTTTTCGGTAGAGCCAGAGGGACTGGACGAGCAGGGTGCTCATTTTTCAATCGTGGGGGGGAGAGTTTCCATATTGATCCATTGAATCTATTGGATAGAGCGAAAAATGGACACCTGCTAGTTCTTGGCCCGACTGGAGCCGGTAAATCAGCCACGCTAAATAGTATGTTTTCTCAGTTAATGGCAGTTAAAAAGCCTCGGCTTTTTATTATTGAGGTCGGCAACTCCTTTGGGCTATTAGGTGACTATTTTAAAACGCATGGGTTGAGCGTTAATAAAGTTAAGCTTGCACCTGGGGCGGGTGTGACTTTTGCGCCTTTTGCGGAAGCGCATCGATTACTAGATGAGAAGACAATTGAGGAGCGTAATCGCCGTGACCGTGAAGATGACAGTCAGGCAGAAGATACGGTAGGGATTAATGATCAATCTGATAATGCCGATGATGATCGCGATTTGCTGGGTGAAATGGAGATTACCGCTCGGCTTATGATTACTGGTGGTGATCCCGTTGAGGAAAGAGAGTTTCGACGTGCAGATCGGAGAACAGTGCGTGATGCTATTTATGTCGCAGGCAAGAAAGCGGCTGATGAGAAACGACAATGTATTGTATCGGATGTTAGATCGGCCTTTCATTATTTAGCTGCAAAACCGGATCTTCCCGACGAGCGTCGTACGAGGGTTTATTTAATGGGTGAGTCTATCGGGATGTTTTGTGATGGCTTTGATGGTCAGGTTTTTAACACGACTGGTGAGGCTTGGCCGGAAGTCGATGTAACAATTATCGATCTTGCTCATTATGCAAGAGAGGGTTATGAGGCGCAGCTGGCGCTCTCTGTGATCAGTATCACTAGTATGATCACTAATCTTGCTGAACGCGAACAGTATTCGGGCAGACCTATTGTTCAAGCTATTGATGAATCGCATATCGTGACAGTCAATCCACTCCTGGCTCCACTTTTTGTAAAAGTTGGGAAAATGGGTCGCAAGTTGTCTTATTGGTTATGGCTGGCCACGCAGAACTTGGAGGATTTTCCGGACGCAGCAGAGAAGCTTCTCAACATGATCGAGTGGTGGTTATGCCTTGTTATGCCGCCGGATGAGGTCGAGCAGATTGCGAGATTTAAGACGCTGACTGAGGCCCAGCAGAAGCTGCTTTTGTCAGCTTCTAAAGAGTCTAAAAAATACACTGAGGGGGTTGTCTTATCTGATCGGGTAGAGGCTTTATTTAGAGTCGTTCCTCCCAGTTTGTATTTAGCGTTGGCGGGTACTGAAGGTGAAGAGAAGGCTGAGCGGTTCGGAATTATGCGCGATCATGGTCTTGTTGGTTGGGACGCTGAATTAAAGGCTGCTATAGAGGTTGCTCGGCAAATGGATGCTCACAGAGGTATTTCCTAATGAAAAAAATCATTGCGGGAATGTTTGTTGCTGGGTCGTTTTTTTGCGCCACTCAAGCGAATGCATATGAGTTCAAGTCAGTAGAGATTTTCACAGTAGCGGGTGTGCCTATACAGGGCGCATCTCCTAATATGGTTATTACTGAGCTGGATGCATCCGCACGACTTGATGCAGAGTTTTCATATGGATTATCAAAAGAACCTGAAGTTGCATTGCAGCAGCTACAGAAGAAGCTCGAAGTCCAAGGTGCGGCTTTATACCGCAAGTATCAAATTCTTTATATCGGGCTTGCGAGAGCAAGAGTCTTAGGTGTTTTGAAAGTACCGGCTGTTGTTGTTGACGGTAAGTATGTTGTCTATGGTGAGACAGATGTTTCCATATCGCTTCGCAAGATAAAGCAATATATGGAGGCTAATCATGGATAATAGATTGTTCTTTTTACGCAACATTCTGATCTGTATTTTCTTATTACAGCCTTTGCAGTCTCGCGGCGAAGGTAATATATCGACAGCCGCAATAGCGAGTTCAGCGGCGTCTACTGATTGCTTAGATTACTCAGTGATTGGCTTATGTTTTTGGTTACATTGCTCGTGGTCTGGTTGCTCAATCAGAACCTCTTTGCTTATTAAGCACTACATTCCTGAATTGGTCGTTTCCAGCTACCGAAATACGGGCGAAAATCCGTGGTCGGAAATAGCCTTGCTTTCACCTCCTAATGCGACAGCTGCCGACGGAGGCGCTACAACAAATAGTGATGTTAGCGTTCAAAGCAATTTAATTTTTAAAAATACTGATGTAATTGGGCATCCGGGTTCATTGGTGTTTGATGCATTAGCGAGTAGTTTTGGATTTACCTGTGCTTCTGGTGCAACCGCATTGTGGCCTTATTTTCTTTCTACGCTCGATACGCTCGCATGGAGGCATGGTGTGCCTGAAATGGCATATCCGCAGGCTCTTACACCTGGTGTGCGTGAGTTGAGAAAAACTGGTGATTTGTGGGGCAATATTTACCCTCGATCTGGTTTCGTTACTCAAGTGCATGATTACAAAGCGGCGGCGTTGACAGCTCAACGTGCAGCAGACGTTGTTACGCGCACACATCAGCCTCATGTGTACTGGCCATTAAACCCATCGTCAAGGTCTGGATACTGGCCTCCTTCATCAGTCAGAGAAGGCGATGGTGATACGCATAAGTGGCAGATGTTGCATCCGCAAATGACCTCATCTTGCAGGGTATGGCCAGACAAGGCGGCGTTAGATCCATATAGCTCTCGAATTAGTGAAGAAGGAAAGTATGTCTGGTCGCTCTGGCGTCCTTATGAATGCTGCAGGCGCAGAGGTTCCTTTATTGCTCGCATACCTTCTTAATATTAAGGATTAATTATGTCTACTAAATTTAAGAGCGTTATTTTCGTATTTTGTGCGTTCGTATCGGCAGGGAGCCAAGGATCATCCGAAGGTCTTTATTATGACATCGGAGGAGCCGTTCCTTTCTCTGTCTCGGCAGGCAGGGGCTACCAACCTACAGCTCTTGGCTTGGGCGTATCTTGGAATGTTTCTTCATCGTGCTCGGGGTTTGATATCGGGGCCACCGTCAGTAATCAGTTAAATGGGCTTACGACAGGTTTTTCTAACATGATGGGGAGCGTTATTCAAAGTGCGACCGGCGCTGTTGCTGCTTTACCAGGAATGATCATCCAGCGAGTCAATCCTGGCCTATATGATATGTTGCAAAACGGCGTGTTGCAGGGGCGGGTTGATTTTGATGCAGCGAAGTTATCGTGCCAATCGATGTCGGCAGCCGTAGCGGATGTTGCTTTATCTGGCAGCTGGATGCAAAAAGCTAGCGGCGAGGCGTGGGATGTAGCTTCTTCTGTTGAGAATGATGCAGTACAGGCGCAGCAGGATGCCGAAAGCTCACGCGGAAATCAGGGAGTTGCGACCATTGGTGGGGTTAAAAAAGGCGGCGCGGGTCAGGAGCCAATCAAAATAGTTTCAGATGTTGTTTATGCCGGTTTTAACACACTACATGGACGTTCGAATAGCGCCAGTGCCGCACCGGTCAGCGGAGGAGGTAATGGGTGGGGTAGTGTTTCAACAGGTGTCGGTGAGTGGGCAGGAGATGCCATGAAGCCTATGTTGCCTGCACTCTCTGATTGTAAAGGCGGGATGTGTACGATTTGGGAAGATCCCGATGAAGCAGCAGATTGGATTACGGAAGTACTTGGGGAAACAGAAATTCAACTATGCGATGGTTGCGAAAAATCAGTATCAAGATCAGGAACTGGGTTAAATAAAAAACTCGAACTAGAGTTTGATGATGTTTATAGCAACCTTCGTGATCTGGTATCAGGCTCCACAGCAATAAACGCAAATACTTTGCAGAGCGTGTCTGCAGGCGAGTCGTTAATTGTTAATAGAAAAGTGATCGAGTCTGTTCGTTCTGATCCCGCAGGCGATCTGCTTGCTCAGCGTCTAGCGAGTGAAGTTGCCTTCGCACGAACTATCAATAAAGCGATGTGGGCGAGACATACGTTAATGGCGGGGATTAATAATTCCAGTATTGCGGAGGCTGGCGAGTATACCGATTTAGCTCAAACGAAGTTAGAGGCACTGAATACTGAAGTCAGTATGTTGAAGCAAGAAATGGAAATTCGAACCATGCTCGCATCAAATGCAGCGAGTGTTTTGCTAACTCGGGCTAGTAATCGTGCCGTCAATAGCAGTAATCGTGAAAGTGTTATCCCTGAGTCTCGTTTAGATAGCTTTGGTGCTCCAAAATAAGAGGTTGTTGCTATGTCTGAATCTAAAAGCTGGCGCTTAATGGGTATCTTCTTTGTCGTCATATTGCTGACGTTATTAGCTAGTGCGGGTCTTGTTCTTTTTGGGATCAAATATTATGGATCAGATTTTAGAAGTGTTTTAGAGGCGTCTTTTAAATATTTCGTTGTATGGAGAATTTTATTATATGTGCTCATGACGTGGTTTTGGCTTAAAGGAATCAAGCCAAGTCTTTTGCGAAAAGCTAAAGATAAGCGTCAAGCAGTACTTGAGGGTTTAAAGATCAGAGAGCGATGGTTCATGGTGTTTATAGTCGTGTATGAAATCGCTGCCCTTTACTCCGCTTTCTCGCACGGTGTTGGGGGTTTATTATGATAGCTCAGTTAGTGACATTCGATTTTTTTGAGCAAGCAATGCTAATGATGGGGTGGCTGGTAAGTAATTCGGTTACTGATATTTTTCAGCAATCAGGGCTGGCGCTGGTTCCCTTCGTTGTACTGGTTATTAAAGAATGGTATGAAGCAAAAGATGGAGGAGATGAGGCAGGAAATAAAGGTGTACTGAGTGCGAATCGGGTTGAGATGGGTCTGTATATCAAACTGATTGTTTATGTTTTTACAGTTCTTCCTATGTTTACCGTTAGCTTTGCGCCGATCAATATTAACCATCAGTATGCTAATAATTGTGGCGTGATCACGGTTGTTGAGCCTTCTGGCCAATGGGATGCAACAACTCTGAATATGATTGGGGGTGCAACGGTCAATATACCTGCATGGTGGGGGTTGGTACATGCCGTATCTCATGGATTGACAAACGTAGCTGTTGGCGCAATTCCATGCTCCCCTGATATCCAAGCGATTGCGACAGAAGTGGATCTTAGTACTATCGAAGATCCGATACTGCAGCAAGAATTAGATCAATTTCAGCGTCAGTGTTTTGGTGTAGCTCGAAGTCGCTTGCACCAGCTAAGTGGATCGGTTTCGTCTGCGACAGCGCAAGATACCGACTGGCTAGGGTCTTCTTACTTTCGATCAGTACCTGGTTATTACGATTCAATAAGGAGTGATCAGCCAGTTCCAGGCTTTGCGTATAGCACTCCACGCGATAATGGATTGTTGCATACCGGCCCTGGACTTCCTGGATACCCAACGTGTAAGCAATGGTGGGAAAACTCTACCGTAGGGCTAAAGAAGCGGTTATATGACGTAGTAAATCCGAGTGTATGGAATCGGGTAAGCGCGATCTTTACGTCGTCTACTGCGGAAGATGCTGTTATTCGGAGATTGGTATCTCCAAGATCCGGGGCGGCGAATGGTAACTCGCATTCTGTGGGCGGGTATCGTAATGGCACAAACACTGCCTTAGAAGAGTTCGGCGGTGCAGTAGTTATTGCGGGAGGAGTGGTGGGAAGTGCATTGACAGCTATACCCTTCATGGCAGGTATGGATATGGCAAAGCAGGCGCTGCCAATGGTGCAGTTCATCATGTTGATGGCTATTATTATTGCCTTGCCGTTCGTTAGTTTACTTTCCAGTTATTCTGTGACGGTCGTGGGCACAGCAACCATCGGTCTTTTTTCGATCTGGTTTCTTACTTTTTGGTGGGGATTGGCTCGATGGTTGTCTGCCAATTTAGTCGATTTGCTTTATAACTCGGAGGCCACAAAACTAAGCTTTTTAGCTGGAGCTGAAAACGCATATGACATTATGGTGTTACAGTTCGTTGAAGGCGCTGCGTTCTTCTTCTTGCCAGCAGTTTGGTTGGCGGCATTAACATGGGCGGGCTTTAAAGGTGGTTCTGCTATATCTCAAGCCGCAAATCAAGGATCTAATGATGCAAAAGGGGCGGGTAATAAAGGTGGAGATACCATTACTAAAGCTGGGAAATAATTCAAGCGTTACGTAATACCCTAATATTAAAGGAGGATGTTTCACAATAGTGACATTCTCCTTGTTTACAGGGGGTTCCCCTCATCATCTTCTAGTACTGGAAGCCCTGCAATGTGATAACCAAATCCATAGCCATTATCGCCATAACCGTTTTCAACATGCTCGCTACCTAAATGATCGGTATTACTCGTTTCCGAATTACTCTTTACTATTAACGCCAATAACTGCCACACAGCATGTAATACTATGCCAGCTGTTGAAGCCAAACCAGCCAACACCGCTTTAACTGCAAGCCCGAATTTATGGGCGCTTGTTTTTTTCAACATAACGACACTCCTGTTCGATGACATGATAGTTATTAAAAATACCTTCATAGCATAGCATAGGCTCTCATGACTGTCTAAACGTACAGTTTTTTGTGATTAGGCATAAAAAAAGAGACCGGAGCCTCTTTTAGTGAATGTTGTAGGATGTTGAACAGGGTTATTTACTATCGTGATTGTGCTTGTCTTCATTCTTATGTGCGTAATGAACAGCGAGTCCAAAACCACATACAATAATAGCAAACACAGTACTTGTAACAATGATGACCATATCACCCATCGTTAATCACCTCTCTTTTCAATAAATAAACCAGTAAACCATATGATTAATCCTATCAGTATAGTAATAGACAATCCATAATCGGGGCTGTCTTTTATGAATAAGCCTATAAAGGCAGCTGTCATAAGGTTTATACCTAATTTTCGTATATCTTCACCAGCATCCTTCTCTCTGAATCGAAGGAAGAATCGTTTGAATATTGAGGGGTCTTTTTGCATAACTTATCCTTTGTGAATAGTGATGCCAAAAACCCCAAGCAAAGCCAGGGTTTTTGGCTTTGCTGAAGTAAACATCCACTGATAAATATCAGTCAGCTTTGTTGCAGGATGTGGAAAGCTGTGGGAGTTGCTCTCTCATAAAATGAGACGTGTTTTTTAAGAGCATAAACACTAGTAACTCAGCAATAATAACAAATTTATTTGACAAAAACACGACACTTAAGTGATCATTAACGGGCAATACGAAGGCTACGTTCGTTCAATCAGTAGCACCTCGGTTCGCCGCATCAATTACGAACCAGCCACTTAAGCAAGTGGTGATGCATCCTAAACCCAACCAGGGAAACTTTCCCTGGGGGAAGTTTCTCTGGTTTTTCTGGAGAAACTTACAAAATGAAAATCCTTACTCCTCAGTCGCGTCTTTATGTTCGCGGTCTAATCATGTTCATCGCTATTACTTATTTCAGTACTCATGCGGGTATTGTTTTCGTAGCTTTTTCGGTTCTTTTTTTGATCCAAAAAAGGTGGAGTAATAACAAATCAACTAACGATCATCTATTCATTCCTAAAGCTCTTGATAGTGCTGTTTATAAAGGTTGTGTGATGGCTTTCGGAAACGATAACTATCTACATAATCCTGAAGCATCGCCATCATTCTTTATTCAATTAAAGTCTGGTGAATCACTCAATAAAGTTTGGGGTGTTGACCTTAAACGAGTGGTTCGTGCGAAAGGATTGATCATCGGGGATAGCGTTGAATTAGTCTACAAAGGTGCAATTCCAGTTCTAATTGATCAGCGTATACCTAATACAAACGAGACACGAAAAGTAACTCGTTATAAGAATTCCTGGGATGCTATTAAAGTGATTTCTTCATAATTAAGCTCCTGTTTGATTTATGTATTTGAATTAACCGGAGCGATATTATGGATAAAATTGCTGGTAATGCTAATGTTCTGAATTTTGGTGAAGTCGCTTTCGCTGTAACGGGGCATATCCTGCCTTTGCGGGTTTGTCGTTCTGCAGCTGGATTTTATATCGGAACTATTAGTAGTGATAGTGATGACTCGTTTCCTATGTCGAGAGAGAGTGTGGAGTATTATCGCACTGTTGAAGAGGCTGATTTAGCTCTTTTCAAAGGAACGTGGACTCAAAAAGAAGTCACTATTATCTGAATTTTGGAAATCTTACCCTTTAACCGAGCGCGCCCAACCGCTTGGTTAAGGTGCGCTCTTTTTAGAGAGCTTACTTATGTTCATGCAAGGCACAATCATTATCACCGAAATTATCGGTCGTCATGGGCCTTTTAATGTTGCAAGACTGAATGTCGCTATCGGCAGTTTTGCTGTTAAAGATTCTCGTATAGAGCAGTTTAAAGAAGGTGAGTACGAAGGTAATTTTGATGTTACCAACGTGTACTCAGGTTCGTACAGCTCAGCCGGACGACTTGTTGTTGAAGTCAGGGCGCTGGTAGGCGAGATGAAGTTCACCAACAGTGGAAAGCCTAGTGAAGAAGAGGAACCCTCATTCCATGTTGATCCATTGGATGAAGAGACTCCAGATAAGGTAGCAGCATCAGTCGAAAATTCAGTATCACCCGATGCTAAAAAATCGACAACTTCTAAAGAAAAACGCGAACCTGTGAAGGCTAAAGAGCGTTTTAAAGAGCCACAATTTGGCACTAAAAAAGATGAGTCCAAGAAAGGTGAATCGAGTGTTGATGCTCAACTGTTTGGTGCTTTATGGCCATTGGCAGATAGCGTTAAGCTAGATCCAACCCTCACTCGACTGCTATTGCGCCAGCAATCAGCACGGCTTTCACAGTTAGGCTATGTGTTCGATGCTCGAACGCAGGCATTTAACAAAACTTAATTGTTTTTCTTATCAACCCCCAAGGACTCTCTCTCCTTGTGGGGGGGTTCTGCTTAAATGAGGATTATTTATGCAGGAAACTTTTGTTGAATTAGATGATGTACCAGGCATTTTTGTAGATTGCTGCTTGGATCATGATCGCAGATTGGTGTTTCTGTCCTGCTGGGGTAGAGATACCGCCATTCAGGAGCTTTTAGGGCGACTGACTGTACCTATCGCATCGGGAGGGATTGATACTCTTCATTTGAATATTGGAGCAGCTAGCTATGATGTTGCGTGTCTTGATATGGAACGTTATAGCAAAAAGACAGGCCGAGTGAGCTGTCGATCATTTGGAGAGCTGTCCCAGCTTTGGATTTATGACAATCGATGTGTTGATCCAGATCGTGCTAATCACCAGGCTTATGTTTTATTTAAGCAGGCTAAGGATCGTGATGGACTATGGGAGCGTGTGAAAGACATTTGCCCATACCCGTTATTAGATCGCTGGAAAAATCCTGTTTTGGATTTACTAGAAGAGCACGAATTTCTGCAAAAAATTTCAGTATGTGTCGGCCAACTTGAGGCGTGGCACTTATCTCTTAATTCGGAAAGCATTGCTGATGAATTAAGTTCTCTTATTCAGTCGGGCGTTCTAACCGCCAACTGATAAGCCATTCACCCATTGGGGATATTCCCCAATGGGGGTGTCTCTGATTTTTTTAATTATGAGGCAAAAAATATGGCTGTTATGTTTCCTCGCGTAGCGCACAACTACGTGAAAAATGGGTATTACCCAACGGACAGTTTAACACTCGATGCTATTTGCAAAGGCTTGAAACCTAGCGACTCTGGAGCGATAAGAATCATCGATCCATGTGCTGGCGAAGGCTCTGCTATTGCAGGAGTGTCTAGCTCTTTATATTCAAGAAATGACCACATAATTAGCTATGGTGTTGAGTATCAAAGCGAACGCGCTGATTGTCTCAAAGGCATGGTTGACTATGCGCTTCACAGTGATCTGATGGATAGCATTATCAGCGCACGTTCATTCGGGCTGTTGTGGCTGAACCCGCCTTATGGCGATTTAGTTAGCGACTCCAGCGGTTCTTTTGCTTATGAAGGCAAAGGTCGCAAGCGGATGGAGAAGCTGTTCTATAAGCGCACGATTGGCTTATTGCAGTGGGGTGGAGTCTTGGTTTTTATTCTGCCTCATTACAGTTTGGATGTTGAGTTAGTGTCATGGCTGGTCAATAACTTTGATCAAATTGGCATTTACAAAGCTTCGGTTGATGATTTTAAACAAGTCGTGATTTTTGGTCGGCGAATAAAATCTTCACATCGTCCTGATAAAGATGTTGTCAGAGCTGCACGTGATCGCCTTCTTAGTATTGGAGAGGGATCTTTAGATGCGCCGGCGCTGCCTGATCATTGGGGGGATAATGCCTACGTTATTCCAGGATCTTCTTTAAGCGAAGATCAAATTGTTTTTCACAGAGCCTCACTTGATGGTGCTGTTTTAAGCGGTGAAGTGGGTAATGGTCAGCAAGGTATGTGGAATGGATTTGATAGTCACTTCAAAACCGTTACATCACCCAATCGACCTCCCGCGCGCGCTTTATCCGATTGGCATTTGGCGCTGAGTTTAGCTGCCGGTGCTATCTCAGGTGTTGTTACTTCTGCCAGCGGTCGCTGTTTGATCGTGAAGGGAGATACCCATAAATCCAAGACGAGAAAATCTGAAGTTATAATAACGGATGATTGCCAGAAGTCAGTTCAGACAATGACTGATCGTTTTGTGCCAGTAATTATGGCATGGGAGATGACACCAGGGGATTCATTTGGTGATTTGATAACAATCACTTCAGCTCCAGCCATCGCTGAGGATGAAGAGGCGGAGCCTTTATTAAGTGCTCCTGCTTTTCAGCCTTTTGATCTAGGCAGGATCGTATGCACAGTGGGTGTGCAAGAGCTTATTGACGATGCAGTGCTTGATCCACGCACGATAATCAAGCGGCATAGTTCGGGTGATTGGGGCGATATTGGAGATGAAGATCGCGCCGAAAACGAACGTTCATTAAAACATGGGGATCGACTCATGTCGGTTTATAAGCTTGTAAAAAACAGTGATTTCACTATTACCCCAGAGCCGGTAACGGTCTGGATAATCACTGAAGCAGATAGATCAGCTACAACTCTTTTGCTGCCCTCTGATTATTAATCAGAGCAGCATTAATCATCAACTCGATGGGCATACTTCCCATCGGGGGAGGTGTGCCTAACTTTTCTTAAGGATTTGTTATGAATACCTCTGTGATGAACTTAAATGACTTTGTCGATGAATTTGGGGATAGCCTCATTGACTCGCTAAATTCTTCTAATCCTCCCGCATATAGCGGCAACCCTAATATCGAAAGGTCTAGGGTGATGAATGGCCTTAGTCGTCGTCCGTTTGAAGCTCAAGCGGATGCTGTGCAGGCTATTTCAGCATTGTTGTTAGATCAGGGTTCGCCTGCTGCCATTTTGAATGCTGAGATGGGAACAGGTAAGACCATGATGGCAATAGCGACTGCAGCAATTATGCATAGTGAAGGCTATCAGCGATCATTAGTTATTTCACCGCCTCACTTGGTTTACAAGTGGCGTAGGGAAATACTCGACACTATCCCTGATGCTAGAGTTTGGTGTCTGAATGGGCCGGATACCTTGGCTAAGCTGATCAAGCTGAAAGAGATGCTGGGGATTAAAAATGAAGGGAAACCTGAGTTTTATATTGTAGGGCGTGTACGAATGAGAATGGGGTTTCATTGGCGACCTGTTAGTGCTCAGAAAAGAGTAGGGCGGTCAATGAACCAGATGTTAGCAGCGTGTCCTGATTGCGGGTCCGTTGTTACCACTCCTGAAGGGGATGCAATGCCTTATCAGCAGTTCATTCGTGAAGAGAAACGCTGTAAGTGCAGTCAATGTGAAGCAGCTCTATGGACGTTACAGCGCCCATATAAAGCTGCAAACAATGATGCGCAACGAAACAACGTAGGCAAAGCTTTGCAGAGATTGCCAACAATTGGGAAGGTAACATCTGAAAAGCTGATAGATACATTTGGGCAGGAATTTTTATCGTCGATGTTGGCTGATAATGTGTTCGAATTTATTAATCTGATGGATGCGTCAGGTCAGTTGGTGTTTAGCGATCGTCAAGCTGTTCGAATGGAGAGAGCGATGGCTAATATTGAATTTGGTTTTGGTGAAGGTGGTTATCAACCGACTGAATTCATTAAGCGTTACCTCCCTAACAACACCTTCGACTTGCTCATAGTTGACGAAAGTCATGAACTTAAAGGTCAATCGAGTGCTCAGGGGCAAGCTATGGGCGTACTAGCGGACAAGGTAAGTAAGATTTTGCTTTTAACCGGTACGTTGATGGGTGGGTATGCTGATGATCTGTTTTTCTTGCTGTTTCGTGCCTTGACGCGATACATGATTGAAGATGGTTATCGGCCCTCACAAAACGGTTCGTTGGGAAGTGCCTCAATGTCGTTTATGCGTGACCACGGGGTTCTTAAAGATATTTATTCAGAGACGATTGGTGATGCACATAAAACAGCGAAAGGCAGCAAGGTGAGTGTGAGGACGGTCAAAGCCCCAGGCTTCGGCCCGAAAGGTATTCATCGATATGTATTGCCGTTTACTGTGTTTCTCAAGTTAAAAGATATTGGTGGTGTGCTTCCTGCTTATGATGAGGAGTTTATTGAAGTACCAATGTCCTTTGAACAAGAGTCACTTTACAAAAAGCTAAGCTCAGAGCTAAACGCTGCACTGAGAAAAGCTTTAGCTGCGAGAGATACAACGCTTTTGGGTGTTGTTCTCAATGCAGTACTTGCTTGGCCGGATTGCTGTTTTCGTCCAGAGGTAGTGAAGCATCCCAGGACTAAGGATGTGATTTCATCATGTGAATCAGTATTTTCTGAATCAGAAATCATGCCCAAGGAAGAGGAATTGCTAAATATCTGCCTCAGTGAAAAAGCTAATGGTCGAAAAGTGCTGGCGTACAGCATTTATACAGGCACTCGTGATACGACTACACGATTGAAACGGATCTTGGAACAGCGCGGTTTAAAAGTGGCGGTGTTAAAAGCTTCGATTGGAACAGATAGGCGTGAGGACTGGATCGCAGATCAGGTTGATAAGGGCATCGATGTTCTTATTTGTAATCCTGAGCTTGTGAAAACCGGTTTAGATCTTCTGGACTTTCCAACAATTGTATTTATGCAGACTGGATTTAACGTTTACACGCTGATGCAGGCTTCTCGCCGTTCGTGGCGAATAGGTCAAAAATTTGATGTAAGGGTTATTTTTCTAGGGTACGCAGAAACATCGCAGATTACTTGTCTTGCTTTGATGGCCGCGAAGATTGCGGTTTCTCAAAGTACATCGGGTGATATTCCAGAGTCAGGATTGGACTCTTTGAATGTTGAAGCAGAATCGGTGGAAGTCGCTCTAGCTAAGCAGCTGGCGGCGTAACTCCATCATTCATCGGCTTACTCCACATAGGGGGTAAGTCGGGTTTCATTCAAAAATGCTAGGAGCAAGAATGGACGTTACATCGTATGAATACCGTATATCGCAAGTTAAGAACCAGCATGATCTGGATATTCAGATTAAAAAGGCTCGCATACTTGCAAGATCACTCACAGATCAAGCCAACTTGGAGACATCTAGGCTTAAAAAATCGTTGCTAATCGAAGCTTCAGTGAATGCTACAAATGTGCAATGGATGTTGTCTATTAAATACTTCCAGATCCTTGATTCCTGCAAAGGAAAAACCTGAAATGGAAGGGAAGGGGAAATTAATGGCAACGGGCCTACCCAAAAAGGGCAAGAAAATAGAGGTGCGGCGTTTGAAAAGCAAAGGGCTTGGATTTCTGTTGCAGCTTATAAAACACACACATTCTGACACAGCGAGCATTAGCTCACCTAAGTCAGAAACCTAAACTCGGCGCTTAAAGCGTCACAACACACCCAATGGGGGCATATCCCATTGGGTGTGTCTCCATTTTTTGGAGATCAAAAAAATGACTGCAATTATTAACTCAAAAGTTGGCTTGAATAGAGGCAAAAGTAGAGTCTGGATTGAGGGAAGAAAGTTGGGTTGTTGTCAATATGAAGTGTACCTCAGCCTGACGTCAGACTAATGCACCAAAATATGTCAGAATAGAGTGTGTATTCTATTTCATTGACACTTATGTTTCGAAGTAATAGACTCTAACCTGACACTTTAAGGGATATTATGATTGGACAACGTATAGGTTATGTCAGAGTGAGCTCATTTGACCAAAACCCCGAACGACAACTAGAAAACATTAAGCTAGATCGTGTGTTCACCGATAAAGCATCGGGTAAAGATGTTCAACGTGAACAATTGGATGCGCTTATCGTTTTCGCCCGCACTGGTGATACCGTTGTCGTGCATAGCATGGATCGTCTTGCTAGAAACCTTGATGACTTACGCCACATTGTGCAATCGTTCACGGGTACAGGCATTTGTGTCCAGTTCATGAAAGAAAATCTGACATTTACCGGTGAGGATTCCCCCCTGGCAAACTTAATGTTGTCTGTTATGGGTGCATTTGCGGAATTTGAACGCTCACTAATTAAAGAGCGGCAACGAGAAGGTATTGCCCTAGCTAAACAACGTGGCGCTTATCGTGGTCGTAAGCGGGTGTTATCTGACCAGGACATTGCTTTGTTAAAAAAACGTGTTGAGTCAGGAGAAAAGAAAGCACAATTGGCCCGAGATTTTGGGATCAGTCGTGAAACTCTCTACCAATATCTGCGTATAGAGGTGTGATATGCATGTTGATTTTCTGACAGAGGATCAACGATATCAGTATGGTCAATTTACCTATGAGCCAGATGAGTTTGAGCTAGCAATGAGAGCGGTCTCATTTATGAGAGGGCTAAAAAATGCACCTGGGTATAGGAATTTCTATGAATTGAGATTGCGTCGTTTGTTATCGAAAGATCTTCCCAATATTGCTAATGCGAATGGATTTGCATTAACGGAATATAAAATAGAATACCCACTCACCCCTTAACCTTGGTGATTGTATTTTCAAATTAATTTCTAATTTGAATTCGCTTCGTACGTCATGACATAGCTTGTGTTTATTCAAGGTTATGAGAAGATTATTTAAAATCATCTTAAATAATTGGATTAATTTATGAAAA
>Ga0115007_10000197_pt1 | contig 39500 bp, 31 predicted proteins | sample ArcOceMetagenome_2_FD_87166 | JGI IMG/M metagenome (GOLD analysis project Ga0115007, IMG submission 87166) | Marine eukaryotic phytoplankton communities from Arctic Ocean - Arctic Ocean ARC135M Metagenome | ecosystem: Environmental > Aquatic > Marine > Oceanic | place: Arctic Ocean | collected...
GATGTCCCGTTCCCACATAGGGTTATGTTCCCAACTTCATTGCAACCACCCCCTTTATTATACAAGATTTTAATCTCTGTTCTGTTAGGTTGTTGTGCGGCTGCCAGTGTTAAAAACAGTAGTTGCAACAACATTATATTAACATAATTGGTTATTTATATAGTTGAAAATTGTCCGTCCAGTGTAATTGTTCATTATTCTTTATATGTTAGTGTCTTCGGACATATAAATTAAAAAAAAAATTACACATATGTTATATTACTATTTAACTCTCCTTTATAACCCCAAAAAAAATGTCTGTTGCTGTTGGTATCGATTTGGGAACGACTTACTCCTGTGTTGGATGTTGGAAAAATAATACTGTTGAAATCATTGCGAACGACATGGGAAATCGAACGACTCCCTCTTATGTGGCCTTTACTGATTCGGAACGTCTTATTGGCAATGCTGCTAAAAACCAAGTTTCGATGAATCCTAAAAATACGATTTTTGACGCCAAGCGTCTTATTGGCCGTAAGTTTTCTGAGACGTCTGTTCAATCGGACATGAAACATTGGCCATTTGAGGTGATTTCAGGACCCTCTGAAAAACCTTTGTTTCGCGTTGAGTCTAAAGGACAAACCAAAACATTTTCTTCAGAAGAAATCTCTTCTATGATTCTTGGTAAAATGAAATTAATTGCCGAAAATTATCTCGGAAAAACGGTCGATTCGGCAGTCATAACGGTACCTGCCTATTTTAATGATTCCCAACGTCAAGCCACCAAAGACGCGGGCGTGATAGCTGGAATGAATATTCTTCGTATTATTAACGAACCGACTGCTGCTGCCATTGCGTATGGGTTGGATAAGAAAGAAGGGGAAAAAAACGTATTAATATTTGACCTTGGAGGAGGTACCTTTGATGTTTCTCTTCTTGTGATTGAGGATGGTATTTTTGAAGTGAAAGCTACTGCTGGTAACACCCACTTGGGTGGTGAGGATTTCGACAATCGACTGGTTGATTATTTTATTCTTGAGTTTAATCGTAAAAACCGCGATTCGACACTAACAACCGATGACCGCGCTCTCCGTCGGTTGCGTACTGCGTGTGAGCGTGCGAAACGTACCCTCTCGTCATCGACACAAGCTTATATCGAAATTGACGCTTTGTATGATGGTATTGATTTCTCGTCGACGATAACACGTGCTCGTTTTGAGGAGATGAATATGGATTACTTTCGAAAATGTATGGAACCAGTTGAGAAAGTCATGCGTGATGCTAAATTTTCAAAAGGTGCTATTGATGAGATTGTTCTTGTTGGAGGTTCGACACGTATCCCTAAAGTCCAACAAATGCTCACACAATATTTCAATGGTAAAGAACCTAACAAGTCGATTAATCCAGACGAAGCTGTCGCATTTGGTGCGACAGTCCAAGCTGCGATTTTGTCAGGTGTCAAATCGTCGACGTTGGATGACCTACTCCTGTTGGATGTGACTCCACTCAGTCTGGGAATCGAAACAGCAGGTGGTGTCATGACTGTTCTCATAAAACGAAATACGACAATTCCTACGAAAAAAAGTCAAACTTTTTCGACCTACGCAGATAATCAACCGGGTGTATTGATACAAGTCTACGAAGGAGAACGGTCAATGACAAAAGACAACAATTTACTCGGTAAATTTCAATTAAATGGTATTCCACCTATGCCCCGTGGAACACCACAAATCGAACTTACGTATGACATCGATGCCAATGGTATTCTCAATGTTTCTGCCGTGGAAAAATCCACCGGACGGGAACAACATATTACAATTACCAATGACAAGGGACGATTGACCAAGGGAGAAGTTGAACGGATGATAGCGGAAGCCGAACAATATAAGACGGAAGACGAAGCCAATGCAAAACGCATTCTATCGAAAAACGAACTTGAGAATTACTGTTACTCTGTTAAGAACTCCCTATCTGACGAAAAAATACAAGGTAAGATTGAAGAAGATGAGATGGTTGTTATGAATGAGAAGATGAAGGAAGTTCTCGCCTGGTTGGAAGAACACCAAGATTCAGAGGTCGATGAATACAATAATAAGAAAAAAGAATGTGAACAACTATTTACACCAATTATGCAAAAAATACATGCGTCAGACAATGTGGAGGTACCGATAACGTCAGAAGGTATACCGGATGACATACCCCCTGTAGTCCCTGTAGCCCCTGTAGATGAAGGACCAAAAATAGAAGAAATTGATTAAAAGGAGATAATTTAATATAATATATTCAATATTTGTTGCCGATACTCTGGGTCTTGTTCGATTCGATTAAGAGCGTGAACAACGTTTTCTAATCCCGCTTGTACTTCGGTCCAGACGAGTTTACTTGGTCCAAAGACACCGTTTTCAAACGATAGGGGATAGTATAGTTGTTCACCTTTAAATGTTTCGACCAACATTACTTGTTGTTTTCTCAACATTTTGGCGTAAATCATACATTGAATTTCTTCGTATTCACTGACATTCCGAAACAACCGCGAGGCCCGACTTTTGAGTTCGAAAATTGTTTGTGTGCGTTCGTCGAACCCGTCAATTCTTCCTATAATGAATGCATTGTACATTCCTGTGCTGCACACATTCAAAAAATAAGATTTATTATTCCCAGCTTGTACCGACGGAAATTTGCGTTGAACAAGCTCCAAGTCGGTAGCTTCCTTTTGAATCCCACGTCGTGTGTTAATTGATTTGGTTGCTTGTTTTACAATGTTTTTCGCTACTTTATTAGCAACGATAGCATGACTAACTGCAACTTTTTCTTGTCTTTGGGCTTCTTTGACAATTTCTTGTTTATTGATGAACCACCCGTGTTCATTTGCCTCGCGCATTGAACGTTTTACTGACGATTTTCTGGACAATTTACAATAGACTTTATCTTTGACGCAAAAATACCCCCGGATTTTTGTTCGTGTAACCCCTGTAGCGATATTGGGATATAGATGGAGTTCTCGCGATGTTTGAGCTGATTTGACAGCCATTCTGGCCTGTACCGCTTTTTTTTGCGTGACATTCGCTGTTTGGTCGGCTGTTGTTTTCATGTCTTGAACAGCTTGTTGTGTCCCAACATTGCGGTCAATAGCCGCTGTAAGTAAACTTGCATGTTGTTGTTCAATTTTTTGCGTTACCATTTGCGCGGTAGTTGGCGTCGTCGGTGAGAACGAGGGTGTTACGCCAAACCGGGGCATTCTTTTAAGATTCATTTGCCAAGTTTTGGCGAGTGCTTCCTCCGGTGTTTGAAATTTATTTTTACCTAAGAGTGCCGCCACAGAAGAAGCATTGATTTGCCAATTAAATTTTCGAGACATATTATTTAATATAATACAGGTTTATACTTTGTTTTTATATTATGCTCTTCTTATGTTGATATTCCAAAGAAGTGGTATAAATATAATCACCCCTTCTTTTGAATGAATGATAATCTAATCAAAACAGAATGTTATATTTGCATGGAAGTGTGCAGTGAAAAATCTCCTTGTAAATGTGCAACCTGTGTACACAAGGAATGTCTCGTCAAATATTTAGACGTCTCTGGACATAAAACATGTACGATATGTCTCGGTGGTTTCGAAATTGTTCACAATACATATAATAAACATTTACCAATAATATTGTTGTTTTGTGGTGTGACAATTATGATTATATCGGTTTTGGTTATTCTATGTTATATATATATCTAAGAACATGTCAACATCACTGGTACTATGTTACTATACTATATATTGGTATAAAAAGACTTTATATTTTTAGGACGATGTACAAATACTACAATCAAAGAACATCGTTGGTTAAATATGCGTTATGCAATTCTGCCTATAGTCATGAACTACAACGAGTTAATATAAAACATACAAGAATACGAAGTAAAGTTCTGGAATTAATGTTGGAGAAAAAAGTCAATCAACGTCAAAAAAACGAACAATTGTTTGTACTTATTAACAACCTGTATCGACTCCGGAAATATGATAAATATCTACTACGTCAAAAACAAACCATTATGGCAGAAATAGTTCGTATATCACAGTCGTCACAATTGATATGAACTACACAATTTCTGTAAATATCCTATTTTTCCTACCATTTCTTCCTCGAAGACATTTGAATTCACAGACAATGAATAAACACCAAGCTAAGAGACCAACCACAACAATAATACCGATTGTATAAAACCCATCCTTTTCTTGAAATCCAAGGTAGACACGTGGTACCACGGTTTTACATTGAGACTGACCTGGTAAATATGTAGTTAAATTAACGGGACAAAGACCACAGGTTTTATGCCATCCGTCGTCAGAAACGCGTTGAACATCACAAGGCTGACAATTCTCAGTGGTGCCATCGACCGGTTTGTAACCAGTATGACCAATGTCACAGGGCCACAGGTGTGTTAATCGTTTATGACTCGATAACACCCAATGTTGTGTGTTCGAACCAAATCTCGCATGACCTTCGAAATGATGCGCTTCGCGTAATCGAGTATTTGTTCCAAATCGAAAAGCTCTGGGTGACTGTGGTAAACCTCGGTATTCTACATATTTATGGTTAGGGACAATAACATTAGACCCAGCCACTCCAATATCACTACCTATGAATTCATTTTGATAGTGTGGCGCCACAATATAATCACCAAGTACAATATCAGCTCTATCCGAATAAGACAAATCGTCAGTGGTCAAATAGTACAGTGCATTTTTGGGTATGTCATTAACGGAAATTCCTCCATAAGTAGATGCCACACAGTTCGCAGAATTACAGTCGTAGATATATACAAATGGAACGTACGTTTTTGCATATATCGGATACGTTGCAATGGCCAATGTAGTTTTAGAAGCAGCTATTGAACGACCAAACCCACGGTAGACGGACCCTGGTATTTCAGGCGGTCCGTAGGGTGACAATGCTGCAGGTTTCCACCAATTTATGGTTATATTCTGTCCAGGGACGATGGAAGGGTCATTTTTGGGTGAATTCGCAGATGTTTCCCAGGCGTAGACTCTACCATAATTTTTACCATCCTTGTGAACGGCGTTTTCCATGAATCTATTTGTATCCCCAGGTGCCGAAATGAATAAGGAAGAAGTCAACTGGTCTACTGGTCCAGTTAGTGTGACATCGTATCCAAATTGTTGCCATTCAAAATATGGTACGAGTACTGGTTTCAATGGTCCACCACCATAATATCCGCCTTTGTAGTAGGGTAATTGTGGTGGAATACATTTTTTTTGAAATTCGTTCACATCTGTATCGTGCAAATTAGTATCACTTCCACTTTTCAAATATCCGTAATATCTTTTCCAGTCACTGTATCCCGTTTTACAATCGTCTCCGTAGGGTACACATCCCGTTTCGTACAGGGAACGACACGAATGCAATTCACTACCTTCGTACACGAATGCGTATCCAATGGAGGTGGGTTGGTTATATTCCCCGACGTTACCCGGTGCGCCAACAACCCAAGTGTTATTTTGAACATCAACAGAAAAGCCGAAACGATAGACAGAGGTATGAGTAGATTTATAATCCCAATATGGATTTAACCATGATATTTCGTTCATTAATGGAGCGATGATTGTTTCGACACTACTGAATGGTTCCCATAGTTTGACAATCCCTGTCCCGTCTGCGTGAGTCGCGTTATGAGTAGTATTGCTATTGTTTCGAATCAAATCTGGAAATCCAAAGACGACCAATGTACAATCTTGGTTAACCGCAACACGTTCAGAATAAATAGAAGTATTGTATGTTTGAAACGACTCGTGGAATCGTATGAATGTACCGTTTCCTTTAGTTGCGTACAAGGTACATGCATCGGAAATTCGAATTTCTTTTGGAACAAAATCAACATTAAAGGATTCTTCACGATACGCTTGGACAGAACACAATCCGAACAATAATAAAAGTATCATTTAAATAAAAAAAGAGTAATTTAAATACCTATTTTTTCTTACGCATGATACTAATGTTTATGAATTGACTCTCGGAATTTTTTGCACCGACCACCAATTTTTCGAAATCTCTCGGATTACATTGAACATTCAAATTTTGACTTTGAAATTGAAACAAAAAATCTCCTTTTTTGAGACCAGCTTTGAACGCAACAGAACCACCCTCTACACTTTCGATATACAATACACCTTGATTTGTATCACCGATTCGAAGACCCCATGGTTTATTGGCAACCAGACTCACTTTATTAGGTGTACATTGGTTAAATATTGCCAAACGTGCATGTTCCAATTCTGAATGTTTTGATTTGAAACTCAATGTATCAGCAGTAATTTCTGGGATTACGGCGTCACATAATCCAGATTTCTTTAAAAGCCGGAGATATTTAATGATGACTCCAGCAGTAACATCACGTGTTTTACGATGTGCTTTTCGAAACACTTCTCCCTGTGCTTCCTCAATGATTACGGGTAAAGTCGCCGGGGTTTTGACATGACGTGTCTGTTCAAACTCTAATACTGCTGCATAAAAACATGCGGCAGCAAATTGTACTTGTCCATGTGGCATTTTCCGATTATTATCGTCCACTGTATCGTTGTGAATACCATAATAAAATTTCTTACATTTCATTTCTGCATGTTTGATGATACATTCGATTCCCATGAATCTAAATCTATCTGCTATACATCCAATCTTTTTCTGTGCAGACCAAAAATGACGTTGGTGTGATTTGATGCGCTGTGGACCGATTTTGAGTCGTTTTCCATTTTTTGTCAAAGACGAGTCACGAGATGTCATACCAGGTGTCACATTCCACATTGATTTATTTGCTTTCGAATCGTCACCCAAATTGAATGTACCCATTTTACTTTGTTCCAAATGTTGAACAGTACCACATTTTGAACAAGTAGCGTGACCACGGCGTTCGAATGATAAAAAATGGGTCGATGGGACTTCGCAGCGTTTGTTTGTACAAAACCGCGTTGGGTAAATCTCCGTAATCATAATTGTATCCGAACATTCTTTCAAAAAATCGGTAATCTGTTTTAATGTGATTTTTTTTGTCACTTTTCTCGTACCGATTGTACAGATATACCCATTGCCACGTTGTTGTTTCGAACAGTGTACAAACGTCCCAGAGGTCACCCTGCCACTCGTGGTGGACGTTAAAATGCCACGACGAGCGCGAAATTCACTAATTGATTCTGATTTTATTATACGTTCGGACATACTAATATATTTTATAGAATAGATAAATTTTATAGAATAGATAAATTTTATAGAATAGATAAATTTTATAGAATGTCTATTCTATTTGTTTGGTTCTACAAAATATCGGTATAAACTGATACACATAGCAAAAAATGTCAAACAAAAGGAAAAGGGGACTACCTCCAACGAGACTACCTCCAACGAACCATACACTCCAACCACCTCCGACGAATCCATTTGGTCTTAACATTGAAGCCCACTTGTCTAAAATAAAGCCTACTGGTCCACTTGGACCACGGACGCATAGTATTCACAACGATATCGTTCGGTTTCGAAATGGGAAACCGGCGTTTAAATTTCCAGGTCGGGTGTATTCTGTCCAACAAGTCAATGGATTATATGCACATATTCGTGGAAAACGTGTTTTTATTTCGGATTATCACACAACTCACACTGTATCTTTGTATGCGATGGCACATTCCATTTTGTCAGCATTGGCTCCAGATGTACATATTAATAGTACTCCGTCCACTTCGTATCGTTGCATTGACATTTCGAATGCGACAATAAAAAAACGCAAAAATGGACAGATTTATATGAATGCACTACACATGGGACGTCTCGTGTTTTTAAAAACAACCTCAGACCCTGTTGTGAAACTCAAATACATTATTGAAGCTATTATTCACCATCTCCTTAAAAACGATAGTCCGGGATGTGTACCCATATTAGAATTTATCGGGAAGACGTCAGACGATACACTGGTTCTATGTTCAGAACAATTGATTATTCCTTCTATTTCGACTTGGGTACAAACGTTACAATCTCGGAATAAATCAACCCGACTACGTCGGATGTTATTGAGAGTGTGTCGCGCATTTATCATTGTACAACGTGATGCACATTTCACACACAGAGACTGCCATACTGGTAATGTGTATTATGACGAAACCAAACAAAAAATCCAATTAATAGATTTCGATTGGTCTTGTATTCATTGGCGTTCCTCAATCATATCAGTCCCACGTTTTTTGTACGATACGACACGAGACACTTATGGAAATAATTACTCGGTAGATATGTGTATTTTTATGCGAAATTTGGGTAAAATCGTACGTGGTGCGCCAGAATTTATGGAACTGGTATGGAAACCAATTATGAGACGATATGAGGACGAAACAAAAAATATGATTGAAAAATTCAGAACCGAAATAAATGCAATTAATGACACAATTCGTAACAATGAAACATTACTCGTTCAATATCCAGAGAATTCACTACAATATCGAAGCCAAATCAAACATTGGGGAGAAATAAAATCCAGAGAGGAACATCATTTGGTGTGTGCCATGCAATTATATAAACTATCCACAAAAGACGGCTCAGTCAAAGGCGAATATGCCCATAAATATGGAATTGAGCGTTCGAAAGCGAATTTTGACTACCGTATGGGGTATTTTGAATGGGACACAATGACACCAAGAGCAATCGAACTATACATATCCAAATTATAGAATTCATATTTTACAAAAATACAGTATAAATGAACGAATTATTAATATAAATGTCTCTTGTGAAAAATAAATCTTCTGAATTCAATACGTACGTTCCTCAACATCCAAGTCTGACCATCGTTGAAAACCAGGGAGAGAAAAAGAGTTCAAACAAACGGGAATTTAATCAGGGAGAGGAAAAAAAATCAAGGGAAGTCAGTTTCGAACATTCAGAAGATTACTTTCCGATTAAAGGTGAACCGTTCGACACAAAAAGTAGGAAGAGAAATAAGTTTTTAGGGTTATTAGGGTATATACCCGGAGCCCAAGAAATGGTGGGCAACAAATTTGCTTATGAAAAGTCTACTCGTTTCCCCATCGACGATGATTGGACAAGTCAACAAGTTAAAGCTAACGATGATTGGACAAGTCAACGTAATAAACAAACTATTTATTACGATAAAATTAAATACTGTGACAACGACCTTGATTGTGACGGTGACCAGGCATGGAATTATGAAAAAGATGCGAAATTGTTATCATTGTCAAGCTATTCTGAACAAGAAAAATACTTTAATAAAACCAATAAAAAAGGAAACACAGAGGGAAACAAAACACACCGACACGTCGGTCAACCCTATGTAGACATGTTCAATTTCGCACATACTCGTCCAGAACACGATTTCGCACAATTCGTAACCTATCAAACATATAATGGGAATTGTGCAAACGATTGGAATGGTTGTGGTCCGGAGCGTAAATCTTTAGGTCCACGCGAACCAAAGACAACCATGCTTGACGGACGGACGTTAGAATACAAACCACAGTTTTCGCTACCATCACTCGCTGTGTATTTTGCAGAACCAATATCACCTAAAGGTGTATCGTCAATGAGAACAATAGTGTTTGGTCACCGTGGTTCAAGGATGTCACCGCTTGATAAAATAGCGCAGTGGGATTGGTTTTCTACCGATTTTTTGTTTTTAGCGAAAAATAATCTTGAGGCGAGCCCGAGGTTTAAACACGACCTCCAAGCCGTATTACGTATATTATGTGACGAAAGTAGATTCGACCAAGTCATTTTTACGGGTCATAGTCTCGGTGGTTCTATTGCTCTTGCTATGATGCAATATTTCAAACCGTACGTACCAGAATGTTCTGGAGCAATTGCTTTTAATCCAGGTCTGGCGTTAGAAAACCCAGACGATTTGTCGGATTACAATACTCATATATATAGAATTGAAGGCGACGTGGTTAGTGGTGGAGGCAAATTATCAAAACCAGGAAAAGCAATTGCTACTGCTGCTTCTGCTGCTGCTACTGTTTATGCTGCTTTGCCTTCTGCTGTTACTACTGCTGCTGCTGTTACTACTGCTGCTGCTGCTACTGCTACTGTTACTGCCGCTGCTGCTACTGTTGATATAGCTGGAGTGGTAGGAGACGCCCTTGCACATAGATTTACAACAGCCAGAGATAAATTAATAGAACAAGCCGGTAAAATACTCGAGTACAATTCTAAATCTGTAAGAGACAACATGAAAAATTTTACAAACGAAGTATATGATATCGAAGATGATATCGAAGATAAAAAACGAATCAAAGATAAAAAACGAATCAAAGATAACAAACGATTTGATTATCAAATTGACAAAATGGAGAAGAGAGAATCCAGTATACTTGCCCATGTGAGAGAAACTATAGTCAAGCAGCGGAAATTACGTAAATCCATTTTCCGTGACGACGGTCGTGATACTATTAAAGTATCAGATTATATTAACGATACCAATTTCGATAAGGTGAAAAATAGACTAAGGGGGGAAGTATTCCAGAAAGTTTTTTCCACTGATACATTTGAAAATGAAAAAACTATAGCAAATGCACATCAAATGGGAAATAGTTTTAAACCCAGTAATGTCCTCTTTGACAATAAGGCGAATACATACTATCGACCATATTCTGATATAAACACTGGAGTTAAACAAATATGTGAAGCACGTTCATTATTTTTACACAGAAAATCATTGAAGCCGAAGCCAACAAAAAACGAAATAGCTTTACATACCGCCATTGTTAAATTACAAGCAAAATTTGATAATAAATTATTAGAGGAAATTGTTGAACAAATAAAAGGTATTGATAATGAAAAAATTCATGTTGAAAGAAATGCCTCAGATAATTCACTGGCTGGTGAAATTTGCCAATTGGCACATGTCGGAAAAGGATTCGTCACTGAATGTGAAGCTCGGACAAATAGTGAAAAAACAGATAACAAGATTATATTTTTTCACGATAAATGTCAGACTATTATCGTTGATGATCGTGCCAATGATTTCAAAATTAACTCAATATTACCATCCGAAGTTGTAAAGAAGATGGGTTCGGAATCCAAAGAGTGGGTATCCGCACATGTCTGGAAAGAAGAATATGATTGGAAACAGCTTGATACTGCATATAAAGCATTGGAATATAAATACATGACGAAACCGCGCGACAAAACAGCAACAGCAGCGGCGCAAAGAATACTGAATATGGAAAAGGAATTCGTCGGTGACAAGGTTTTAAAAGACTCATCAAAGGTTTTAAAAGACTCATCATATGAGAAAAGTTTGGACAGGGATGACATGATATACTTTGTACCAACACATTTTCTCGAAGACGTAGAATATCAAAATGGGGACAATGAAAATATTCTATACAAAAACGCAAGTACATTGACGTTTAAAGATATTGCTCAAGCAAAAAGAATAATACAATTGATATTGTTGCAAGATATTGAAGAAATAACAAGTATTGGATATTGTGCCGAAGCTGAAGATGAGAATGACCCTGTCTCTTCATTATATGAAATCAAGATGCTAACTAATGTTCAAAAAGACGAAATGGTCAAGAAAGGCAAAAAAAACCAAGAAGATGAAGAAAATTTGGTCTCTGAACTCGAAGTACAGCTAAATTTAATGGAAGTTGACGTACCAGAATTTAAAAACCAACGCTTTGCATTATTAAGAAAGCTCAAAGCAGTAAAAGCTAATTTAAAAGAACGCTTAACGTCAAGGAGGAAACTTGCCTATCAGTTATTGAGTGAAAGCCGCAGAAGTGGCGATTGTGTCACAGAACAACGAATGTGGATGACTATATGGTCTGCGTGCTCTTGGGACAAAACACATGAAATGAGCATCGAAGAAAAGAATCAATATCAAAATAAAGTTATGGAATATGTAACCTTTAATGGACTCGGTGAACGACTTGGTGAACGACTCCGTAATGGTAAACAACTGATTAGTGATGTCGTTTCAACCCTATGGGAAGAAAGTAAATCTGCAGTTAAGTTTGTAGTCAATAAAGCGAAGGATGTCGTAAAAAATGTGGCAATTTACGTATTTGAACTTGTGGCTAGTGTCACACAAAAAATTCTTAAGTTTTCTCTCGAATGTATCGGAAAATCTTATGAAGAAATCGCAGATATTAATAAGACAATTGAGGGACTGGAGTCTAAACTAACATCATTCATAACTGAAGAATGGAAAAAAGCCAAAGTGAAAGCCAACTCGATGATGGTGGACGGGGGAATATTAGTGGCCAAAAATACATATTTGTTGAATAAGTTACACCGGAGTCTCGTAGACTGGGACGGTGAGACATATCATGAACTTCGAAAACAAAGTGACATGAATAAGCACTATTATTCCAAATTCGACCCAACTGAACTCGGCTTTGATGCCATTAGACATGGGTATGGACCATCATACCATGCAATGTTCCCGATGCCGGATAAATTCGTATTAGTCCAAAGTTCACGTGGACATCTTGTTAAAGGAACCACCAACACTCCAACTTCGTATTACGGATTACCCACTCATGAAATTACGTCTTATTCACAATATAGTCAACAAAAAATGCTGGAAAGTGTTAATAAATTTCAAACAACCGTGAAATGGTTGAATAAAAAAATCAATCTACCTTGGCGACGCAAAATTGTCGATATTTCAGATTCCGGGTCATCAGTATGGTTTAAAACAAAACTTCCGAAAAATTACAAAAATGCAATAGACAAATATGAAAAAGAGTCAAGAGAAATGCATGAAAATACTAAACGTTTAGAGTTACAAATCAAAGGGGAACTTGCTGTCAACATCGAAATATTGGTCAAAATAGAAATGGGGAAATATGATAAAGAAATCGTCGCCAGAACAACATTAGTTAATAAAGAAGAAAAAAAATGTCGATATTGGTGTAAAGACTATTATTACCAATGGGATGAAAAAAGAGAAAAAATCAAGAGAATATCGGTCGACGGTGAACTCAACGAAAACGGGGATGTCGTCGGAAAAGTAGTTCTCGAACTCAATGATAATGTAAAATTAATTAGAGTTGACATAGATAACGTTACAGATTTCATTGCGAATTGTGAAGGAAATTTACACAAAGTTGTCACCAAGACGTGCTACACCGAATTATATGAAGCTGATTCGTCCGACTCCTCTGACTCATCTGACTCATCCGACTCTTCCGACTCCTCCGACTCGTCTGACTCATCCGACTCGTCTGACTCATCCGACTCCTCCGACTCGTCTGACTCGTCAGACTCGGACGATGGATGGAATGTAGTAACAACAAAGAAGAAAAAAAGGAAGAAGTAGAAAGTAGTAAAATAACACTATATATTTAACTTTTAATTATTAATAATGAAATATAACGACCTCCAACTTTTTAAAATAATTATTCGATGTACACTTAGTCTACGTATTCACGACCGTACACACCCTCTGAGAATACAATGGAAACCAATCATTAGTGAATATGTTAAGATAGACCCACGCTTCGCACAATTAGGTAATAAAGCGCAAACGACCAAGCTTCCAAATAGATATAGATATCTGCTCAAAAACCCAACGTCGTGGAGTCAGGATGTTAATAGTCCACTGAACAACCAAAGTGGAAAACCAACACTTCTTATATATGCAATACAACTGGGTAATTATCTCATGATTGACGTTCTCTTGAATATGGATAACATCGACATTGGGGTACGAAATATGTATGGCGCCTCACCGTTATATGTCGCTTGTGAATTTAATAGAATTGACATACTCAAACAATTATTATCCCATCCAAAGATGAGTCAACAAATTTCATATAACGATACTACCGATATGGGATGGACTCCATTAATGTGTGCATGTGAGCGTAATACGGAACTCGTGAGGGTATTATTGGAAAACGACGTTTATGACGCACAAGGTGAGTGGTTCAGCCTTGACCCTGTCAACGATACAGGTCAGTGTGCACTGGTCATTGCGGTACTAAAAAATAATATAGAAACGGTTAAACTATTACTGAACAGTGGTTGTGATGTTAATCAGGCTGATGGGAGTGGCGTCTCACCGCTTATTCATTCAATAAAGAAAACAAACCGACGAAATATATTAGAGTTATTATTGAAGGAAGATTTACTTGACATAAATCAAGCTGACAAACAGGGTAATACACCGCTTATCATTGCTTGTATATGGTCTGACGCAAGTGTAGTCGAACTCTTATTGAATAACCCAAGAATTGATGTCAATAAGACTAACATTGACACCGATTCTGCACTTTTAATATTAATAGAGCAGGAACAAGAGTGGTCGAATGAAGAGAAGTTCCATATATATAGCTTATTATTATCTTCACCAGGAATTAATGTCAATCAAATCAACGAACATGGAAATACTCCACTTTTGATTGTTTGTGAAGATAATAATACGGAATTATTTGAACTATTATTACAAAACCCAAGTCTCGATGTCAATAAAGCCAGTGATGACACGGGAATCACGCCATTGATATGTGCAATAAATCAGAATAACATAGATATGATACTCTTGTTGTTGAAACAAGGTAACATTGACATCAATAAGGGAAACACTGTTACTGGCGTTGGACCATTACGTGTCGCTGTTGAAAAGGGTAAGTCTAACATTGTACAACTCTTACTTCTTCAGAAAGGTATTGTTGTGAATAATGATAAATACATGAATCAGGGAGGACGTATGAATATGATTGGACATTTATGTTGTCTAACAGGTCAACATTACATTCAAATATTGAGAATCCTGTTGGACTATATCGATGTGAATATGTTCGTTGGTAGTATATCGGGAGACTCATCTTTGGATGAGACAGCACTACATATAGCATGTCGTCACAACAATAAATCAATGGTTCGATTGTTATTACAACGTACTGACATTGATGCCAATAAAGTAAACAGTCGAGGAGATACACCATTGTGTCTGGCCATATCTTCTCAGAATGATGACGAAACGATAGAACTATTATTGAATAAAGCGGACGCTTCCACCGCTTCTATCGACACACAGGACCATCTTGGGCGAACAGCGCTGAATAATGCATGTAGAAGTTATCGAACAAATGTGGTTAAATTATTATTGGAAATGGGCAAAATCGATGTCAATAAAGCCGACAATGTGGGATTATCGCCCTTGGCTACAGTATGTCTGTTATACAATGTAAATATAAGCGCTGAAAAAGGTACGGCTTGTATTAATATTGTCAATAGACTTTTAGAATATACGGAGGATACTGCAAATTTTGTACGTGTAAATGTGAATCAAGTGGATATCGACGGAATGACACCATTGGACTTCATTGTACGCAATGATATATTGGACAATGATTTATATCTTGGAAGGGGGGCACGATATCCTGTGAATTTAGCCATGTTGATATGGGAACATGGTGGTCGTCAAGGTATGCCATTATTGATTAAAAAGGGTCTTGAACGTAAAAAACTACATCAGCGAGTACTACATACATTGGATGCTAAACCAGGTGGAGGTTCAACGGCCGTTGGACTTATTGGGAGATTATTACATATACAACAAAAATGTCAATTAAAATTTTAATTCTTAAATTTTGCATACAATAATAAACACTCAATTATAAACGCAATTGCGGAAGAAAACGCGAGTGTCATTTCCTCTTTCAGGATTCCATATGTACACCATAGAGCACACCCAACCATACGAATAGTCAATGTAAACGGGTGTAAATCTTGTACTGCGTGGTACTTGTATGATTTCCATACCTGGGGCAGTGATGCTGTAGTCGAACAGACTGCTGCTACTACGGAAATCCAAAAATCAATATCCATTCGTCGTTCGTCGTCAACCTAAATAGGTTCTGACAAAAACTATTCAAAAAACGACGTTATATCTCTCTCTTTTTTTGGTTTTTTTTTCCTTTTGTACTCAATCGTATCCCTGGGTCTTTTTTTACGAATTTGCGACCCGGATGTTTGGATAAACGACCGCATCATGGGGTTGGAAATGGTGGTTGTTTGTTGCACTGTATTGACTTCGAAAATGCTGCTTGCGTTGTCCATCACCATTTCAAAGATACGTCTCAACGGTTGTTCTAACTGATGGCTTAAATACCATCGTGTATCTGCCGACGCTTTTCCGGTTGCGACATCCTCGGGTGTGACCGCGCGCATACACGTCTTTTCACCTTTGTGTCCTGGTCGGATGATAAAAGGAATACGGTCGCCTGTTTTGGGCGCAATATGTGCTGGCTGTGTTGCCTGTAATCTCTTTGCAAGAATGGTATGTGGCATGGGGTTCTTGTAATCCTCGGGTTTCCGTGACAATTGTTTGGACATTGTCAAATCCTCGATGGACACTTTGTTTTCCAACAACTTGACGACCATCTCCCGCGCATAGTCAATCGCACCCTGTACATCATTTTCTTTGCACAATTTAATCAATACCATTTTTTGCGTCTTACTAACTATGGGTGCGAAATCACGCCGAATACATTCGAATCCCTTTACATCTAATTTTGGCGCCAGACCTGGCTCGAATTTATGCCCAGCGTATCGCTTTTTTCCTTTGAGTAAGATAGGAAAATAAAACTTCTCGTATTCCAAATCATTCGGTGGTAAAAAAGCTTGCGTACAAAACTCGCCCATTTCCGTGCCTATTTTGTCGACTTTGGTAATTAACTCTTCCTGTGTACAGTTTGTGTCGCACATCGATTTGGGAATGTTCGCAAACACTGAATCTGTGTCTCCGTATACGATTTCCAACCCGTAGTCCTTGTATCTGTCCTCACACATCCATTTGGTATGGTTGGCCATGCCACGTCCCACACGAGTGACCGACGAGGCAATGCGCTTTTCGGCCAAGTATCCCATGGATGCTCCAGTGAAGCCGTAGACAGAATTGGCACAGACTTTCAAAGCCAATTGGCGCCCATCCAGGACAGCATAGTCCATGGATTTTTCACCGTATTTCTTACGCATTTTTTTAACACGTTTGCGTTCGTTTAATAATGAATGTAGAATTTCGGGTAAAATTCCCACTCGTGTTGTTGTCGTTACGAAACAGACGTCTGTCTTTTGTAATTTATATTCGAATTTCCCACCTTCCGGATAATCAAACGAACGTACTGGTCTCACCTCTGGGTAATTGCTGTCATTCTTGTCTTTGACCATATGCGTCTCTGGAGACCACTTGTATTTCCCTAATGTATCGGTGAACGTTGGAATCAATGTTGAAAAACACATATTATAAGCTTGCATAATCGACGGATACAACGAAGCAAAATCGAGGGTTATGACAGGTGTTTCATAAAATCCCGGTTTCGGCGTGATAACAACAGCACCTTCAAAACCACCTTCCACTGGTATTTTCTTAAATTCGTCAGGTAAAAACCACCGATGATGCGACGAATCCAATCGACACCGTCTTTTAACTTGTCGCAACATCAACAACAACGTACGAATCTGTTGTCCACGGTGCAAAATACTTGTCAATGGTACCCCTGTGACTTGAGACATTTGGATAGCATTGACCAATTTACAACGCTTAATAATTATTTGACAGGGTAACCACGCATCTTTCACACAATATTGGGCGAGGAAAATACGCCCCGAAGGTGTTTTTTGATGTTTAGGAATGTCCTCATAGGCAATCTTAATTTTTGTAGTACCCAATAATTCGGAACAAACATTATCCAATTTATATGACCGTAATTTGTGGTCTGCCATCACCACACGGTACAAATCCATCCAGTCACGACCTTCAATCCATGCTTCCCACGTTTCCTGTCCACCACGTTGGTTGGTGTGTGTGTAACGTTTTTTTAACGTGGTGGGACGGTCAATCCTGGAAAACGTACGACTTGCTCGACATTCAGTACAATACGGTCCGTCGTGATTGGGGCACAATGCCTCAATACGTTGAATTAAATAAACATTATCGAAATTGAGCACATTGTAGCCAGTAATGACATCCGGGTCATACTCACGAATAAAGTCGGCAAACCCGCGCAACATTTCGAATTCATCCAAATAGGAACGTACGTCGGTCAGAGAAGGTTCATATGTATCCGTCTGCATCTCGGTCGACAACATGGGTAGTACTTTACATTGCGCTTGACCCTCCAATTCCAACATAAACACAGTTTGAACCATCTTCATATCCACCATATTAAATGAAGTTACTCCAATTGTGGTAATGACGTCTCGCACAGGGTCGGGAAATTCACATTCATTCGTCTCAGGATTGACGTAGGGCATCGCTTCAATATCATAAGAACTGACACGGAAGGGTGCCATTGGAATAGGAGGGTCGGTACATGGCGTCACGTCTGTGGGAGAACAAATGTATTCGACGTCGCAAGAAGTCTTGGTGGGACTCGCAGGTGCATAATTTGCCACATTCATCCACGAACATGATGGTACTTGGTGGTCAACCATCCAGACGATTTCGGGCTGAAACATAGTTTCGTACAGCTCAACGGTACCCAAGTTTAAGCGACAGGGTACGCTGGGGACTAATACATTACCGACCGGAGGAGTGCGCGATTGTAGTTTTGTACGGAATTGACGTATTCTTTCATACACTTTTTCATAATCCTTTAAAATAGTCAATAATGCACGCCATATGTCATAACGCTTGACTGAGAATTTCCATACAGTCGGAGGTGCATCGTCCTCAACATGACGAATATTATAGCCGCTACAGCGCGTCCAATGTACATCGCTCGTCTTTATTTCCGATGTTTTCCAACACCATCCAAAATAATTCAAGACTTCTTTGTCGGATTTCTTTTCACCGTGCTCTTCCTTGTAACGTTTACAAGCACCCTCCGTTCGTTGCATAACGGTTACCCATTGGACCCATTCACGGATAGTTTGTTGGTTAACCGTGTTTGTGGTAAACCCATAGGCTTGAATACCTTTGACACGAATCGCGGTAGATGTACCATCGGCTTGGCGGCCATACAACATGACATCAATGCCATTGTCTTCGCCTCGATGTCGTGCAGTACCAATGTGTTGGAAGGTCAACATTTTTTTCGATATAGTTTGACACAGTTATATAGGTTTTCACAAATGACCAACATTGTGAAGTCTATATTTTTTTTCACTATATAAGATACAAAAAAAGGTTTATAAATGGTTTTTTTTAATAGTCCAATACGTATTTATGATTTTTATATTAATTTCAAACAAAGTCCCCAAAAAATAGTATCTATGTATGACCTGAACGTATTAAAAATGATTATTAAAGAAATAAATACCATTACTGACCAACATATAGACTCGAAATCAGACGACGCGTTTCAATTGGTTAGTAACATAAAACAAGCAATCATCCAATTAAATCAATACGAAAACGACCCCATCGTAGAAACATTGCATACAACCAGAACCAAAGTAACCAAGGCAAAAAAAAACAAAGTAAAAAAAAACAAAGCGACCAAAGCAATCAAGGTACAACCCCGACATGTCGATATAATTAAGACTTATATCGACATGTCGGTAGACGAATTACAGCAAGAAATTACACAGGGTCAATTGTATAACGTTGGCACCAAACAAGTTTTAATCGAAAGATTGACACGTATGGACAATGGTAAATCACAATTGAGTGATATGTCAACCAAATGGTTAAAGACCGAACTCGACGAGAATAAATTGATTTGTCCCAGGGCAAGAAAGGATATGATTCAACGTCTTATCGATTTAGACAACGGTGACATTTTGTTGGGACAATTGACAGACTTTGCATTACACTTTTTCTGGGACAAATATAAAGTCGAATTCAATTTAAGTGAAACACCACCATCACGAAACAATATGGTTCATCAACTTCAAATAATAAAAATCAAAGAACTCCGGTCATTAGTGAAGGAGTTGGACCGCAAATTGTACCAATGTCAACAAAAGAAAAGCGTCTACCGAACTTACCAATCTAAGACAATCAAAGACAATCCTGAAAGTTGGGGCAGTATGATAACACGTGGAGTGATGCATGGGTTGGCGGTAGGTGTTGTTTCAAATCTTCTGACACATCGTCATTGACAGAGTTAAATATAATTATTATTTTGTATTAAAATAATGTTCCCATTTGCTAAACCAAGACCAAATGGCAACAGGTGGTTGTATTTCAATATTGTATGGGTCGTGCCACTTTGTGTTTTTTGCTAAATCTCTGAAAATGTTGACGGTGTTCGACAATTGCCACGTTTCCTTTTCAAAACGGGCTGCTAATAAAAAATTAAATGTTTTCAGAATGCGTTCCAAATCCTCTTTAGATACGAATCCATGTGGTCCACCAAATATGTCTAAAATGCTTTTCCATGCCTTTTTTTCTTTGTTTTTTTCATGCGTAACAAATTCAATAATCTCAGATTTATTAACAATTTCAGATTTACCATCGTTCTTGTTTATTATTTGTTCGAATTTTCGAAATTGACTTTCATAAGAACCGTTTGTTACTCGTGCAAGGTATCCATGTTTAAATTCTGATGTTTGGAATTGACGAAACATTATATGTCAATAACAGTAAATTATATATAGTATTTTTCTGTTATCTCCTTTTCTGTTACATTAGAATAGAATATTAGAATATTCTATTCTAATATTATAATATTAGAATAGTAACATGTCCATATTGTTTGAACACGTTATTCGAAATGACATTAAACAAGTTAAAGTGGAACTATCGCACTCATCACTCAAAAAACACGTCAAAGCATTGTGTATTGTGTATGCGGCGGCTCTGGGGCATGTAGAAATGGTTGACATGTTACTCAAGAAAGGAATTCCTTTTAATACATTTGATGTCTTATCCGATTTCACACGCACATGGGAATCGCGCCTCCTTAAAAAACTCCAGAAGAAAATTGAGACGGATATGAAACTATATACACGTGGATGGTCACCTATACTAACACCAGCGTGTGTCGCGTCCTTTTACGGTCATACTGGTGTTATAGAAGTATTGATAACTCATATGAAAGACCTCTCCGAAATGCAATTTGACCCTTACAGCCAATCTGCACGGGTTTATCTCTGGGATAACATGCCCTCTATGAATGCTCTTACTTGTGCGTTCTTTGGTCAAAAATGGCACATTGTGCGAATGTTATTAACACTCGGTGTAGTACCAACTGGGATGTCGGAACAATATCCTCATTTTGTCCAATTTGGCACACAAATTCCCGACGAAATTATTGTCATAATTTTCTCCTATTTAACAAATTCAGACCTGTAGATATAATCCCATAAACATCTTAACACTACTTTGTATTTATAATTATGTATAAAACATTAAAACGGACGAAACGGACGAAACGGACGAAACACAAAGAGATGTCGATGACATTAACCACATCCTATGAGGATTTACCACCTCTCGTACAACGTGAATGGTGGTGCGAGAAGACACTCATTGCAGCGTTCAAGAACGATAAACCACATCGTGAGTTAACAACTGTACGTCATACATACAATGGACCTATGAATGGATATGAGTATACACTTCGTACCTCGATATGTCATAGTAGACGCGCCGGAAACATAGTTAAATACGCGGGATGGCAATTGTCCGACGTTGTACCGTTTCACAGATTAAAGTATATCAATAAAGAGTGTTTGTATGTGTTTTTGTGATTTTCGTCGCTCGAACCACATTCCTATTCTGTATTCTATTTTAAAACAAATGCAAGTAACGTTCCAACTTGACAACAAACGTGCCTCGTTCACTATCGATGGAAATGTGTTGTCAAATATCCCGATAGACGTGACGTTAGGTCAAATGTGGTCTTCAGCGTGCGCAAAAGACATTGTGATAGACGAAAGGGTATTTTCAGTGTCGTGGCAAGCGTGGAATCAAACTGTACAATATGTCCAAATTCGTGAACATATCCCAGACATTAAAAAAAACCCATGTGTGACAATATCAAGGTGGTCATACACCAACGATGAACCAGTGCGTCACAGTGGGAAATTGGGGTCGGTAACAGTGGTCAATTCGCCATATGGCGATTTCTGTTACACTGACTGTTCATAGAAATTTGTGTTGTCCGACGTATATAGGTTTTTTGGATTTACTACTGAAAAAACACAAACTATATTTATTAATACGAATAACCAACACACAATTGTAATTGGTATAGATATAGTTGTGAATAGGAAAAACATGGAAAGAATCCAATGAACAATCGAACAAAATACGTTTTTGTATATGGACCGGGTCCGTTCAAACCGACAACAGAGAACAATACATACCGATAGAGAATCCAATGAACATCCAGTCGAAAATATTAAACTCATAATAAGTCTATTTTGTAAAACACGCGGCATATTAACAATGAGAGAAAACAAAAATATGGATGAAAAATCTCTTAACCATTGGAACCATTGGAACCATTGAAATTGAAAATACGAGAAACGAACCATATAATTTATTTCTCTCATTTTTATAGGACATTCAACAAATTCTATTCAACAAATTCTCAACAACAAATTCTATTCAACAATCATGGTTAAAAATACATCACGTGATACCCGTACAATGAAACGGGATACCCTCCGATTACGAAACGAATTGTCGGAAACGAAGCGCAAAGCGGAAACATTCCGCAAAATGGTGTTTCAAGCCCGTGGTGTGTACATGAACCGTTTACATTGCGTTCAAACTGAAAATAAAATATTAATCCAAAGCTTGAAAAAATTCAACAAAATATGCAATCAACAAAAACAAGCTCTCCAACAAGAAAAACGTGAATCGGCAAAGCTTCTAAAGACAGCAAGAGAACTCCAGCTTCTCAAACATGCACTCAAAAGTATTCGTACTGTATCGAAATTGCGTAGAGAAGCATGTATTTAAAGATATATAAAAAAAAATATGTTAACGATTATGTGTATTTATAAATGTGTATATTTATTGATAATAAATTATTATGGAACTAACACCATTGAATGTCAGTAGTGCTTTAAATGTCCCGGGATTTTATTTGAACAAAGGACAATTTTGGCATATGATAGAGTTTTTATTTACCCAATATAATGAAAAAACGGTCTGGTCACAATTACCACAGTCTACCTATAGTAATATGGGAATACAACTTCATCAATTTGTAGAAAGTCTTGATTCAGAAGCGAAATTAATCGAAAAGATAGAAACGTTGTATCAAACTTTTTTTGTAATTATGCGAATGACACGGTATAAACGAACCGTTTCGGAATGGTATGCTTATTCGAGTCCTGAATTTCTGGATGCAATGTATAAAATGTATCGGTTAATGTTTTCGATGCAAGGTGTACCAAAATTACCACTGTTTGGACATACACTTCCATGAGAATATCACATATGATTAGTAGATTAACTCGATATTGAGTTACAGATTCATACATTGTTTTTATTTGAATTAAATGTTTTTCTACGACTTTGCGTGAACCGTATGTTTTCGTTTTCCCATTGTTTTTGTACATTTGTAATTCGAATATTAAAACATATGTTATGACTATGTAAACGACGAATATTACAACCGATAACGATAATAAATGTTAGCTCTTGCTTTCGGTTTGGTTATAATAGCTGGTGCTTGTACTGGTGTTGGTGCATCCTTAGTATTTTGTAAATGTGTTACGAAAGAAAATAATTTATTTTTGGCGAGTGCATTGGGGTTCTCTGCTGGTGTCATGCTCTATGTCACGTTCATCGAAATTTTTCAAAAATCACTCGACGGTTTTGCAGAATCAGGCCTCCCGGGAGACCGCTCGTCAGGACCAGTGTATGCAATCGCCACGACGACATTCTTTTGTGGTATTCTGCTTATGTGGGGTCTCGGGAAGCTTGTTGATTGCTTGCACAAAAAAGAGGAGCGTTTGTCGCACATGGGGTTGATGACCGCGCTTGCCATCGGCATTCACAACTTTCCGGAAGGTATAGCTACCTTTGTTGCCACACTACGTGACCCAAGTTTTGGTATCATAATGGCGTTTGCCATTGGTATGCACAATATTCCAGAAGGAATGTGCGTTTCTCTTCCCATATACTATGCCGACGGTCAGCGTTGTAAAGGATTCCTATGGGCACTGTTATCAGGGGTATCCGAGCCGATTGGCGCGCTACTGGCCTATCTTGTCTTGTCAGAACATACGGGACCCACTTCGTTTGGTATTATTTTTGGCCTGGTCGCCGGTATGATGACCTATATTTGTTTGCACGAATTGATACCGACCGCACATCGATATGACCCTGATGATAAGATGACAACTCTTTCCATCATCTCGGGCATGGTAGTCATGGCACTGTCGTTGGTAGGCTTTGTAATTGAGGTGAACACCGATAACACAAACGGAACAAGTATTAAAAAGTAGATAAACCTTAATAACAACGACTATTTTCTGAACATTAAAATAATAGTTTTTCTTTAGTGTCTTTGTTTTCTTTAGTGTCTTTGTATTTTCTGACTTTTCCCTCGGTCCCACGTTTTTGTGTATATTCATTTCGTTTCTTTGAGTTTCGTATCATTAAGAAAACAAAAATGGCCAATACAAAAACCCCTGCGACCACATAAGCACTATTATTGGTCTTATTTTTGTTGATGTGTACTATTTCATGGATGTGTCCTACATGCTCACAATCAGTCCAATAATTAAAATCAACTAAAATCAGTGCTGTGTGCAAAGTTTGTACATCGTCACCATCCTCATCTCTATCGTCATACAACCACAATCGCTTTGACTCGTCCTCAAACCTGGAAGCGTGGATATATTTAGAACTGATATCATAAAACATTATCTTTTCCATCTCCTGTTTTGTTGTATTGAGCCTGATATTGGTCGAGTGGTCATAAACATCTTCCATAATATGGCGTATATGTTCAACAACATCAGCATCCGTGACATTCTTCTCCTCACCCTCCACAACATCACAACCTTTTTCACACCTACCCTCTCCCCACGTGGGACCATGTCCAGCATATTTTTGACACCCAGCACTATCTTGGCAGTTTGACTGATTGACCCATCTGCGACATGCTTGTCTGCTGTTTGCAACAGTTGCATTCCAAGTCGCATTATGTGTAATTTTAAGTTCTGTACAGATAGTGTCCATTCTTCCCCATGAGACAGTCTTACCGTGTATCAATTCTGGTTCCAGAATAGCAATTTCACGCATTCTTTCGTTAGGGATGCATATTTTAGCCTCACAACTTTCAGGCCAGGAATCATTTTTACGTGCAAGATTTTCCCAATCAGTCCAGTTGTACGTTTTTTCTCTGTCCCCACTGGAGTTCCAATCACTCATCTTTATTGAGTCATGTTCAGTATGCCCAAGGATGTATTTTGTGAGGTCAATAGTGATGTTGCATCTCCCATAGTCTGCCATGACATGAGCGAACAGTAATAATAACAGATACATTAACAAAATAAAATAACCTTATATACTAATTTTTTTTTTGTCCATTTACCAGTATGGGTACGTTTTCCCAAAAAACATATAAATTGTACAGAGACTCTGTCACATCGGATTTTTTACAAACTGTTGGTCAGAATGTCCCAGATTTAGTCTTTTTTTCCTTCTTCATCCGAATCCGATTCAAGACTGTATTGTTCGAGGTCATCATATCCGGATTCTTTTTGAGCCAATGGCATATATTTTGCTCGGACTTCGAGTGGGACTCGTGTTTTTATTAAAAGTATCGTGAACACAATACCGATTCCAATATAAGATACCAACTCGAACCGATGTCCGGATATCATCAACGAAACAGCCTGTTTTGCTGTCATAATCATTGAAAAAACAGCTGCACCATGGTTTTCGACTGTTTTGAATATAAACCACTGTCCAATTACAGTGGTAATACAGAGTCCAAACACATGTACGATAAAAGTGGGGTGTTCTATAACAAAATCAACGGTGGTGTCCAATTGGCCGGTTGTCAAAACTAAACAACCAGTGAACAACGTCGAATATAAATTGACACCATACATCATTTCGAGTGGAGGTGTTTTGTACGTTCTAAAAAGATGAGATTGCCACTGTGAGGTCAGTGCATCTGCGAAAACATAACTTATTAAGAAAACAAAACCAATCGACGAAAAAGCATTCGATGTCAACCTTGTTGAAAAAAACGGGAGTAACACACCTATCGACAACCCACCTGCAAATAGATAGGCTTTAAAATTATATTTTTGTTTAAATAGACCTGTCCCAACCAATAGGACTGGAATCATTTTCAAAGATTTGAAAACAACAATAATTGGAAAGGTGGTATATTGTAAAGCTGAATGTTGACATAACGTCGATATAACGTTTGACAATGACGCTATAGTCAAACTCGAGGATGGTGTTGTTTGGACAGACACAAAGTAACAAGCAAACATATAAGCACTCATATGATTCATAAACACCAGAATCATGGGCCATTGAAACTGATGTCCATCATATTCAGTTGTCATAATACGCTCTTGGACAATGTCTCTGATAACAAATACAGTCAATAGAACCACTGCACACGTTTTAAACCCGAGTTGTCTGCTTTTACTTGTAGATTGTTCAAGTGATACGTCTGGATAAAAGTAACATATACACCAAAGAGCGAGTACGAACATAATCTGTACCGCTGGTTTTTGAATAGTGTACGTCAACTTGAAAAACGCAAGAGTAGTCGTTGTAGACGCATATAGACCATTTTCGTGCACATCCGTGGTATAATTAAATGGTTTACCTTTTTTCCAGTTGACAAACGTACCATTAGATGCTCTGAACAACGCATCAATTGCACAAATATCCCAAGATTTGGTTAATGAAGTCTGAATATACGCTTTAGCACGACCTTTCAAGACTTCTGCCGCTTTGTAACCAATACCAGCTACGTTCAGTACTTCATCTCCACTGAGTTCTGTCTGTTCAGAGATTAAAACAGTATTTGGTGGATTAAATGACATGCTGGGACGCTCGAGCCATTCATTACCAATGACAGCCCATGTTTCATTTTGAAAAGGAAAATGCACAATACCAGCTTGGACCTGTCCGTTTTGCGTTAGACAAGCTGACACCGACACGTATTGCGTCAGACCCTTTGTGTATTCTTCTGTAGCATCGATGGGGTTGACCCACGTGACTACAGATTCACGCCCTTGTTTGTGAGTGTATGTTTCTTCCGAAATGATTCCCGTTTGTGACCAACCATCCGTCAGGATAGTACGAGATAGTAAATCAACATCAGTCACTGGTGTCCGCGTTTTTTTACGATATTCTTCTTTGATTTTAAAACCAGAATGGTCTATTCTTGTCATCATTGCTGTATACCACGATAATAAAAATGTACGAGTCAGCATTTTGTGTGGAAGTACTCAAAATATATACGTTCTATTCTGTTTTTTTTTTTGGATGTCATATTTACTCTATATAATGTAGACTGGAGTGGAAAGAAACATGTCCAAAGAACTTGAACCAAAAATGAAACTTGTACTTGAAGAATTAGAACATGTTAAAAAATGTGATTTGACCTATGTAACGGAATTAATGCGAATACAAAAACTCGAAACAGACGAAAAACTTGACAAAGGGTATGAAACGGACGAGATTGAATCACTTCGACGCCAATTACATATAACACAACAAATAGTTGCTTCCAAAATCATACCGATAAAACAACGGACAATTATATTAGACAATGTAGAGCGTGCCTTTGCGTTATTACCGAACTATTTAAAAGCACAGGTATGTCGCGAACTTGCTAATACACTCGTTGACACCATTTCACTTCGAACCAAAGATATCGTCAATATGCCCGAATTTGCATCCGAACTTCAAAACAATATCACTGCAGAAGCAAGACAGCAAATAGAAACCATGGACATGGAGTGCAAGGCGCGTTTTGAATCAACTAAAATACTTGTTGAAGAAGCAAAACAAGAACTTAAGGACATCAGGTCCAAAATCGAACTTTCGAAACAAGAATTATAACATTAATCTTCGATGTATTCTATAATGTAAATTGTTTAAATGATGGAACTACCTTTCTAACCCATTCACCTCCCTTTTTTTGTACCCAAGATGCTGTTGTACCCAAGATGCTGCAGGCTTGTCTTGATTCTCTCTCTCCAACCATTCCTTATCTTCTATTTTATTTATCATATTTAACAACATTTCTCTTTCGTGTCTCCTGTGGACAGATAATCATGGGTCAGGTAATCATGGGATTTGAGCTGGTCTCTGATGAATTCAGTCGTACAATCTTCCCATATCCCATCTGTCCAAACGGTTTAGTCTGTCAATAATGTCGTTTGCTGAACCATCTGTTTTAATACCAAACCCATTGTCCAGAATGTCGTAGAGATATAAACTCCATCGAAGTGTTGTCGCTGTTGGGTCAGTTCATTGGGACGACTTTGAACGGCGATTGCAACAAAGATGAAAGCAGAGCTGACATCAATGCGTCGAGTGCTCACCGTCGAATGGTAGAAAACCTGACTTGAAAAGATTCGAAGAGGAAGAAGCTTCCGACGCTGAACGGATTTAGAGATAAACAACTCGTATAAACATTTAAAACAACTTTAAAATTTTAATTCTTTCATACATTGTGGACTATATAACTCTCGGTAAACATATTACATGCAATATTTTTTATTTTTCTGGACCATTGCAATTGCAATCGTACCAGGCTCCATTATTCTCGCAATATTTGAATATTGGTGGTGGTCTATAATACTGACACTATTAGCACTACTGACAAGGACAAATACAATACGTATAGCGGTACGTGCCGGTGCTTTTGGAACTGCACCAGTTGCCTGTTCGTCACAAGAGCTATTGAATCGCTTTAAAGGGCTACATCCAACTATTGTTGGGTCAGCTTGGGGTTTTTTCCTTCAACGACGTACTGCTAAAGAACCAGTATTATCCATGCGTAATTTTACAGGAATTGGGACAGGTAAGTATGATGGGTGGTGGGCTGCGGGCACTACAATAAAGCGAGTACTGGACCAATATGATAAAACACCCCCCTCCCACCCGAGTCATGATGACATTACAATTGGCTCTTGGTTTGCAACCGGTAGTCATGGTTCTGGAGGTGATGCTGGAAAATCGTCCTCGAGTGTTTTACATTCAGCAGAAGTGGTTTGTTTTGACCCGCCAAGTATTAAAATATACGAACAGTACGAACAATTACGTGCTGTTTTTGACAGACCAAATAACCATGTGATTACATGGGTAAAATTTCATAACTTTGTACAAAACGTACAACTTCAGAAACGGGCGTTCGACGTCGTAGATATCGCGAGCGCGGATAAGTGGCTTTCAAAAGGGGCGGTTTTAAGAGTACTCTTCGTTGGTGCAGCTCGAGACGGACTTGGTATTCGCTGGGAAGCCCCCTATGAACAGACACGACACGTTGACCCGCATTGTTGTTCAAAATGTTGCATATTTATCCAGACAGATATCTGTTCTGCATGTTGTGGATGTAAAGATGATTATTCTCATTGGAACGGGTTAACAACATTACGGGAAGCTAACCGGTGGATTCCACCGATTATACCATTTGAAACTTTCATTGCAGTAATTGGTGGACATATTAACTTTGAATTCGTTTTTCGTATACAGAAAATGAACGCTAACATACTCGATAAAATGCTTCGAATGTTGCGAAAAATGCACCGTGAAATAGGTGGACGGACAGAAATACGCTATGGAACATCGGTAATCTTTTGGGACCTGTCTCTACAAGGGTCTTTTGAACGTCCATTTCAATTACTTGTCGAGTTGGGTGTTGAAAGAATAGCACTGCACCCCGGAAAAGCACAACCACAAGTCAGCGTTATACCGATTGTGAGTATAGGTGATATTTATTTTAATAAAAAAAATGGAAAACTTATTTTTTGATTTTTATGATACGTTGTCACCACAAGGACATGAAGATGATAAATTTTTGTTTAGGCTCTCATATCTTTCATTGTAAATAAATGACGATTCGAACGGGCGGGGTTCTTATTTGGTCGGTTAAACTGGCGCAATAGTCGTCTTTTCGGTCTACGATGGACGTAGACCTGTTTAGATTTGGTCGGGACATCATCTCCTGACATGAACATGGCTTGGATAAGTAATAGGTTTTGCATATTAGTCGACATTAAGTTTAGAATAAGAATTTTTTGAAAGGTTTAGAATAAGAAATTTCAATTGACTAAATTTGTACAGTTATGCAAAATGTTACACATCGTCTCCTGTGGAAATCCAAACCTAAAAACATAAACTCATGTGGGTTTAACCCCACATGTTTACACAAGTTGGACAATATCGATATTTCATCAGTATTCACAAACAAGTCTTTAAATGAACTTTTTTCCTCCGAAAATTGATGTGAAACATACTTTGCGCGAAACATTTCAAATGCTTTGCGCAAAACGAAACCATTCTTAGCAACACTCAAACATTTTTTCGTAATACTGCTCCATTTTTTTCCCCAAAAAGTTTTAAAATCGTTGTCCATGTTGTCAATATCACGAAGATGACATTCGAAGGATTTAACAATATCGTCTTCATACATTTGAATGGATTCCATTCTTATTTTTTCCATAATGTATATTTTTAAATACACATATGAGCAGTGTATTCTTATGAGTCAGATGGTCTTTAAAAATATCGTTGTCTATTTGGATGGAGATAGAACCAGTCACAGAGAATTAACCACAGTATTTTTTTTTACAAATCATACCTAAACATTCAGAGATATTAAGAAAAACACTATAAAAAGACATTTTACAAACTATAATATGAAATTCTATATTTTGGTAAGTCTTTTAACGTTCGTCAAAGCATGGGCAGAAAACACAAATGACTGTGGTTATTTCCCATATGGTTGTGATCTGTGTAATAGTACAATACAAACTCGTCCATATAAATGTGCCGGTGTTCGAGGATTTAATAGTCCAACATCTGGACTATCAAAAGACCAAGATTATTATAGTAATTTTGGGACCATAAATGCCAAATTACGCCAGTATGACCAGTATCCGTGTTTAGTAACCAATGGGTTAGTAACCAATGGGCAACTCGCTACTATAAATGCCACAGGGTTTTGTCTTACGGATGTTCCCAACGACCCCATTCATTCCGGGAATACGAATGGACTAATTTTGAATGATTTTTCCGGTTATAATTCCACAACGTTTCCTTTACAAGCACTGCATAAAGTTTGGGGCGATGGAGGTAATAAAAAATACAACCATGGTGTCAATAAACATAATGTCTATATTTCAAGAAATTCGGAAACTGTAACATATAACCTTAGCGGGGTCGCAAAAACTGTTTCTAAACATATTCTTATTACTGAGGTACATGGAAACAACTACACAAGTGCAGGTACAAATCCCAACGGCTTTGTGGAAGGTGTCAAGAAAAATGGTATTTTATCTAATGGTTGTCCGAATTGGGAGGAATCTAATGTAACTGACGAATCACACCGTGTGGGTGGTATTGCGGTGACGAGGGAGCAATTTGGCCCGGGAGTATACAATGTCTTGGCATATGTTCCCGAGACAGAAAATGCCAACAACGACGGACGCGGTTATGTGTATGCGATATGGACATTTCACTATGAAGAAATGTATAAAGGTGCGGAGACCCCGACCCCGCCCGTACAATACCGCAACGCCTCCATTCCATGTTACAATACAGGCGAGACGGACCCGGGAAATTCAACTTGTCCACAAGATGGATTTTCGAGCATTAACCACGAAATCGATTTTGAAATTCCATGCAATAGCCCCGCATTTGATTGGGAGAAAAATATGACTTGGAATTCCATGAACTTTAATACTTGGTTGAACGATATCCAGAATTACGAAGAAAATTCCGGTGCATATTACCAACAAGTATCTGTAACACGGGATGAATCGTTCATTTCGAACAAAACCGAATCTTCAAATGAAAAAGATTATATTTGGTATACAATGGACTGGCATGTTAACAACACTCATCCCGATGAGAATTACGTCGCGTTTTATATTGACGACCCGTTTGACCCGACAGGTGAAGCGGAGGTGGATGGGGTTAAATTACCCGCTTCACCATCCGCCCCCTCAATCCATGTAACTAAGAAGTTTATTCCAACACGTTTTGGAAGATTGAATTTTGGACCTTGGATGGCGTGGTGGGGACATAATAAAAACAGAGATGACGGGGCTCATTTCGACACCGTAAAAGTCAGAACGGCATTTATAAGTATTACGAACACTGGCGCTGGCTTTAACGGATTCCCACAGAATTATGACCAAAAAGGTACGGTATGTGATTTTAGAGATTTATCAAACTTATCATTCGTATCGCGTGTATGCGACAGAGGTAAATATTCACCCGGTGCGAGTGCGAGTAGTTGTATCTCGTGCGACAGAGGTAAATATTCACCCGGTGCGAGTAGTTGTTCCTCGTGCGAAATTGGCAAATACCAGGACGATTGGGGTTCGGATATGTGTAAACAATGTCCGACTGGATTTTTTCAGGAAACAGTTGGTCAACTTCGATGTACGATGTGTGCGAAGGGTAAGTATCAAAATGAGCAAGAATCATCATCGTGTAAATCTTGTGCATCAAATCACTATAGTAGTGCCCCCGGTTCATCAGTAAATTGTACGGCATGTAATAATGGACAGTTTTCGAACGATGATAATTCTGAATGTATTCCACAATGTCAATTTCAAGACGGTATTTCGGTTAACAATGATGTTTGTTATTGTAACGGTTCTATTTGTGAACAAGAACAATTCTGTACAATATCTAATGAGAATGATACAAAATGTCATTTTCAATTTTGTAATGACACGGATATTGACGATTTTTGTGAAGTAAGAACTTTAGATAATGATATATCAAATGTCGGTGTGACTGTAAATGGCGACAGTACACTGTATGATAATGGTCTTAAACAAGGAAACAATCAATGTTCGACATTTCAATGTATCCGGAATAGTCTCGATGTGTCAAAGTGTTGTGAACCTTGTCCTCTCGACAAAATCGATTCTTCCGGGTTCTGTCGTTCTGGATGTGAGAATGTTTGTAATGCGACACATTGGGGTAATAATGAAACCGACTGGCATTGGGTACGGCCAAGATTTGGTAATTATGCATTAACTTACCCTAATCTCCGGCATAATTATCCAGAATATACAAACACGTGTGAGGACATTAATTGTACAGTGAGTGATGTGAATACATGTTGTGTAGAACATCCCATCTGTACTAATTTGTCAACCTCTGGTGTGAAGTGTGGTGACAATCCATTACAAAAATATAACTCGACGTATACTAATAATCGATGCAATAGTCTGATTTGCGATTTTGACGATTGTTGTGAAATAAATGAATGTGTTTGTCCCTATGGTACACCGTCAGGATGGGTGATTTGTCCAAGCAATGGTACGATACATTGTAGGAGTTGTAATAGAACAACACACTGGCTTAACGATAGTATCTGTGTCCCTCTGACCACGTGTAACGCCACACAATACCAATCAATTGCTGATTATAATACTGCTGACCGCGTTTGTTCAAATCTGACCACGTGTAACGCCACACAGTATATTTCTACAAATCATACATACACGACCGACCGACAATGTTCGGATGTAACGATATGTAATTCAACTATTCAATACGAATCTGAAGCTTATTCGAAATACACAAACAGAGAATGTAGCCCACTGACACAATGTGCCAACGATACCTATTACAGAACAGGGAGTGCTGCTGGTACTTGTGAATTGAAAAAAATCTGTAACACAAGTCAATATCAAGTTAGTCCTGGTAATATAACTACTGACCGTATGTGTGGATATATTACCGACCATTGCAACACAAATACATGGGAAAGTCTCGCTCCCATCCCCGGTGTAAGCAACCGTGTCTGTTTATCACCAACGAATTGTGTCGAAAAAATGGTCACCAATTTTACAAATATTACGGACCGTCTTTGTGCAAATTGGACTGTTTGTACCGAAAACGAATGGCAAGTGTCAAATTTTGTCTCTTTGACAAATACCGACCGAAATTGTAGCACGCATAAAATATGTTCAGTGGATGAATGGGAAGAAAATCCAGGGAATAGCGCTAACGATACGGATTGTGAAACATTAACACTGTGTAATTCCTCTCAACGCCAATATGAAGTGGTGTCACCAAATGCAACGCGTAATCGTGAATGTGCAAAGTGTGACGATGACAGTTGTATCGGGTGTATGACACCAAGCGACTGTAATTATGACAGAAATGCTCTTATACACTATGAAGATACCGAAATATCTACGCCCAATGTGTGTTCTGAAAAAACGTGTACACGTTACGATATTAAATTTGATAGTGATAATAGGACATATTTTAATCCTTCTATCAATACAAACAATGCGATATTATATGGTGTTAATTACCGAATCGATTTGTTTTCCAACAAAACGGTCACATTTTCCACCGGGTTTGGGTTTTACAACGGACGGGTACCAGTTAATTCGTCAGTGACATTTTCAGAATACATTTATTTTCGAATACCAATGGATTTTACGGGTAAAATTAAGTATAGTCATGGTGATACTCCTGAACGTGAACTCCCAATAAAGAGAGATTGTTATTTTGATTTGATACCAGTCGACCGATGTACATCAGAATGTGGTTCACCAGGATTTCTTTTACAAAAACGTGTTAATTTCATAGAACCATTACACAACGGGAACCCATGTCCACATAGTATTTGGACAAGTACGTCATGTGTGGATAACACTCATAAATGTCCATTGAATTGTAATTTTACAGAATCAACTCATACAGGTACCTGTGACGCACCTTGTGGCAAAAAAGGTCGAAAAATTACAAAAAACGTCACCGTTTTCAATCTTCCACGATTTGGAGGCACTCTTTGTCCACAAAATACATACGAACCATGTTATGGTCCAACTCCTACAGGTGACTGCGATTGTGAAGGAAATAAGAAAGATGATTGTGATGTATGTGGAGGAAAAAACGCGTGCATAGGTTGTGATGGTAATAAGTATCACACACCGGAAATTCCTCCTACGTGGAATCGATGTGGCGAATGTGGTGAACAACTGAGCGATAGTTGTCGTGTCAAATTGAAATTACTTGCCGTCAAAAAGGAAAAGAAGAGCAAATTTCATGAAAAATTCATTCCGACAACGTTTGTTGTGAGTTTTGTATTCATTTTTGTATTTATGTTCATCTATATAAATCGTAAAACTCGTACGAAGAAATATGAGGCACTTCCGACCACAGACTCTGGTATTAAAGATTCTGGTTTTTATCATAAGGGGAACATATTAAGTTTTTAGAACAAAGAACAATAAAACAACGATATACATGTGTGAACTTATTTACAATTTGGAAACAACGACATTATGGATGTGTCCAAAAAATAATACATCTCTTTTATCCACACCCTCAAATAATACAGTCGTATTATTTCCTTCTCCGTCGTCGACTTCAAACAATACGACTGCATTATTTCCTTCTCCGTCGTCGACTTCAAACAATACGGGTGTAATATTTCCTTCTCCGTCGTCGACTTCAAACAATACGGGTGTAATATTTCCCTCACCGTCTCCAGCAATTTTGTCGCCTTCACCATCAATGACTATATTGTGCCAACATATTGTATGTACACCAGCGCCAGCACCTTCATCAATTCACTCTCCACCGTGTTATTTACGTCAATCTTCTAACAATCCGTCGACATTATGTGATTGTAATAATACAAACGGTAGTTCAGTCGGTAATACTACAAATGTCGGGAGACCTATATCGGTAAGTGATATGTATTGGTTACATGTCCTTTGGGTCATACCATTATCCATTCTGTGTTGGTTATTTGTTAGGTATCGTGAAAAACGTTGTAAAACGCGCTGTTTTTCCAATTTTCGCGTCGGTATTGCACAAAGGATTGCTCGTCGGTACGATAGAAGGTCACGCTCTTGGCCGAGTCCTCATGAAAATCCTACCCCGTTAGAAAGGTCAAAATCATTTAATGGATTCGATTCCATTGTCATTTAATAAAGTAATCGTTTTATTGTCATTTATAATTATTCAAAGTCGTCCTCATCCGAGTCGTCGGTGTCTGAGTCATCGGACCATGTATATTTATCTACTTTTGAAAAGAGTTGGTCAGTTTCTTCGACTTTGGATATTTCACCAGTGTCTTGTTCAACAAAAAAATCATCCAAACAATATCCATCTTTATTCATTTTGTGTGATTTGTTTTTCAGTTTAAGACACAATCTATCCTCTTCAGATTGTTGTATCCGAGAACGTTTTGTTGGATGCCACTTATTGTCTTTATGAATATTAACAAATTTATATCCACCTAAATCACGGTCGTACGAGTCGGTACCCTGTTTTTTGCATGTTTTGTGTCGTTTTTTTGTTTTTTTTCGTCTGGTTGATTTACGACGACCGTCTCGTTTTGAACGTCGAACATGGAATATGGGATTTGATTTTACCATTTATCTTGATATATTGACTGGTTTTAAATATAAATCTTATGTGTAATATACTTGAAATTTGTTGTATATAAGAATAATGTCACCAATCGTAATGCAGTTTCTTACAAACCGCAATGAGCAAAGTTTGTTTTCACTGCGTCCACAACGTGACGTGGTGAGTGGTTTTTATAGTGGAGCGAGGAATGTGGCAACTGGATTGTGTCTGGGTACCACGATATGTGTGGGTGCGCCCATCTCTGGTTATTTTTCCAATGGGGGTGTTGGTATGATTAATGGCCTATTCGTCGGTGTTGTCGGTGGGTCCATCATGGTTATAACAGGTGGCGTGACAGGTTGTATTCAAGTTTTCCGCGGTGTATTTGCGACACCGCGGGCATTGTTAGAAACAACATATGGTAAACATTGGGACCAATACAAACGAAAATGGCGTGTTTGTAATTTACTCCGGGATAAAACAGAACTTCGTGCACTGGTGTCTCCGACTGTGAAAGACAGATATTTATATGATTTGTTGGGAGTTGAACCAAACGTTACTCACGTTGCGCTGAAAAAAGCCTATTATAAGAAAGCAAAAGAGGTCCATCCTGATAAAAATCAAAGCCTGGATGCTGTCAATACGTTTCAAGAACTTTCTGAAACATATCAGATTTTATCAAATCCGGTGACACGAAAAGCCTATGATAGAAATGGATTACAGACGGATACGACATTATTTGACCCTCAGGCTTTTTTTAACATTGTGGTCGGTACTGATAAATTTCTCAATTTCATTGGCGAACTTGTTATTATTTCGGAGCACCAAACTCAATGGGAAAGAGAAGTGAGATGTGCACTTTATCTGGCACAACTCCTTGATAACTTTCAAGATATTGAAAGTATAGCAACCGAACTCGCCCACGGTCCCTGTGGACAACTATTATTGGGCACACTTGGTTCGATATATCAGGGTCATTCCTCCACCAAAACGGGACAATACCTACGGTTATTCACCTCTGGAATTAATGCTGTGCGGAAAATACACAGTCTAAACGATATTGAATACAAACAGTCTATACTAACGGTATTATGGAATACAATTATTATCGATATTGAAAAAACTATTACTTCTGTCTGTAGACAAGTATTACACGACCAAAGTGTGACTAAATGTGTTCTACAGACGCGCAAAGAACGCATGTTACAATTAGGGTGTATTTTTACACGAATAGGGTGTGATGATGTTGAATATAGTATACATAAATTTGTAAGTAAAGTTTGAAAATTTATCGATACCATTACCCGAACCTTTGCCCATTGGTGTTATAAACCCCCTTTTAAGATGATATCTTGTTGAACATATTCAAACTATATAGGTGTCATTTATTTATTTGAAATGTTTCGTATTCTAAGACGTGCCTATCATTCAAGAGTCATTGACCACTATGAACGTCCTCGTAACGTGGGTTCTCTCGACCCTCGTAATCCAAAGGTGGGTTCGGCTTTGGTCGGAGCACCCGCATGCGGGGATGTAATGAAATTGGATATTGAAGTGGACGCAAATGGCATCATTACGCAGACAAAGTTTAAGACGTTTGGATGTGGTTCGGCCATCGCATCGTCTTCAGTAGCCAGCGAATGGATTAAAGGGAAAACATTGGATGACGCACTCCAAATAACAAACAAAGATATTGCCGCACATTTGAAACTACCACCTGTGAAACTTCACTGTTCGATGTTAGCAGAAGATGCCATCAAAATGGCGGTTGACAATCTTCAAAAAAAAAACCTCGTAGAGCTAAAATCGATAGAATCTATTCCATTGAGTTATACACCACAAACTCTATTCCCTCGAGTTATACACCACAAGCGCAAACGAATCAAACATTTTACTCCAAGTCAATTTATTTGAAGGAGACCACGTCAAAACATCCTATTTATAAATACATATTGTATTTATATTTCACATATGTCGGAATTAAGTTTCGTTGTATTTACCAACCAAATAATTGAACAACATATGTCTGAAGTACCATCTGTGCCACAGTATTGGCATTTTTCTTCAACGATTTTGCGTTCGACAGAGTCAGCTGACAACGTACAACATAAATTATTTCGTCTTCTCCAGAAATTAAAGGTTGACATTGAGGAAACATCTCAATGGCACTATCGCTTACAAACCGTTCGTGGGGATGTGTATCTGGATATCGATTGTTATTTTTTCAGACAAAATGGTGAAATTATAATAGATATTAATTTGTTGTCCGGTGAACGTTTCACGTGGGGACGTCTTAAAAAAAATATAAACGCGATGTTTAGAGATACCGACCCGTGTTTACACATTCCTAAAACCATCGGCGCCGAAATGTCTGAACAATTGTTACTACGATTAAATACAGATAATAAAAATGAAATACGCCGCGCTCTACGCAAATTATCATTGACGACATCGTCATTCGACATGGGACCAATCAAGAAATGGTCAATAATGTCAACCGATTCTTTTCTCGATAGGGAAATTCAATATTGGACAGAAACAATTTTAACGAGAAAATCAAAATTATAATACCATAATTTACTAAAAATAAGACTATAAATACTTTGTAAGAATACATGGATTATCATTAAATGTTGTATTATATTATCGGAATATTAATGATAACATTGACGCAAGCTTGTAATTCTGGTGAATATCTTTCCAATGGAAATTGTACAAACTGTATGACTGGCAAGTACCAAGAACAAAATAACGTCGACGCCGATTCTTGTAAATTTTGTACTGCTGGAACAAAGTTCAATTCGATATCAACTGCTTGTACCAATTGCATCAATGGCAAGTACCAAGAAGAAAATGCACTGGCCACTGCTCTGTGCAAAACGTGTGCTGCGGGTAAATACGCGGTGAACTCAACGGCGGTTTGCAAAGGTTGCGAGACCGGCAAGTTTCAAGAGTTGGCGGAATCGATTGAGTACACGTGTAAATTCTGTGCTGCTGGAACAAAGTTCAATACCAAAGCGTTGGCTTGTATTGATTGC
>Ga0115007_10000202_pt1 | contig 38542 bp, 36 predicted proteins | sample ArcOceMetagenome_2_FD_87166 | JGI IMG/M metagenome (GOLD analysis project Ga0115007, IMG submission 87166) | Marine eukaryotic phytoplankton communities from Arctic Ocean - Arctic Ocean ARC135M Metagenome | ecosystem: Environmental > Aquatic > Marine > Oceanic | place: Arctic Ocean | collected...
AAATTCTTTCCTTTAATATTCCAATGCAAACCGCGTAAATTTTGATAATATATTTGGAAGTTTGCTAATAATCCGTTTAAATTATTTACTAAATTTGCACTTTTTTTTCTATCTAATCCTAGTATTGATTTATTCATATTTTTATTTGTTTTTTGGACTACAAAATTAACAGAATTTTGTTACAATAAACGATAATGATTATTGATACTTTTAATATCTTTATAAAAATTTCTTATCACAATGACAATTACCCAATTAAAATATGTTTTATCAGTAGCAGAGTACCAAAATTTTACGGTAGCAGCTGAACATAGCTTTGTTACCCAGCCTACGCTTAGTATGCAAATCCAAAAGCTAGAAGACGAATTAGGTGTGAAAATATTTAATCGATCAAAAAAGCCAATTGAATTGACCGAGGTCGGTAAAAAAATAGTAGAACAAGCAAAAGTAATTGTCGATGAAAGTAACCGAATTTTAGACATTGTGCATCAACAAAAAGGATATATTGGGGGCCAATTTAAATTGGGAATTATACCTACAATAATGCCTACTTTGTTGCCAATGTTCTTGCAAAATTTTACTAAAAAATATCCAAAGGTGAAATTAATCATCGAGGAATTGACTACCGAAGAAATCATACGTAAATTAACTGATGGACATATAGACGCTGCTATTGCCGCAACACCTTTAGAGAATGAGGCTATTAAAGAAAAACCTTTGTACTATGAACCTTTTGTTGGATTAATTCCACAAAACCATAGACTTTTTAATAATAAACAAATTAATGAAGAAGAGTTAGAAGTCGAAGATATTTTACTTTTAGAAGATGGACACTGTTTTAAGGATAGTATTCTAAATTTGTGCAGAAATCATAAAATTGACAATAAAAAAGGTTTTTCTCTAGAAAGCGGAAGTTTTGATACCCTTATCAAACTTTCTAAGGAAGGTTTAGGGATGACACTACTTCCTTATTTACATACCTTAGATTTAAACGATGTGGACAAAGCTTATTTACGTGAATTTAAAAATCCACCACCTGCAAGAGAGGTCAGCTTAATCTATCATAAGTCTCAGCTTAAAATGCAATTAATTGAAGCCTTGAAAAAGACCATTGACGGTGTTGTAAAAGGTGCAATTTCTTTTTCAGATGTAAAGATAATCAGTCCAATTCGAAAATAAATAGGTGAAAAAAGCACCAATAAAGCTTCGGATTTTAGCTGATATACCGGACAAAGCTATACTCGAAGTTACACCCTTTTAAGAATACATTTTTTCACGTAATTCTTTTATCTTGGGGTCTGATAAGTATTCTTCAAAAGTAGTATATCTATCTATTGCTCCTTTTGGGGTTAACTCTATAATTCTATTTGCAACCGTTTGCGCAAACTCATGATCATGAGTGGATAACAAAACAGTCCCTTTAAAATTAATTAAGGCGTTGTTTAAAGATTGGATGGATTCTAAATCTAAGTGATTTGTTGGTTCGTCTAAAATTAAAACATTTCCTCTCTTCATCATCATTCTAGACAACATACAGCGCACTTTTTCTCCTCCAGAAAGCACATTACTTTTCTTTAAAGCTTCTTCACCAGAAAAAATCATTTTTCCTAAAAATCCACGGATAAAAACTTCTTCACGCTCTTCTTCAGTTTGTGCATATTGTCTTAACCAATCCACTAAATTTAACTGTCCATCCTGAAAAAAAGTGGAATTATCTAAAGGTAAATAGGATTGCGTAGTGGTAACTCCCCAAGAAAATTTACCTGTATCTGCTTTCTCATTATTTGTTATAACGTCATAAAAAGCACTAATCGCTCTAGAGTTTTTAGAAATAACAGCAATTTTATCTCCTTTATTTAGATTGATATGTACATTGTCAAATAATTTTTCTTTTTCAAACTCCATAGACAAGCCTTCCACATTTAAAATTTGATCTCCAGCTTGTCGATCTCTATCAAAAATAATAGCAGGGTACCTTCTACTCGATGGTTTGATATCTTCAACATTTAACTTCTCGATCATTTTTTTACGTGAAGTTGCCTGTTTAGATTTTGCAACATTCGCAGAAAAACGTCTGATAAAGTCTTCTAATTCTTTCTTTTTATCTTCAGATTTTTTGTTTTGCTGTGCTCTTTGTTTTGCTGCTAGCTGACTAGACTCGTACCAAAAAGTATAATTACCAGAGTAATGATTTATTTTACTGAAATCAATGTCTGAAATATGTGTACAAACAGAATCTAAAAAATGTCTATCGTGCGAAACAACAATTACTGTGTTTTCAAAATTTGCAAGAAAGTTCTCCAACCAGGTAATCGTTTCAAAATCTAAATCATTGGTTGGCTCATCCATTATTAAAACGTCTGGATTTCCGAATAGTGCTTGTGCAATTAACACACGTACCTTTTGTTTCCCATCCAAATCTTTCATTAAAGTATAGTGTATGTCCTCCGTGATCCCAAGGTTAGATAACATCGCGGCAGCGTTAGAATCTGCATTCCAGCCATCCATTTCCTCAAAAGTAATTTGAAGTTCTCCTATCTTCTCTGCATTTTCATCCGTATAGTCGGCGTACAAAGCATCAATCTGCTTTTTAATTTTAAACAAATCTTTATTTCCCATTACCACAGTCTCTAAAACTGGAAACTCATCAAACGCATAATGATCTTGGGTTAAAACAGACATTCGCTTTCCTTTTTCAAGATGCACCTGACCAGAAGTAGGGTCTTGCACTCCTGAAATAATTTTTAAGAAAGTAGATTTCCCTGCTCCATTCGCGCCGATAATACCATAGCAATTTCCATGAAGAAATTTTGTATTGACTTCATCAAACAGAATTCGTTTACCAAATTGAACGGATAAATTAGAAACTGATAACATAAATAAACTTTTTTAAATTCGTGCAAAAATACACATTCCATTTTGCTTTTCAAGGCATAAATTCAATACTTTTTCAAGGGTTTTATAAGGAAAAAAGCTACTTACTTAATTCCTTTTTTAACAGTGAATTAACAAGTTTACCTCTTTGTATGTTTTACATTTGTGTGCATATTAGCACCAAAGATTTTTTATTTATGACAAAATGTTTATTTAAAAGTATCACCCTTTTCTATCTTCTAATCAGCTTAGTAAGCTGTTCTGGTAGTGAAAAAAGTAATACGGTCTTTTTTGGGGGTAAAATCATAAATCCAAAAACTAAATTTGTCGTGCTTTATTCAAACAATGTTATAGTTGATACTATTTTATTAAATGAGCAAAATAAGTTTTTAGGAATTTATAATGATTTAGATGAGGGATTGTATCATTTTATGCATGGCAATGAAAATCAATATATTTATTTAGAACCAAAAGATAGTTTAATGTTGCGTTTAAATACATGGAATTTCGACGAGTCTCTTGTATTTGCAGGTAAAGGTGCCGAAAGAAATAATATTTTAGTCGATATATTTTTAGAGGACGAGAGCGAAAAAAAAATATTCTATGGGTTAAATAATTTAAAACCAAAAGCATTTCAAAGAAAAATAAATTCACACATTCAATCTCGCCTAAAAACATTTGATAATTACAAAAAAAACCATCCTAAAGAGACTACTACCTATTTTAATGTTTTAAAAACGGCACTAATCTATCCCATATATGCACGAATAGAGAGATATCCAATAAGTCATGTCTACGTATCTAAAAAAACAGATTTTCCAGAAATCGATTCTTCTTTTTATGGCTACAGAAATAATTTAGATTTTAATAATAACGCACTCATGTACTATACTCCGTATGCAAGATATATTACAAATTATTTATACAATGTAACCTATGCACAGGGACACAAACCAATGATGTCTCAATTTTCTTCAGACTTTACAGTTGATTTATTACAAACTATTGATGCTAAAATAAATTTAAAAGACTCGAAAAACGCATTTTTAAAAAGAACAGTTTTAGATCATTTTCAAAGGAAGTCTAATTGTGATATAGATCAAAGGTCATTTAACCTTTTTTTTAAATTATCCTCCAATAAAGAAGATAAAAAATTAGTGCGAAATTTATTAGAAGATAATAAAACGCTTCATAAAGGTCACAAAATAGAAGGTTTTACAATTTCAGACTTTACAAACCAATCTGTTAATATAAAGGATTTTATACAGGGTAAAAACACCGTTTTACTTTTTTGGAGTAGAGAATATATTTCAAAATATTTTATAAATTCAAGGGTTCCTTTTTTACAAAAAAAATATCCTTCTTTAAATTTTGCTATTATAGAAATTGACGGTAGTAGTAATAATGATAGTAGAATACCTAATATTGATATAAAGAATCAATATTATATAAACTCTAAATCACTTAAAAATAACTTTCTAACTAGCGCGATGCATCGCACAATTCTGGTGAATAAAAATGGCGTAATTGAGAATGGTTATGCCGCTATTTCTTCCCGAAACATCTACAAACAACTCAAAGAATTGAGTGAATTAAATTAACCCAATCAAAGGTTGTATTTTAGTTAATTTCCTGTACCTTTGCACGATTTTAATTTTGGGGGTACTCAATAGAAAATCAAGTCGAAATTTATAATTTGATTTGCAGGTGGGCGTTCTGTGAATCTACAAAAACACAGTAATGTCAACATTTTTAGAATTAGGTTTAAAAGAACCAATCAACAAAGCATTAACAGATTTAGGGTATGAAAAACCAACTGTTATTCAAGAAAAAGCAATTCCACAAATTATTTCATCAAAAAGCGATTTAAAAGCATTTGCACAAACAGGTACCGGTAAAACTGCTGCCTTTAGTCTACCAATAATAGAACTTTTAGACGCTAACAGTGGGAATGTTCAGGCAATTATATTGTCACCTACTAGAGAACTTGCCGTTCAAATTGGAAACAATATAAAAGACTTTTGCAAGTACTTGCCAGCTATTAAAGTGACTACGGTATATGGCGGTTCTAGCATGGAAGATCAAATAAGATCATTAAAACGAGGCTCTCAAATTGTTGTTGGAACTCCAGGAAGAACTGTAGATTTAATAAAAAGAAGAGCTTTAAAATTAGGAAACGTTCAATGGTTAGTCTTGGATGAGGCTGATGAAATGTTAAATATGGGCTTCAAAGACGAATTAGATAAAGTTTTAGAAGCAACTCCAGAAACCAAACAGACCTTATTGTTTTCAGCAACTTTTCCAAGGGAAGTAGAATCTATTGCTAAAAACTACATGACCAAGCCAGTAGAAATTACTTCTGGTCAAAAAAACCAAGGTGCGGACAGTGTTAGCCACGAGTATTACTCAGTAACCGAGAGAACACGTTACCCAGCATTAAAAAGAATAGCAGATTTAAATCCGGATATTTATGCAATTATCTTTTGTCGAACTCGAAGAGAGACACAGGAAGTTGCAGACCACTTAATCAAGGATGGTTATAGTGCGGATGCTTTGCATGGAGATTTATCTCAAGGCCAAAGAGACTCTGTGATGGGTAAATTTAGAAAAAAAACAATTCAAATCTTAGTTGCTACTGATGTTGCAGCCCGTGGATTGGATGTTACCGAATTAACACATGTTATCAATCATAAATTACCAGATCAAATAGAAAACTATACGCACAGAAGTGGTAGAACTGGTAGAGCTGGAAATACAGGAATTTCTATAGTATTAGTAAATGGAAAAGAGAAAGGTAAATTACGCCCTATAGAAAAAATCATTCAAAAGAAATTTACAGAAGCTAAAGTACCTTCTGGAAAAGATATCTGTCAGAATCAATTGATGAGCTTAATTGACAAAGTTGTAAATATTGAGGTAAATGAGACTCAAATAAATGAGTTTTTACCAAGTATTTATCAAAAATTAGAAGGTTTAGACAGAGAACAATTAATTCAAAAATTTGTTTCTTTAGAGTTTAACACCATGTTAGCATACTACGAAAATGCGAAGGATTTAAATGATTTATCCTCAAGAGATAATTCTAGAGCAAGAACAGAAAACGAAAATATGACGCGTTTTTTCATCAATATTGGTAGAAAAGACAACTTAAATCCTGGAAAGTTAATTGGCTTAATTAACGAACAAAACATTGGGGATAAGGTAGAAATTGGGTCTATAGATATTTTAGATACTTTTTCTTTCTTTGAAATAGATAAAAACTTCGAAGATAAAACCTTAGAAGCGTTCTCTTCAAATCAACCCGACTTTGATGGACGTTCTGTAAATATAGAGATTACAAAGAAAGAACGTTCTTCTGGAGGCGGAAGAAGAGGCGGTGGCGGTAGAAAACCATTTGGCGGCAAGAAAGAAGGTGGCTTTGGAAGACGCAGAGATTCTGACGGTTCTTCATCCTCTAGAAGAAGTAGTGATTCTGGAAGCAGAGGTTCTGACAGACGTTCTTCAGATAGACCCGATAGAAATTCTGGCGGAGGGGATAGAAAATCTTCTGGCGGATTTGGAAGAAAACGCAGAGAAAGTTAGAAATAGCCAGTATGAAATTTAAAATCTCACAAGTATATCGCTTGTGAGGTTTTTTTTTATCAAAAAAAGATGCCTTTTTAACGACCATTAGCATAAAATAAATACAGCGATACACAGAAATACCACAATTTGAGTCCATTTTAAATAATACCCAATATTTTTATTCCTTTTTATGCTTTCAGAAATAGCACCTGCAAGTATTGCTATTCCAGAAAATATGACCAATGAAACTAGCATGAAAATACCCCCTAAAACATAAAACTGAATTACGATACTTACGCTTGTAGTAAATAAAAATCCAGGAAAAAAAGCCAAGAAAAAAATAGAAACTTTCGGATTTAATACATTCATTATAAACCCTTCTTTAAATAATTGTCTAGTTGTTTTCCTTAGCACACTATCTTCAGAAAAAGTAATTGTAGCATCTGATGAATATCCTTTGTAAGCCAAATATATAAGGTAAAGAGCTCCAAAAACTTTAATCCCAAAAAACACGTTTTCAGATTCCTTTATAATTGCAGATACCCCAAAAGCTAACAATGTAGTATGCACCAAACAGCCTGAAATTAAACCAAAAACAGTTGCCATCCCATATTTTTTTCCGAACACAATACTTTGTGTTAAAACAAAAACATTGTCGGGTCCTGGCGATAGTGCCAAAATTGAAGTTGCAAATGCAAAAGATAAAAGAGTTTCAAGCATTTGCTAAAAATAAGGTTTGTTAAAATCAATATACGTTTATTATTATAAAAATTTTAATTTTCAACGACCTTTACTTAACCGTATCGTACCTTTCTTAATCAATATTTTACTCTTTTGAATACACAACAATACAAAACAATATTTTGTTTGATAAAAACGAAGAAAACTGAAACAAAGTAATAAAAAATCTCTTCAAATATCCTTATATTTGTAATCGCCAATATAAAAGATAATAAAACGCGTTTTTAGGGAGTATTCCAATCCACTTATGCCTATAGATCCGCCTAATTTGAAGTATTGTTTAAGGCAAGTCTTTTCATTAAAAGCGATGGGCATTAAAAGTGTTGTAATTTATAATCGTTTATCTATGGTTTGAATTTAAATAAAAATAAATGGCTTTTTTAATCATTTTTATTACTTTTTGGGGAATGGAGTTCATGGCATGGTTCACGCACAAGTTTGTGATGCATGGTTTTTTATGGACCTTACATGAAGACCACCACACACATAATAAAGACTCTTTTTTTGAGAAAAATGACGCATTCTTTCTCATTTATGCACTTCCTTCATGGCTGTGTATTATGTTAGGCTCTATGTTTTCTGTTTGGAACGTAATGTACATAGGTTTTGGAATCCTAGCTTACGGAATCGCTTACTTTTTAGTACATGAAGTATTTATACATCAAAGACTAAAGTGGTTTAAAAATAGTAACAACGCCTATTTAAGAGCAATTCGAAGAGCACACAAAATACACCACAAACACTTAGGAAAAGAAAAAGGAGCTTGTTTTGGAATGTTAGTTGTTCCTCTAAAGTACCTAAAACAGGAACTCAAACAAATGAAAGCCTAGTTTTTAATTCTGCATACATTTTACAAGTTAATTGCTTTTATTCTTTACAATATCAATTCAAAACACCCTGTTCAAATGATACCGAAAATTTTGAAAGAAACTTGTATTCTAAATTATACGCTAAGAGTATCTAAAAGTATAATACAGTTTCCTTTATGAAAAAGGCAATAGTCATAGGTGCAGGAATTGCTGGAATTGCAGCGGCAATCCGATTAAGAAACAAAGGATTTCAAGTCCAAGTATTAGAGAAAAATGCCTACCCTGGTGGAAAGCTTACACAAATTCATGGAAGTGGATTTCGATTTGATGCAGGACCCTCTCTTTTTACAATGCCTAATTTGGTCACTGAACTTTTTAATCTTTCTGGAAAAAAAGCAAGTGATTATTTTAATTTTGAGCAACTAGACGTGTTGTGTAATTACTTTTATGAAGACGGAACACGCATCTCTGCACATTCAGATATCAATCTCTTTGCAGATGAAATTGAACAAAAAACGATCGATTCGGCAAAAAAAGTAAAACAACATCTTGCAAAAAGTAAATTCATATACGACGCTACAGAGGAACAGTTTTTAAATAAATCTCTGCACAAAATAAGTTCTTTTTTTTCACTGTCTACCCTTCGTTCTCTATTAAAGCTTCCCTTTTTAAATATTTTTAATTCGATGAATGCAGTAAACGAACGTGCCTTTAAAGATTCTAAGACGATACGACTATTTAATAGATATGCCACCTACAACGGATCGAACCCATATAAAGCTCCCGGAATATTAAATATAATTCCTCACCTTGAATTTGGCTTGGGTGCATATCTACCCAAGGGAGGAATGCATGAAATTACAAATAGTCTGGTACGCTTGGCAAAAGAAATTGGAGTTGAATTTTACTTTAATCAAGAGGTAAACTCCATTACAACCGGTGACAAACTTGCGGATGGTGTTATTACAACGTCTAAAAAGTACCCTGCTGACGTTATTATTTGCAATGCGGATATTCATACAGTTTACGAAAAGCTTATCCCCTCCGCAAAAAAACTAAAAGAAGTAGACCAACAAGAACGCTCAAGCTCTGCCTTAATTTTCTACTGGGGTATCGATAAAGAATTCCCAGAACTAGATGTGCATAATATCTTATTTACAGAAGACTATCAAAAAGAATTTGAACATATCTTTGATTCAAAAACAATCTACGAAGACCCTACAGTATACATAAATATTACGAGTAAGCGAATTGAAAAGGATGCGCCAAAAGGAAAAGAAAACTGGTTTGTAATGATAAATGTTCCCTCTGTGTATGGGCAAGATTGGGATGAAATGATTGCGCAAGCCAGGAAAAACATCTTGTCTAAAATTTCAAAAAATTTAGGAATCGCTATTGAAAATTTCATCGTATTTGAAGAACAACTAACACCACAACTCATCCAAGATAAAACATATTCTTTCAAAGGTTCTTTATATGGGACTTCAAGTAATAATAGATTTGCTGCTTTTTTCCGTCACAAAAATTTTTCTTCTCAATATAAAAATCTTTATTTTTGTGGAGGAAGTGTGCATCCAGGTGGAGGAATCCCTTTGGCACTTTCTTCCGCAAAAATTATTGATAAATTAATTAAATGATAAAAAAAACCTCCATAGAAAATCGATGGATAGGGCTTTTGCTTTTATTCTATTTTTTTGGATTGCTAGGAATGTCCTTCGATGCATATAAAAATCTATTTATACCACTTACACCACTAAACTTAATCCTTACATTAGTTGTCTTTTATAAAGTAAACAAAGATTTCAGTGCAAAGTTTATTATGCTTTCGCTTCTAATTTTTTTAATTGGATTTTCAATAGAAGCCGTTGGAGTTGCCACAGGAGTTTTATTTGGAAACTATACCTATGGTAGTGTATTTGGTTATAAGCTTTTTGAAACACCCATACTAATTGGCGTCAACTGGTTATTTTTAGCTCTTAGTACCTATGGTATTGTACAGCATTTTACAGAAAAAGCTGTTTGGCTAGTGCTACTTCCTCCAATATTAATGACCGCCTTAGATTATTTAGTAGAACCTGTAGCGATGGAGCTTGGCTTTTGGAGTTGGAAAAATAACACCATACCGCTGCAAAATTACGCGATGTGGTTTGTTACTAGTGCCGTTATCCATAGCTTAATTTACTTTTTTAGACCAAAAATAAACGCAAAAATAAGCTTTGTTATTATCAGTGTGCAGTTGTTCTTTTTTGGGATACTGCACCTACTAATAAAGGGGTAGGTTCACATAAAAACTTCTATTGTAATTGCTGGCTAAGGGATTCTGATTTTACCATAACTATCGTAAATTACGATCATAGTTATCATTCCAGATAAAATTTTATTTTTTAAGCAAGGCTTTATTAATTTTCTTTATTAAACCTGGTCCTTCATATATAAAACCGGTATAAATTTGAACTAAATCCGCACCCGCATTAATTTTATCTAAAGCATCCTCTGCAGTGTGTATCCCTCCTACTCCAATAATTGGAAAAGACTTGTTCGATTTTTCAGATAAATATTTAATTACCATAGTGCTTTGGTTCTTTATAGGCTGCCCACTTAACCCACCATTACCTATTTCTTTTAAGCGTTCTTTAGATGTTTTTAAATGATCTCTAGCGATGGATGTATTCGACGCGATTACACCATCAATCTTCGTTTCTGCTACCAAATCTATAACTTCATCTAGTTGGAAATTATTTAAATCTGGAGCGATTTTTAATAAGATAGGTTTCTTAATTTTAAAGCGATGGTTCTCTTTTTGACATTCCGAAATTAACGAAACTAGATACTCTTTATCACTTAGTTTTGCATCACTGGCAACATTGGGACAACTAACATTTAAGACAAAGTAATCTACAAATGGATGTAATTCTCTAAAAACAGCTAAATAATCTGAAGTATATGCTTCTGGATTCGTATCTGTATTTTTACCAATATTTCCTCCAATAATTACTTTATGCTTGTTTTTTTTTAAATTTTTAATAGCCTCTTCCGCGCCAGCATTGTTAAAACCCATTCTATTGATAATTCCGTGATCTTCTTTTAATCGGAAAAGTCTTTTCTTTGGGTTTCCAGTTTGTCCTTTTGGTGTTACTGTACCAATTTCTATGAAACCAAAACCAAAATTGGCTAATTCATTGTATAGTACCGCATTCTTATCAAATCCTGCAGCCAAACCAACTGGGTTCCTAAAGTGCAATCCGAACAAATTTCGTTCTAATTTTTTATCATTTATTTGATACAGTTTTCTAAATATTCCTGCTACAAAAGGTAACTTACATAAAATTCTGATTAAAGAAAACGTAAAATAATGTACTTTTTCTGGATCAAATAGAAATAAAAATGGACGAATTATTAGTTTATACACGCAGCTATGTTGTTTTTTTATTCACACAAGTATCCAATAATAACAGGACTATGAATATATTATACTTTTCATTTTATCTTAATACAGCTTGCAAGTTCTTTTCAAATGTTTGCTGTAGTTTTTGCATTACTTTATCAATTTGTTTGTCCGTTAGTGTCTTGCTCTCATCCTGAATTAGAAAGCTAACGGCATACGACTTTTTCCCATCGGGCAATTTATCTCCTTCATAAACATCAAATAAATCCACTTCCTTTAATAAAAGTTTTTCAGACTGGAATGCCAAGTTATAGATTTCTTTAAATTCTATTTTAGCGTCTAACAGCAAAGCTAAATCGCGCTTTACTGAAGGGAATTTAGGCAAATCAACAACTTTTACATTCGTGTTTCCCGTCAGCTTTAAAATAGTATCCCAATTAAAGTCAGCGAATAAAACATTTTGCTTAATTCCGAATTCTTTCAGAAGACTCCCTTTTACAACACCGAAGTCTACCAGCTTCATTTTTCCTAAACTCAAAGTAATTCCCTCCGAGAAGAGGTCTTGTTTCGTTGGAGATGATTTTAAAACACCAACTCCTAAACGTCCAAGTATATTATTAACAATCCCTTTTAAATAGAAAAAATCAACTATTCTCTCCTCATTACTCCAACTTTCACCGGTTCTACTGCCTGTAAGAAATAATGTGAGGTGTTTGTCCTCTTGGTACTTTTCATTAAACTGATGATATGTTTTCCCAAATTCATAAAATTTTAAGGAATTATTTTTTCTATTGATGTTATAAGAAACGGACTCTAAGCCACTAAATAGCATCGATTGACGCAGTACTTTTAAGTCGTTACTAAGTGGGTTTAGCATTGCTACATTGGCTTCCTCATTTATATTTTCTGACAGTGCACCATATGCTGCTTTTGTCAAAGAGTTTGCCATTGTTTCATTAAACCCCAAAGAAGTCAGCTGATTTGATATCGTACTTTCAACTTTCGTGTCTTTATTAGAGTCAAAAGAAATTGAAGTATTTAATTTATGAGAAAACTCAATATTATTATAACCATAGACTCTTAAAATTTCCTCAATAATATCTGCTTCTCTCTGGACATCTGTTCTGTAAGAAGGAATTGTTAATCCTAAACCACCTTCCGTTTCACTATTGATTTTAATCTCTAAGGAAGCTAAAATTTTCTTAATAGTTTCTTTAGGTATTTCTTGTCCAATTAGACGATACGCATTATCATAGGAAAAAAATACTTGATAGTCTTCAATTTTTTCAGGGTAAAAATCAGAAATATCAGACCCCATTTTCCCACCTGCATACTCCTCGATTAAGAGCGCTGCTCTTTTTAAAGCGTATTTAGTTAAGTTGATGTCTATTCCTCTTTCAAAACGAAAAGACGCATCGGTGTTTAACGCGTGTCTTTTTGCTGTTTTTCTTACCGATACTGGATTAAAATAAGCACTTTCTAAAAAGATTGAAGCGGTGTGTTCTGTAACTCCAGATGCACTCCCTCCAAATACACCTGCAATACAAAGGGGTGAAGAATCTGCATCACAAATCATAATGTCTTCTGAAGACAAGGTTCTTTCAATATTGTCTAAGGTGGTAAACGTTGTTCCTTCCTTTAGTGTTTTAACTAAAATTTTATTTCCTTTTATTTGTTGAGCATCAAAAGCATGCAATGGTTGCCCTAATTCGTGCAAAACATAGTTTGTAATGTCTACAATATTGTTTTTTGGAGTTATACCAATAGCTTTTAATTTATTTTGAATCCATTCTGGTGAATCTTTAACCGTTACATCGGTAATGGATATTCCGCAATACCTCAGTGCCTGTTCTTTTTTATCTACCTCCACGTCAAAACGAAGTGTTCTTTCATCTACGTGAAAATCACTTACAGATGGTGAAATCAACTCTAAATTGATGTCTCGCTGCATTAAACCTGCACGCAAATCTCTGGCAACCCCAAAATGACTCATAGCGTCGGACCTATTAGGCGTTAAACCAATTTCAAAAACTTCATCAACCTCGATATTGAAGACTTCGGCTACGGAAATTCCTACCTTTAAACTAGCGTCCAAAACCATTATACCGTCATGCCCTGCACCAAGACCTAGTTCATCTTCAGCACAGATCATTCCAAAACTTTCTTCGCCTCTAATCTTCCCTTTCTTTATTTTAAAACCTTCACCCTGTTTATCATACAAAATAGCACCAATTGTTGCTACAGGTACTTTCTGTCCTACAGCTACATTTGGAGCTCCACAAACAATTTGAACAGATCCCTCCGTCCCTAAAGCTACGGTTGTTATCTTTAATCGATCCGCATTTGGATGCTGGATACAAGTTAAAACTTCACCAACAACAATCCCTTTTAAAGCTCCTTTGATTGACTCTTTTGTCTCAATACCCTCTACCTCTAAACCTAAATCAGTTAATAATTCTCCTGTTTTTGACGCCTCCCAGTCTATTTGTAAAAATTGTTTAAGCCAATTGTATGATATCTTCATAATCCCTTTTATAGATTTTCAAGGCAAATTTAACCAATTTTTGCCGATTACATAAGTAAAAGCAATGTTAATGAACCCGTAATATTTAAATATTTAGTGAAAATTAAATTATAAATTCCCGTATTTCAAAGAATAGTTGCTCAAGATTACTGAAATATGAATTAAACAAAAAAAAGCAGGTCTAATATTTTTATAAACAATTTCTATACCCTGCAGAAATTATAGAATATAACCTCTATAAAAAGAAGAAACTTTAGATTTAACCATAAGTAAATGGTTGAAAAGTGCTGATTACAGAACGACTATATCGAGTAATTATGAAAAAAGTCTTTTTTCTACTTTTTTGAACAGTAAAAAATAAAGGTTTCCAAAGATGATTCCTATGACGATACCTACGGAAATATCTATGGGGAAATGAACTCCTAAATACATCCGACTATAGGAGAAAACGATAGGAAAAAGTAGAATGGCGTAAATATATTTGTATTGCTCCCTTAATAAAAGAATTACAAAAACAGAAAAAAATGTCGAAGTAGTTGCATGTCCAGACATAAAACTAAAGCTTTGTGGATTTATCAGCGTTCGAAGAAAATATTTTATTTCTGGATCATTGTTAGGTCTTAATCGCTCAAATGAATTTTTTATTAAATTCGTAAATTGATCAGAAAACGCAACCAATAAAATCATAAAGAGCAGTGCAAATCCTCCACGTTTCCATCCAAAGGTTTTAAATACCAAATAAATAATAAAAACAAATAAAGGTATCCAACTCAACTGATTCGTTATTGTTAACCATAAAAAATCCCAATATTCACTTCCTAGATTGTTAAGGTATGTCAATAACTCCTTATCTTTTTGAATAATATCTAACAAACTATTTACTTATTTTTAAAATTTCTACTTCAAAAACTAAATCCGACTTCGCTGGAAATGGTCCAAATTTCTTGTTTCCAAAACCAATCATATACGGAATAAACAAACGTGCTTTTTCACCTTCTTTTAGAGATAAAATACCTTCTTTCAAACCGCTAATCATTGGTCTTGAAGTATCGTTTAAATCAAAAACTGTGGGTTTATCTAAATCATCAGAAGATTTCACTCTTTTTCCATCTGCTGTAAAAACAGTGTACTTAGCAGTCACTTTTTGAGACGCTAAGACGCGCTTTCCTGAAGTTTCTTTTAATATTAAAACCCTTAACCCTGTACCCGTTTTTCGTGCTTGCGATTCATTTTTTTCTTCTAAAAAAATTATTTTCTTCTTTAAATATGTAGCATATCTTTTTTCTTCCGCAATTTCCTTTTTAGCTTCCACTTCTTTTGCACTGTTTTCCTCAGCGCTCTTGAATTTATTCTCTTCAGCAGCAAAGACTACTGCAGCATTAAAATTCTTTGCCGTGGCACCAATTCGTATAATTCCAACAGTATTGATTGTATCATTCTGTACAATTTTATTGACAACTGTCATTCTTGCCAAAGTTATCGCTCTCTTTAATTGTAAGGAATCCGTATGCTTTTTTTGCAATTCTTTTCGCTCTAATGAATTGATGATTGTTTTACCAAATACACTATGCTTGCCATTCAAATGAGGAATTGCTCTGTGTGTGATAAAAAACTGACTATTATTTGTTCCTTTTCCCCCATTTGCCATGGAAAACACACCTTGATCATCGTGTTTATAGATTAAGTTCCCATCTTCATTTCTCGGGAATTCATCCGTAAATACATAACCCGCACTCTTTTTTCCTGACGAACTAAAACCGCCCCCCTGAATCACAAAGTTAGGCACCACTCTGTGAAAAATAATACCTTCGTAAAAGTTTTTTCCCTTCAACGAATCTAATAGTTTACCGTTTGTACCCTCCACTAAAGCCACAAAATTAGCGACAGTTTTGGGTACTTTTTCAGTATATAATTCTAATAAAATATTTCCTTTATTCGTTACAATTTCTGCATACATCCCTTCTTTTAAACCTCTATACTTTGCGGGGATACAAGAAATAAAAAGAATAAAAAAAAGAGCGATACCAATTAATTGTTTCATCTTTTTATTTTAAAACTTCCAACAATTCAACTTCAAAAACCAAAGTAGAAAAAGGCTTGATATCTTGCCCTTTTTGTTGCGCACCATATGCTAATTCTTGCGGTATAAAAAATTTATATTTTGAGCCTTGGTTCATTAACTGAACACCCTCTGTCCAACCTTTAATTACTTGGTTTAAACCAAAATCAGCTGGAGTTCCCCTATCTACAGAACTATCAAACACTTTTCCTTCTAAATTAGTACCATGGTAATGCACTTTTACACGAGTAGTTGGTCCTGCTGGCTTTTCACCTGAACCTTCTTTCATGATTATATATTGCAATCCACTTGCGGTGGTTTGCACTCCTTCCTTCGATTTATTAGCAGCTAAAAAATCTTCACCTGCCATTTTGTTTTCAGCAAAATTTGTTTCAGCCAATTTCGCAGCCTTATTCTGTTGCTCTTCCATCTTCGCCTGTTGCTTCTTTTGGAAATAAGTACTCAAAACCTTTTGAATCTCTTTTGCTTCAATTAATAAATTGGTAGAGTCCAATCCATTTCTAATCCCTTGGCTTAAAACGGCTTTATTTACTTCACTAAAATTAGATTTTAACTGACCAGACATGCTCAATCCAACGGCATAACTTACAGAATCCAATTCTGTTTCTAACGACTTTACATCTTTTACTGAGTTTCCACAAGAAAACATTGCTGCTGTTATTGTGACTGCTACTAAATTTTTTACTGCTTTCATTTTTACTTCGTTTAATTTATTATGTTTAATAATGTTATGGTACTCTTTATTGTTGTGTGCATTTTCACTTTATTTCCGTCTCCCGAAACACCAAAGGCATTGTAAGAAGGAATTACAAATGTAATTGTTTCTCCGACTTTCATCAACTTTATTCCTTTCTGAATTCCAGAAATAAAATCTTCCTTATCTACCTTGTATTTTTTAATTCCTAAAACAGTCTTACTATAAAGAATACTATCATTTAAGCTTCTAATATCATATTGAAACTCTACAATATCCCCTGTTTTGGGAGTTGCTGTTTGGTTTTCTATTTTATTTTTATAAGCATACCAAAATCCATTGGTCGATATTTCATAATTTACTAAACTGTCTTTTGAAATAAAGTCAAGAATTTCATTTTCTTCCCAAGCTATTAACTGCTTGGACGTTTTAATGTTCGTTTGTATACGGGTTGCAGATGGTTTTGGATTTATAGGCCTTCTCGGCCGAGAATCTGAACAACTTAGCAGGATGAAAAAACAAAAAAAAACAAAAGTCTTATGCATCATACGAAGCATTTAATTCATTCGTATATGAGGGTAAAAGACTCTTAAAATATGTAATAGTTGCTTCCATAACTCCGTCAAACTTACCTCCTGCTGCATTGTCATGACCACCACCATTAAAATGGCTTCTAGAAAATTGATTTACAGAAAAGTTTCCTTTAGACCTAAAAGATATTTTAATTATTTTTTGTTCTGCATCTTCAATAAAAATTGCAGCAAAAATAATTCCTTTTAATGAGAGTGCATAGTTTACCACCCCTTCTGTATCCCCTTTTTGAAAATCAAACTTATTCTTCTCAGCCTCTGAGAGCGTAATAAAAGCCGTTTTATGTTCTGGGAATATTTGAAGATTGCTTAAAGCTTGTCCTAATAGTAATAACCTTCCATAAGAATTAGCGTCATAAACCTTATTATGAATCGTATCGTTCTCAGCACCTTTGTCTATTAAATCTGCAATAATTCTATGCGTTGTACTCGTCGTAGATCTAAATCGAAAGGAACCTGTATCTGTCATAATCCCTGTATATAAACAGGTAGCAATAGCAGCATCTATTAAATTTAAATCGTTATTCATCTCAATAAATTGATACACCATTTGACAAGTAGAACAAATAGTAACATCAGAAAACATATATTTTACATCGTCTGGTTGCTGATGGTGGTCTATCATTACAAAATCATTCGGATACTTTTCTAAATTCTTCTGCATATCTGCACCTACTCTATGCAAGGCATTAAAGTCTAATAGAAATATAATTTCTGAGGAATCAATCGCTTTCTGAGACTGCGTGTTTTGCCAATCAAAACGATACGTGGTTTCAGATCCTGGTAACCAGTGTAAAAAGTCTGGATATTCATTTGGCACTACTACAGTTGCCTGATGGCCCTTTTTATCTAAATAGTGTTTAAGTCCTAATGCCGCACCCATGGCATCTCCGTCTGGATTTCTGTGTCCAACTATTACGATATTTCTTGGGGCACCAAGAAAGCTTTTTAATTCTTCAATTCCTTTTAAAATCATATGTGGTAAATATACAATTTATTAATATTGTTCAAAATATAATTTGCGTTACATTTGTGAAAACCCTAAATATTTTAGTATTGAAAAAACGCATAATAAAAAGCTATATTTTAGTGATTATCATTTTGGTTTCCTGCGCAATACCAAAGGCTAAACATACCGATACGTTGCCAGACTTCACCATTGCTTTTGGTTCTTGTAATCGGCAAAATATGGAAAATATACTTTGGAAAGAAATCAGAAAGAACCAACCTGATTTATGGATCTCAGGAGGAGACAACATCTATTCTGACAGCGATGACATGAATAAATTAAGAATGGATTATGAAGCTTTAAAAAATCAAAAAGGGTATGTAACGCTCACCAATAGTATCCCTGTAATGGCAACTTGGGATGATCATGATTATGGTAGTAATGATGCGGGTGTGAATTTTTCAAAAAAAAGAGAAGCACAAGAAATTTTTTTAGATTTTTTTGAGATCACTAAAAACGATCCTAGAAGAACCCAAAAAGGAATTTATCATTCAGAAATTTTTAAAACAACAAAAGGCAGTATTAAGGTTATCGTCTTAGATACCCGCTATTTTAGAACGGCCCTAACAAAATCTTCGAAAAACAAAAGAAGGTATACACCAAATACTTTTGGGGAGGGAACTATTTTAGGACACACACAATGGAAATGGTTGACCAATGAATTGAGCAACAATACCGCAGATTTTAATATTATAGTGAGTAGTATTCAAATTTTGTCTGCAGAACATGGTTTTGAAACTTGGGGGAACTTCCCACACGAAGTTGATAAGTTAAAAAAAATAATAATAAATAGTAAGGCAAAAGGAGTTGTTTTACTCTCTGGAGACCGTCATATTTCTGAATTTTCAAAAACAAAAGTACCAGCACTTTCTTTTCCATTAATTGATTTCACTTCTAGTGGACTTACGCACTCTTACAATGGTTTCACCTCAGAAAAAAACAAATTTCGTGTACAAGATGTAATTTCTGAAATTAGCTTTGGCCTCTTGAAATTTGATTTTAAAGCACAAAAAATTACCATGCAAATGCGCGGGAAACAGAATAAACTGTTACAAGAATTATTTCAAGTCTATCCATAGACCATTATTCGTATTAAAAAGCGTATTTTTGCAAAAAATTTAAAATAAGATGTCAACCAATAGAACATTTACAATGCTAAAACCAGATGCTGTAGAAAACGGTCACACTGGTGCAATTTTAAACAAAATTAATGCTGCAGGATTTAGAATTGTAGCCTTAAAAAAGACCCAAATGACAAAAGCAAATGCAGAAGCGTTTTACGCTGTGCATAATGAACGTCCATTTTTTGGTGAATTAGTTGAATTTATGACGCGTGGACCGGTAGTTGCTGCTATTCTTGAAAAGGACAATGCTGTAGACGATTTTAGAACACTAATTGGTGCTACCAATCCGGCCGATGCTGCCGAAGGAACCATTAGAAAGTTATATGCAACCTCTATGGGAGAAAATGCAGTTCATGGGTCAGATTCTGACGAAAATGCTCAGATTGAAGGAAACTTTCACTTTTCTGGAAGAGAGCAATTTTAAAGATTTAAAAGTTTTCAAAATACTTTAGAAAATTCGCAACTTTATTGTTGCGATTTTTTTTTATCCTTTATAGAAAAAAAGAGAGCTTAAAAATTAGGACTGGCAATAGTACTAAAGGCATTATGTTTAAATTTGTTAGCTATCTATACTAAAACCATAGAATTTTAGTGGATTTCAAATTGTAATAGCCACCAAATTAGCGGACCTATTGCATAGAAAACATTCTACAAAAAGCTGAAAATTATATTCAAAAAGAAGCTTGTACTTAATTCATTTAAACCAACATCAGTTTGGAAATTACTTCATCGCCTATTTCATCATTCATCATTTTAATAATTTTGTCTTTCCCGTAACTAAGTTCTTCTCGCAAAACAGAGGACGTTAAGTGGATTAGTAATGTTTTATTCTGCAATTTAACAGCGCTCGTATGTGTAGCAACGCCAGGACCCATCATTTTATTCCAAGTTTCTTCAATCTTAATTTTCTGCATTCCCTTTGTCAAATTATTTTCTTTGATAAAAAGTTGCATTAAGTCCTCTATTGAAAAGGAATCGTTTTCTCTTTTTGACATCTCTTATATTTTATCTTTCTTCTTCAGAATATTGGCTAAAGCTTAAAAATTTTATAGGGTTTATTGCTTTGTTTTACAATGTTCTCTGTTCTCTCCGAATGTGTGTCTGTAATAAAAATCTGACCAAATTCATCATCATTAACTAAATTAATAATTTGCAACACACGACTCTCATCTAACTTGTCAAAAATATCATCGAGCAGTAAAATTGGAACTAAGTTTGATTGTTGCTTTATAAATTCAAATTGCGCAAACTTTAAAGCAATTAAATACGATTTTTGTTGTCCTTGGGAACCAAATTTTTTGATTGGATATTCACCAATTTCAAAACTTAAATCATCTTTGTGTGTACCCGTAGTTGTGTACTGCAAAATTTTATCTTTCTCTAATGAATTTTGTAATAAATCTTTTATCGAAAATTCATTTAGCTGGCTCTTATAAACCAAATCAACGCGCTCTTTGTCATTCGAAATTATTTGATATTTTTCATTAAATATAGGAATAAATTTTTCAAGAAACGCCTTTCTTACTGTATAAATTCTGTTACCGTACTCTGAAAGCTGCTCATCATACACTTTTAAATTTAGCGCATCAAAAGTTCTATTTGCAGCAAAATATTTTAACAAGGCATTTCGCTGACTTAACACTTTATTGTAAGCTAATAAATCTAATAAATAATTTTTATCCTGCTGTGAAATAACTCCATCAATAAATTTTCTCCTCGTATCACTCCCATCCGTAACTAAATCTCTATCTGCAGGTGAAATAATGACCAAAGGCAATTGGCCAATGTGCTCTGAAAATTTTTCATAACTCTTACCATTACGCTTTAAAACTTTCTTTTGTCCCTTTTTTAAACTGCAGACAATTTTTTCATTTCTATTCTCTAAAACATAGTCACCTTCTACCATAAAAAAAGAGGCCCCGTGTCTAATATTTTGAATTGCTACCGAATTAAAGTAACTTTTAGCAAAAGAAAGATAATAAATAGCATCTAAAATATTTGTTTTACCAACACCATTATCTCCTACAAAGCAATTTATTTTATGCTGGAAATCAAAAGATTGTGCTTCTAAATTCTTGAAATTTATTAAAGATAATTTTTTTAAATACATGTTTAATGGGTGTTGTTTAAAACGATTTGCAAATTATTGAAAATTTTGCAAATTATCTGCTTTTAAAATCCAATTAAAAAAACTATTTTTGTCGCTACTAATTTTCAAGAAAACATGGCTACATACAAGAAAAAATATAAAGCAGAAGGTAAAAAAGAGCAACAAGAAGTAGACGAATCTCAATTCGAAACTGCAGGTGTTTTAAATACCTTAGAAGAAACGGCTTCAAAATCTGAACAATGGATTGAAAAAAACAGCAAACCATTATTCACTGCTTTAGTAGCGGTTGTTGTAATCTTTTTGTCATTTTTAGGGTATACTAAATATGTTTCGGAGCCCAATGAGCTTGAAGCGGCTAATGAGCTAGCGTTTCCTAGAAAGTTTTATGACCAGGCCTCAAAAGCAGGTTCAGGAATAGACTCTTTGTTACTATTAGGTTTAGAAGGTGCAGACGGGAATTATGGTTTTTTAGACATTGCATCTGCTTATAGCGGAACAAGTGCAGGAAATCTAGCCAACTATTATGCAGGTGTTTCGTATTTGGAAATGAAGCAGTATGACAAGGCAATTGAATATTTAGAAAATTTTGATTCTGAAGATGAAATGTTAGGCCCTGTGGCTTTAGGTGCCGTTGGCGATGCTTTTGCAGATATCAACCAAGCGCAACAAGCTTTGGAATATTACGAGAAAGCAGCAACTAAGAGAAAAAACGATTTTACGGCTCCTTTGTTTTTATACAAAGCTGGAATGACCGCAATGGAATTAGAGGAATTTGGAAAGGCGGCGGCTTTATTCACCAAAATAAAAGAAAACTACCCAACATCAGAACAAGCTAAAGATGTTGAGAAATTTATAAATGCTGCTACCTACGCTAAAAAATAGGTTTCACTCTGTGGAGTTACAGATGACAGTAGCTCACTATTTGTTGAAAATTGAATAATCAATACTGATTTAAATGGCAACCACAAATTTATCTTATTACGATAAAACAACAATCCCAAATGCGAAGTCTTTTCGATTTGGGATTGTTGTTTCTGAATGGAATCCCGACATTACAAGAAGCCTTGAGAAAGGAGCTATAGAAACCTTAATACATTGTGGTGCGGTCAAAAAAAATATTATTTCCTGGGATGTTCCCGGAAGTTTTGAGCTGGTCTATGGTTGTAAAAAAATGATCCAATCCCAAAAAGTAGACGCAATTATTGCTATTGGAAATGTTATTCAAGGAGAAACAAAACATTTTGATTTCGTATGTGAAGGAGTAACGCAAGGTATTATCGATTTAAACGTGAAACAGGATGTCCCCGTTATATTTTGTGTACTAACCGACAATACAAAGCAACAATCATTAGATCGTGCTGGAGGAATTCTTGGAAATAAAGGCATCGAATGTGCCGTTGCCGCAATAAAAATGGCAGCAATAAAAAACATTGACCGTAAAAGTGAAAGCATCGGTTTTTAAACCCCCTCCTATATGCGTACTTTATATCTTAATATAAAGATCAAGTAACCGATTCAATTTGTATTCCAGCGGATCATAATTTTAAAACCTTGTGTACTTTGGCAATACTTTTAACATCATTTTTAGTAAGTTTCCGTTAAATACTTTAAATTTGATATGTTTTTATCAGGCGTGTACAACTTGATTTACTCTTAAATTTATGTACCAAATTTTTATAAGATTATGGGATTTTTAAAACGTACAAACAAGAAATTTGATTACCAGCCCCGCTTTTACAAGGGAACAGGAAGTCCTTTTAAAATAGAACACAAATTAGATCAGTTTAGAACTACAGCTGGACAAAATAAAGGAATTAAAGGAAAGCTTGGAGATGCTATTAACGATCTGAAAGCTACAGATAAAAGCACCAACAAAACACTTTTAATAATTATTAGTATTTTAGTATTCATTTGTCTTTACATCATAGATTTCGATCTGTCCATATTTATAAATAAGTAATGTCCGATATCATTCAACTTTTACCAGATCATGTAGCAAACCAAATTGCGGCAGGAGAGGTAGTACAACGCCCTGCATCTGTTGTCAAAGAATTAATAGAAAATGCCATTGATGCTGGTGCAACAAATATAAAATTACTTTTAAAAGATGCCGGTAAAACGCTTATTCAAGTGATTGATAATGGTAAAGGTATGAGCGCTACGGATGCTCGCATGAGTTTTGAACGGCATGCAACCTCAAAAATTCAGAAAGCTGAAGATTTATTTAACTTAAGTACGAAAGGTTTTCGTGGCGAAGCTTTGGCCTCTATTGCGGCTATTTCCCATGTAGAGTTAAAAACAAAACCTATAGAAGATGAGTTAGGGACAGGTATCAAAATTGAGGGAAGTAAAGTAATTTCTCAAGATTTTATTTCTACGGGCGCAGGAACTAGCTTTGCTGTAAAAAACTTATTCTATAACATCCCCGCTAGAAGAAACTTTTTAAAATCAGATACGGTAGAAACACGTTATATTATTGACGAGTTTCAACGCGTTGCGCTGGCACACCCAGATATTTCCTTTTTATTACACCATAATAAGAATGAAGTATACCATCTTAAACAGGGAAATTTGCGGCAGCGTATTGTTGCTGTTTTTGGAACTAAGATGAATGAAAAATTAGTTCCGATTAACGAAAAAACAGATCTTGTTTCTATACAAGGATTTATTGCCAAACCAGAATTCTCTAAAAGAAAAAGAGGGGAACAATTCTTTTTTGTGAACAATCGGTTTATTAAAAGTTCATACTTAAACCATGCTGTGGTTAGTGCGTTTGACGGTCTGTTAGAGTCTGGTGCGCATCCTTCTTACTTTTTGTATTTAACAGTCCCTACAAATTCAATAGATATTAATATACACCCCACAAAAACGGAAATCAAGTTTGACAATGAAAAAGTGTTATATGCTATCTTAAGGGCAACGGTAAAACACAGTTTAGGGCAATATAATGTAACACCCGTTTTAGACTTTAATAGAGATTCCGGACTAGATACTCCTTATGACTTTCAACCCAACTCAAAAACAACCACAGTTCCCAAAATTTCTGTAGATCCAGATTTTAACCCCTTTAAAGAGGAGCTCCAAAAAGAAATTAACTTTCCCTTTAAAAGAGAAAAACAAACACAAAGTTGGGAATCTCTCTACACCGCTGTTGATACTTCTGATGCTGGTCAAAGCGCCAGCTTATTTGAACATCTAGAAGAAGAAAAAACACAAAAAACATTTCAAATTCAGCGAAAATACGTCATGAGTTTGATAAAATCTGGTGTGGTATTAATCAACCAGTCTTTAGCACATCAAAGAATTTTATACGAACAATTTTTAGAGAGTATTACTGTCAAAGAAGCCAACAGTCAGCAATTATTATTTCCTGTAAAAATATCATTTTCATCGGTCGAAATAGAAATGATCTATACCATAAAAACAGAGTTAGAAAATGCTGGTTTTTCTTTTGACGAATTTACAAAAGAGAGCGTTACTATTAAAGGAATCCCTATTTCGGTGACGGAAAGTAAAATTTCTATTATTTTAGAAGAATTGTTACATGACATGAAATTAGAAGTACCAGATACCAGTTTTTCTCATTTTGATGTGATGGCAAAATCGTTTTCGAAAACATTGGCTATAAAAACAGGTACTCGATTGTCTGAAAAAGAACAGGAAAGTTTGGTAAACGATCTGTTTTCTTGCAAGGAACCGACGATTTCCCCTTCTGGAAAAGCAAGCTTTAAAACACTCACACTGCAACAAATTGATCATCTATTTAATAGTTAATTATGAATAAACTTACTGATGGTATAAAACATCTAATTATAATAAATGTACTCATATTTATAGCTCCCCAGCTTTTGCAATTGGATGTTACCAATATTTTAGCACTGCATTTTCCTGAAAATGGAAATTTTGGATTTTGGCAATACATTACACATATGTTTATGCATGGGAGCTTTTCTCACATCCTATTTAATATGTATGGCCTTTGGGCATTTGGCGCTCCTTTAGAACAAATGTGGGGGAGAAAAAAATTCTTATTCTTTTATTTTTCTGCGGGACTTGGTGCAGGTCTAATTTACACACTTGTAAACTATTATCAGTTCAATGGAATTTTTGATCTTTTTATCAATGCAGGTTTAAGCAACTCCGAAGTCATTACGATATTAGAAAAAGGAAGCTCTGCAGGCTTTAATTTAAAAGATGCCATAACACAAGCAGACTTTGACAAAATCTATATGTTATACCATGCGCCTGCTGTAGGTGCATCAGGTGCTGTTTATGGTGTTTTAGCCGCCTTTGGTCTGTTCTATAAAGATGCAAAACTAGCATTGATTTTTTTACCAATTCCAATTGCCGCAAAATATTTTATCCCTGTAATGATTTTAGGAGATCTGTTCTTTGGCGTAACGAAATATTCCGTTGGTAATATTGCACATTTTGCCCATATTGGCGGGGCTTTAATTGGGTTTATTATTGCTTATTACTGGAAAAAAAATCAATTTAAAACCAACTAATGACTTTTATACAAAACCTAAAACACAAGTATAAAACAGGTACCATAATTGAAAAATTAATTTATATCAATATTACTGTTTTTGCCTGTACATTGTTCGTCACCTTATTTCAAAGCCTATATCAGCAGGAGCAAAACTTTATCGTCCAATGGTTTGCATTAGACGACAATTTCAGTGAATTTATAGGAAAACCTTGGTCTATTATTTCATACGGATTTTTACACGCAAACTTTATCCATTTAATTTTTAACATGATTACCTTGTACTTTGTAGGGAACCTTTTCGCTCAATATTTCACACAAAAGCAAACCTTAAGTTTTTATTTTTTAGGCACATTATTTGGTGGGGTTTTATTTGTTATGAGTCAAAGCTACTTTCCATTATTCGAGGGAAGAAATAGCACTTTAGTTGGTGCATCTGCAGGAATCTCTGCTATTTTCATTGGGATTTCAACCTACATGCCAAATTATGAGTTAAAAATTAGATTTATTGGTTTTGTGAAACTTTGGTATTTGGCCTCTATTTGGTTGGCTTTTGATATTATTGGACTTGTGGGTCCAAATGCTGGAGGAAGTTTCTCTCATCTTGGAGGTAGTTTATTTGGCTTTTTATATGTAAATCAGGTAAGTACAAGAAAAATAAGGCTATTTGAAGTAATTTTGGCATTCTTCAATACCAAAAAAAACAACCTAAAAACAGTCTATAAATCGGTTAATAAAAAAGAACAAGCCCGAAAACCAAAAGGAGCGCAGCAAGAAAAAATAGACCGTATTTTAGATAAGATCAGTAAATCTGGGTATGATACACTTTCGCAAACTGAAAAAGAATTTTTATTCAAACAAGGAAAACAGTAAATGAAAAATTTAAAATTTTTAGACCGCATCTTCTTCCTAATCAATTCATTAATAGCTGCACTGCTATTATTATCCTTCCTATTGCCCTACGTTTCTCCAAAGTCCATTCCAGAATTTACCATCTTAAGTCTTTTTGTTCCCGCGCTGCTGTTTATTAATATCGCTTTCACTATCTATTGGTTAACAAAACTAAAAAAGCAATTTTTGCTCTCTTTTCTTGTTTTAATAGTTGGATGGTTCTTTGCAAGTCCCTTTTATAAAATTTCTAGCGGTACCTCTTCTCTAAACAACGATTTAAAAGTGATGAGTTTTAATGTAAAAACATTTGACCTCTTTAAGGACAACAACAAACAAAAAAGCTTACAAAACGGGTTTAACTTTATAGCGCAACAAGATCTTGATGTGCTAGTAATCCAAGAATATTATGAACTAAAAAAAAATAAATTTTCTTATCCCTATCAGTATATAAAATTGAGGTCCAAACAAAGTAAATATGGCATGGCGATTTATTCGAAATATAAAATTGTTAATTCGGGTTCCCTAAATTTAGAGAGCACTGGTAACAATATTATATATGCAGATATTTTAAAAGAAAAGGATACCATTAGAATTTATAATGCACATTTTGAATCGTTGAAAATCAAACCAAATGAAGAAAATTTTGGGGAAGAAAATTCCGAAAAATTAATAAGTAGAGTCGCTACTGCTTTTAAAAAACAAGCCACCCAGACTGCTCAATTTCTAAAGCATGAACGGCAATGGAAAGGAAAAAAAATTATTTGTGGAGATTTTAATAACACGGCCTATTCTTGGATGTATCACGAAATTTCTAAAAATAAAACGGATGCTTTTATTGCTGCTGGAAAAGGGTTTGGAAAAACCTACAATTATTGGTTTCCTTTAAGAATAGATTTTATTTTAACAGATGAAGCGGCCATTATAAATCAATTTATAACCTTCTCGGAAGTACATTCCGATCACTTCCCGATACGGGCAAAAATAAATTGGTAAATTGAGGGTATCGGGAGTATATAGTCGCTCCTGTAAAAAGTCAAATAACATTTTCAAAAGTACTGTTTTAAAAAAATGGAGAAAATACCTATTTATTTTATGCCTGGATTAGCTGCCGGTCCAGAAATATTCGAAAATCTGGAGTTAGATTCCGAAAAATATACTTTTCACTATCTGCGCTGGATACAACCTTTGAGTATTGACGAAAACATCTCTAATTATGCCTATCGTTTAAGTGCAAGTATCAAAGAGAAGAAGCCTGTTCTAATAGGTGTCTCTTTTGGGGGGATCTTAGTTCAAGAATTGGCACGCTTTGTACAACCAAGAAAAGTTATTATCATTTCTAGTATAAAAAGTCATGCAGAATTGCCTTTCAAATATAAAATCGCGAGACATTCTAAAATCTATAAAGTATTTCCCTCAAAAATTATTGAAAACTTTGAAGATTATACAAAATACTTTTTAGGGGGCGCTCTAAACAAAAAAGCAGTACTTTATCAGAAATATTTATCTGTAAGAAATAAAAAATATTTAAAATGGTCTTTATCTGCGCTGATTCATTGGAAACAAATAAATCCGATCGAAGATATTATTCACATTCATGGAACTAAAGACCCTATTTTCCCTGTCAAAAACATTCAGAATTACATAGAAATTAAAGAAGGAACACACGTAATAATTTTATCAAAAGCAAAAAAAATATCTAAAATTATTGATACTATTTTAACTTGTTAATACTCTACTCTTTTCATACATTAGTACTTCAAATAGACCTATGAAGTTCTTAAAATATATTGTTTTTTTCATCTGTATTGGTACAATACCAGTACTCTTTTATAATGCCGTTCACAAATTAGACTCAGACCCTGAGATACAAACACACCGTTCGTATAAAATAAAATCGATAAAGCTTCCTGACAGTCTTAACTTGGCAGGAGAGCGTGTTCCTGTTGAAATAAGCGATGTAAAAGAAAGAATGGAAAGAGAGCTCCTGGTAAACACCTATTGGCAATCGAACGGCATCTTACTCCTTAAAAGAGCTCACAAATATTTTCCTATTATAGAACCTTTATTAAGAAAATATAATCTACCGGATGATTTTAAATTTCTAGCCCTCGCAGAAAGTGGCTTTACGGATGAAACCTCCTCGGCAGGAGCCGCAGGTATGTGGCATTTTATGAAAAGTACTGGAAAGGAATATGGCCTAGAAATAAACAATAATGTAGATGAACGTTACAATATTGAAAAAGCAACTGCAGTGGCTGCGGCCTATTTAATACAATCAAAAGAACGCCTAGGGTCCTGGACATTAGCCGCTGCAGCCTACAATGCTGGGAATTATGGAATTTCAAAAAGGTTAGCATCTCAGCGGGTAGACAACTATTACGATGCAAAATTACCGAATGAAACAGAAAGGTATGTTTTTCGAATTTTAGCTTTAAAAGAGATTATTTCAAACCCTAGAAAATATGGTTTTGTTTTTGATGAAAATGATTTATATACCATTGAGGAAACTCGAACCGTCATGGTAGATACGGTTATCAACAACATTAGCTTATTTGCAGAAAAATTTGGAATTAATTATAAGGAATTAAAAATTCATAACCCTTGGTTGCGTGAAAATAAATTACGCAACAGAAGTAGGAAATTATACGAGATTAAAATACCCATAAAATAAAATCTCCCATTTTTGCTTTCTTAAGAATCTATTGTATCGGATATTTGCTTTCTTTTGATCAGGATACTCGGAAAATACTGTTACATAGAAGTCCTGGTTTTTTTCATAAAGCAGAATTAATAGCAACAAAAAAGCCTATCAATTATTGATAGGCTTTTAGATAAAAAATTAAATAGTAATAATATATAATTATATAACTCTTACGTTTACTGCGTTTAATCCTTTTCTTCCATCTTGTAAGTCAAATTCAACCTCATCGTTTTCACGAATTTCGTCTACTAATCCTGACACGTGCACAAAATGCTCTTCATTGTTTCCTTCTTCAGTGATAAATCCGAATCCTTTAGATTCATTGAAAAATTTTACGGTACCTTTATTCATTATAATAAAATTAAATATATTGTCTGTTTAATTACAAACAACATGTATTGAAATACAAAGGTAAATCCAAAAAATTAATATTCCTATAATATATATTAATATCTTGAGCAGGCTTTTTAATAACTAGCCATTAATGATTTGACACGATTAAATTCTTCTAAAATCTCTTTTAAAACAATTTTCACAGGTTTTATTTCATGGATTAAGCCCGCAATTTGACCAATTTCCAACTCACCATCTTCTAAATCGCCTTCAAACATTCCTCTTTTTGCTCGAGCCCTTCCTAAGAATTCCTTCAATTCCTCTTGCGTTGGTTTTGTGAGATATAAGGCTTGTACTTCATCATAAAATTTATTTTTAATCAAACGTACAGGGGCCAACTCCTTTAAAGTAAGTTGTGTGTCCCCTTCTTGAACCCCAACAATACTATTTTTAAAATTTTGATGTGCAGAAGATTCATCTGTTGCTGCAAACCTACTCCCTATTTGAACACCGTCTGCTCCTAAAACCATCGCAGCAAGCATCCCTCTTCCTGAACCAATTCCTCCTGCTGCAATCACAGGAATTTTAACCTGCTCCTTTACCATAGGTATCAATGCAAAAGTAGTAGTTTCCTCTCTACCATTGTGACCTCCCGCTTCAAAACCTTCACAAACTACGGCATCTACTCCTGCCTGTTCTGCTTTTAAAGCAAATTTAACAGAACTCACAACATGCACTACCGTAATTCCGTTATTCTTTAAAGTTGCAGTCCAAGTATTAGGGTTTCCAGCAGAAGTAAAAACAATTTTTACTTTTTCTTCGATGATAATTTCCATTATTTTTTCAATATCAGGATATAACAAAGGTACATTCACGCCAAAAGGTTTTTTTGTTGCCTTTTTACATTTTTGAATGTGCGTTCTCAAAACTTCTGGATACATAGAACCAGCTCCAATGAGACCTAAACCACCAGCATTTGAAACGGCGGCAGCTAACTTGTAGCCTGATACCCAGATCATTCCGCCTTGAACAATTGGGTGTTGAATATTGAACAATTTTGTAATATTTTGTTGCATTTAATTTTTCATAAGTTTAAAAGTTTTTTGCGAAGCTCCGTTTGTAACTTTAAGAATATAAATTCCAGTGCTTAATCCTGAAACTTCGATTGTATTACTTTTTAAATTTACCTTTTGGAATACCATACTTCCAAATAAATTATAGATCTTAATACTTAATCCAATGCTATTATTGTCATTGGTTTTTATCGTGAATGCACTATTTACTGGATTGGGAAATATGGTTGTTATATTTAAAAAATTTTCCTGATCCCTACTCAAAACAGTTTCATATGCACTCTTAAAGTCTGGAACTCCATAACCATATTGTTCATCTGGATTATTATATCTATCTGCAGACGCCCGAATTCGTTGTCTAAGTTCCGTACTCGTTAAATTAGGAAACGCTTGCCAGAAACAGGCTACAACCCCACTCATAACTGGAGAAGAAAAAGAAGTTCCATTTGAAGGTGTAGGCACTCCCGTTATATGATCAATTACAAAAACGTTTTCACCATGTGCTAATACATCTGGTTTTATGCGATTATCTGCAGTTGGGCCAAAAGAACTAAAAGAGGCAATGTTTTCAAAAGCATCTACAGCACCCACTGTAAAAACACCGGCAGCATCTGCAGGAGCTCCCATGTATTTCCAAGAGGAACTTCCTGAATTTCCAGCAGAATTTACCAGCATCATTCCACGAGAAGCTCCTATTTCTGCACCTCGAGAAATAAAAGTCGTCTTCCCGTCCATATCCGCATATGAATAATTGTAATTGGCATTATCAAAAGTTGTATATCCTAGAGAAGTATTAATTACATCCACTCCCAAGCTATCTGCACGTTCCGCCGCTTCTACCCATAAACTCTCCTCTAAAGGAACTTCATTGTCCACATCTTCAGATATAAATAAATAAAAAGACGCGTCAGGCGCTGTGCCAACAAATACACCATCTATAAAACCAGCGATGTCTGATAAAACATTTGTCCCGTGATTATTGCCAGTATAAAAACTTGTACTTCTATTTACAAAATCATAACCTCCCAAAATTTGATTATTGTCTCTTAATTTTTGGAATGCCAGGAGTTCATCTACATTTGGAAATCCAGCATCTATTACCGCGATGTGCATTCCCGTGCCTGTGTATCCTTCTTGATGTAAAAAGTCAGCATTCAACATTGTTACTTGAGTATTAGTAGTACCATAGTTGTAGCTTGTTTTCATTGCTGTAAACTTATTCTTATTTTTTAAATGAACAGAACGCTGAGAGCCTTTACCTTCTGTATTTATAGCATTGTGCGCAAACTCAATTTGAGCTACAAACGGAAAGTTTGATTGTAAATTAGTAATATCCACTTGAGTTCCTTGCACATGTATTGCATTCAACCATTTTGATTTTGCCAATACTGTAATGCCAGTTGCGCTTTTTATTTGGGCATAATAGGCAGCATCTACAGGAACATCTTTTATATCCAACGAAATGTTTTGACGTGTTCTTCTATCCAATGCACGTTGCGACAACATGGTTAAAGGCACTGCTAAATAGGGTTCAGAATTAGGTTTATCCTGGAGGTGCACCCAAGCATCCTCCTGTCCAAAAAATGGTAATGAAATTAAAAAAACGAATACTAATAATAATTTTTTCATGGGGGTTTTTTATTAATTAATTATACATGACCAAGCTACTACTTTTTTAAACAGCACGTACTTATTTTAAGAGATTACCCCCGAGCCTAAAAGTTCATCATTTTTGTACCAAGCCACGAACTGCCCTTCTTGAATTGCGGACTGCCTGTTTTCAAATTCTACAAACAAGCCTTTTTCAACTTTATATAAAATTGCTTTTTCTAAAGTTTGTCGATATCTAATTCTCGCTTCTACTTGCAAATGCTCGCCAACGGATAAGGTTAAATCTTTTCGAATCCAATGCATTTCTTTGTTTGAAACAAATAACACATTTCGGTACAAGCCTGGATGATTTTTACCTTCACCTGTATAAATAATATTTGTCTTAACATCTGTTTCTATTACATAAAGTGCTTCTTTTGTACCACCAACATCTAAACCTTTTCGTTGTCCTTTTGTGAAATAATGAGCACCTTGATGCTTTCCAACTATTTTTCCATCTTCGGAGGTGTATGAGAACTTTGTTGAAAAATATTCGAGCTCCGCTTCTTTATTTTTAAAGTTTCGAAGCTGGCTATTATATTGAGAAAAATCAAAAGAAACCTTAATAATTACCCCCTCTTTAGGCTGTAATTTTTGCTGTAAAAACTCGGGAAGTCTTACTTTACCAATAAAGCATAGGCCTTGAGAATCTTTTTTCTCTGCTGTAATTAGATTCGCTTGTTTCGCAATCTCTCGAACTTCCGGCTTTGTTAATTCTCCAATTGGAAACAACGCTTTTGTTAATTGTTCTTGAGATAACTGGCATAAAAAGTAGGATTGGTCTTTGTTCACATCTCTGCCTGCCAATAATTTATACACTGAAGCACCTTCTATAACTTCTACTCCCTTTCTGCAATAGTGTCCCGTTGCTACATAATCTGCTCCTAGTTTTAAAGCAATGTCCATAAAGACATCAAACTTTATTTCTCGATTACAAAGCACATCAGGGTTAGGCGTTCTTCCCTTACTGTATTCAGCAAACATATAGTCTACAATTCGTTCTTTATACTGTTTACTTAAATCAACCACTTGAAAAGGAATTCCCAATTTTTCTGCCACGAGCATTGCATCGTTACTGTCCTCTAACCAAGGACAATCATTGGAAATAGTAACGGAATCATCATGCCAATTTTTCATAAAAAGCCCAATAACTTCATAGCCTTGTTTTTTTAATAAATGAGCTGTAACACTAGAATCTACGCCCCCAGATAGACCAACAACTACTCTTTTCATTTTTATTTTAATTGAAATACAAATTTACGAATTAGATTTTTATTTATTCAATTTTAACTATAGGAATCAGCTTGAAGTTTACTTCTAAAAACATTAAACTTTTGTTAAATCTAAGTAGATTGTTACATATTTCATCAGATTTGTTTAATAAAACGTTAGATTTGTTAGACAATTCAAAACCCCCAATATGAAAGTTTTCAAAAATTTAGTAAAAACAGTATTTTTTTTAACCGTGTCATGTATTACTCTTTTTAGTTGTAGTAATGATGATGAGATACCAACTCCGCCGGTATTACCTGAGCCCACCAACACAATAGCAGATTTTGTAAGCAATAAAGAAGATTATAGCATTCTTTTAGAAGCCTTGCAAGCGGCAGATGGTGACTTAGATGTTGTTTTATCTGGTGAAGGACCTTTCACCGTATTTGCTCCAAACAATGCAGCTTTTACAACTTTTTTATCTGATAATAACTTTAATGCTTTAAGTGATATCCCAACCGATATTTTATCACAAGTTTTATTAAATCACGTAGTTAGTGGAAATACAGTATCCTCTGCCTTAACCACTGGATATGACGTAAGCAGCTTATCTACAGCAACACCAAACGGCAATAATATGAGTTTGTATATAAATACAACAGACGGTGTTGTAATTAACGGAGTATCTACTGTGACTACTGCAGATGTATCTGTGGATAATGGAACCATACATGCCGTGAATGCCGTTATTGGTTTACCGACAGTGGTTACATTTGCAGCAGCAGATCCTAATTTTACTATTTTAGTAACTGCCTTAACGAGACCTGATTTAACCTTTGATTATATAGGAACGCTTACCACAGCAAACGGAACAGACCCAGCTCCATTCACAGTATTTGCTCCAACAGACCAAGCTTTTGTAGATTTGCTTGAGGAATTGGATGTAGATTCTTTAGACGATATCGATGAGCCAACTTTAAATGCAACTTTAAAAATGCATGCGGTTGCTGGTGAAAATGTTTTAGCAGCTGATCTTAGTGATGGTTTTATTATTACTACCTTAGGAGGAGATATTACTGCGAACGTAACTGATGGTGCTACTTTAACAGATGCAAATGATCGAGTAAGTAATATTATAGCAGTAGATGTACAAGCAAGTAATGGTGTAATTCACGCAATTGACAAGGTTCTTTTAAAATAACCGTCTCACAAAAATTATTTTAGATATAAACCCTCAAGCGAGTCCTTGAGGGTTTATTGTTTTTTATAAATATTTCTTTTATTTTTTTTTAAGGCCTCTTCCGAAGCAATTTCACCATCTAAATAATACTCCCATTTCCCCGCTCTTTTTCCATTTTTATAAAATCCAGTTTCTTTTAGGTTTCCGTTAAGCTCAAAATATTTTGCCAAACCATTCGGCACATTGTTCGCGTACGTGATTTCTTCAATCAAAATATTTTTGCTAGAAAACTTGCTAGTAATCCCCTCTAATAAACCATTTTTATATCTCGAAACTGCGGTTACTTGTCCATCTGGATAATATACAAATTGTTCACCATGCAACAGTCCATTTATATAGTTTTCTTTAGAAATTAATTCACCATTGTAATTGAAATATTTCCAAACTCCAACTCTGTTTTTATTATTTAGAAACCCCTCTGTTTTAACTTTACCTTGAATCGTAAAAAATTGAGCAAATACTGAGTCTGAATTGTTATAATAGGTTTTAATAATCACAGGGTGCTTTGAAGATGTAATATCATAAAACTTAAATACCCCTATTTCTTTACCATTCTCAAACTGACCAGTATAGCGTATTCTTTTATTTGGATGGTATTTTTTCCAAACACCAATTCGTTTATTGTTCGTATTAAACCTATTTATTTCTTGTCCAAAAATAGCTCCGGATGAACAATAACAAACTAAAAAAACAAGCACAAAAAACACCTTTTTTAAATAGATCATGTAGATATAAATTTAAGCAAATATAAACTAATTGACTGTTAAATAAAATGAACGATTAATTCCTATCGTCAAATAAACCCTGAATTACAAAGTAAAACAAACGATAAAAAGATGCATAAAGACCTTAATAAATGTCTTTTAATTCTTATTTTTGCACCTCACAACACAACTAAAATGAACCTAACTCAATTAAATGCAATCTCTCCTATTGATGGACGATACCGGGGTAAAATTAATAAATTAGCAAACTATTTTTCAGAAGAAGCACTCATAAGGTACCGGGTACAGGTAGAAATTGAATATTTTATTGGATTGTGCGAAATCCCCCTGGCGCAATTGGCAGATTTTGATGTACACTTGTTTCAGGAGCTACGCAGTATATATCTTAATTTTTCCAGTGAAGATGCTCAGAAAATCAAGGATATTGAAAGTATTACAAACCATGATGTTAAAGCTGTTGAGTATTTTATCAAAGAAAAATTTGATGCACTAGGACTTCAAAAATATAAAGAATTCATCCATTTTGGATTGACTTCACAAGATATTAATAATACTGCCATTCCACTTTCTATCAAAGAAGCAATGGATGCGGTTTATATTCCTCATTATTTTGAACTGATCACAAAATTACAAGAATTAGCAACCGAGTGGAAAGACATTCCAATGCTTGCCAGAACCCACGGACAACCTGCGTCTCCGACCCGCTTAGGTAAGGAAATCGATGTTTTCATAGTGCGTTTAAAAGCGCAATTCAATTTATTAAGTGACATTCCTGATGCTGCTAAATTTGGGGGGGCAACTGGTAACTTTAATGCACATAAAGTAGCCTACCCAGCTATTGATTGGAAAGCTTTTGGCGGGAAATTTGTAAAAGAAAAACTAGGCTTGCATCATTCTTTCCCTACAACACAAATAGAGCATTATGACCATATGGCAGCCTTATTTGATGCCTTAAAAAGGATTAATAATATTATCGTAGATTTAGACAGAGATTTCTGGACCTATGTTTCTATGGAGTACTTTAAGCAAAAGATTAAAGCAGGTGAAGTGGGCTCTTCTGCAATGCCCCATAAGGTAAATCCTATCGACTTTGAAAACTCTGAAGGAAATTTGGGAATGGCAAATGCCATTTTCGAGCACCTATCTGCAAAACTACCAATTTCTAGATTGCAGCGCGATTTAACGGACAGTACGGTATTGCGGAATATAGGCGTTCCTTTTGGTCATACAATTATTGCAATTACTTCTACAATAAAAGGTCTAAATAAATTGCTTTTAAATAAAGAAAAATTTGCACAAGATTTAGAAAATAATTGGGCAGTTGTTGCAGAAGCAATTCAGACAATTTTAAGAAGAGAGGCGTATCCAAACCCTTATGAAGCTTTGAAAGGTTTGACAAGAACTAATCAGAAAATTAACCAAAATTCTATTGCTAATTTTATTGATACTTTGGAGGTCTCGTTAGAAATAAAAGAAGAATTAAAGGCAATTACACCCGCAAACTACACAGGAATATAGTATGAAAAAAAGATCAGAAAGAAGTATAAGAAAAGTGCTAATTAGATTTATTTCAGAAAAAAAAAGTCCACTGTTCTTTTCGTTTGTGTCCTGTTTTCTTTTACTTAACTTCGCGTCTTGTTCGTCAGAAAAAGGAAATCCTGAGCGATTTAAAACGGGTGTTTTTGAAATCCCTGCGGGCAACGGATATGGTGCGACAAGAATCACTCGAATTGACAGTTTGCAGATTGAGGAATATAACAAAATCATTAGTATTTCTAACGATAGTATCGTTGGAGAAAAAAAAATAAAACATATTGATACTTTATATATAAAATGGAAAAATAATTTCTTTTATTCTCTAAAAATGAAATCACCAAAAAAACAGTTAGATAAAGACGCTATCTATGTTCAAATAACTAAAATAACAGATGATTCTTATGATTTTTCAGCAAAAATAGGATTTAATAAGTTTCTTACCGATGGAACCGTTTATAAAGTAAAGTAAAATTTAGCAACATTGTTACCACTATGTATTGTAATAATTTGTGAACTTTTATTAGAAAAGAACTCTCAAACAGTTTAAAAAATATATTTACCTTTTTATTGTTTTTATTGATGGCTTTACATCCTTTATTTTAGGTAAAATTTTCCAAGATTGATATGTTTAGCCGATATACACTGCATGTGAAAAGATAGTTGTATTTTAGCAATCAATTTTTTTCCTTGGATGTGAAAACACTAAATTTAAGAATTTAAAAAATAAATATTAAAACACTTAAAAAACATATAAGTACTCTTCTATTAGTAATATTTCTATTACCAATAGCTATAGATTCTGTTCACGATTTTTTAAATCATGAACACATTATTTGTAGCTCTAAGATAGAAAAACATCTTCACGAAAAAGATGTCGATTGCAAATTACACCTTATGAAAAAGGGTGATTCTTTTTTAACTACTGCTCATTACAAAATTATTACAAATATTATTATTTATAATAATAATTTACAATATAGTTTCTTAAAAAATCATTATCGATTATCTTTTTATCTAAGGGGACCACCTCTTTATGTTCAAGCTTAATTTTTTTTGAACATAAAAGACCAAAATGCAAAGACTATTTTTTTTGTGTGCATTTTTGTATTGTATGAGTACAAATACAGCTGCACAAGATTGTAATATTACTTTTAAAGGTAGAATTATCGATTTCCACGACAAAACACC
>Ga0115007_10000203_pt1 | contig 38517 bp, 32 predicted proteins | sample ArcOceMetagenome_2_FD_87166 | JGI IMG/M metagenome (GOLD analysis project Ga0115007, IMG submission 87166) | Marine eukaryotic phytoplankton communities from Arctic Ocean - Arctic Ocean ARC135M Metagenome | ecosystem: Environmental > Aquatic > Marine > Oceanic | place: Arctic Ocean | collected...
CAGCTGCTTTTGCATGGTGAGAATTATGTGGAAGACAAATTGTTCGAACTAAAAGCGTTAGGGGTTCGTATTGCTATTGATGATTTTGGTAGTGGTTATGCGTCATTAAACTATCTATGCCAGTATCCGTTTCAGTTACTTAAAATTGATCAGAGCTTTATCTTCAAGTTACTGGAAGATGAAAGTAGCCGTATCTTAGTGAAAATGATCATTCAAATGGCTCATAATTTAGGCTTAGAAACAGTTGCTGAAGGTATCGAGCAACCGGAGGTCCAGCAGTTGCTTGAAGAGATGGGGTGCGATTATTTGCAAGGGTACCTTTTCAGTCTCCCGTTACCCGCAGATGAGTTTGAGCATTATTTCACTAAGCGACCAATAATCTGACGTAATGCTTAATCCTTACCTTTCCGTTGTTTGAGCCTTAGGTTTTCCTCGGTGTCTATCCTAGCTGTGCTCTCTCGTTCGGCTAATCCCTTTACTTATTTAACTAATTAGACCTCTTTTCTATCAGGTTTTTTCTTTTTTGCCGATATATGAGGTATGGATACCGTTATCAAACATAAATCACTCATCATGTGGCTGGCTGTCGTTGTATGGCTTGGCATTATTGCAGTGACATTTTGGTGGTTTGAATTTCGTGTGAATAGGCAAATCGACTTTACTCAGGAGCATGTTTTTGACAGCAGAAAGTTAAGTGATGATCTACTCTTAATGAAGCAAGGATCTACAGGCATAACGGTTATTCATTATTTTGACGATGCTTGTCCATGCACAAAGTTTAATTCATCCCATGTGCTTGATTTAATGAATCGTTATGAACAAAAAGATGTTTATTTTTTGATTCTGGCCGCCGATATGAGTTCAAAGATAAAGGCGGAAAAGATTTTCAACAGACCTGTGACAATAGCAGAAAGTTCAGAGGTGCCGGTCGCTAGTCCGAGTGCAGTCGTTATTAATAATGGTGAAGTGAGTTACATAGGCCCTTATAGCCCGGGTGCCGTTTGTTCTACTGCAGCTGGAGATTTTGTGGGGCTTGTGTTGAATGATTTATTGGCAAAGCAGCCATTTAAGCAAGCCGTTAATTTGGCGTCGGGTTGCTTTTGTGATTGGCCAGTCTAAGTTTTGAATTGAGTGAAGGGCGTCACTCTTAAGTTGAGTAGGATAGTTGAGGAACTATAGCAAATGATTAAAAGTACAACCTTGTTTACTATGGATGGCCTTTATCGAAAAGGGGATGCACTATTAACGGGTATCCAAATAATTTTGCTGTTAATTTCTTTGGGGATGGCGAGTTGGTATAGCACTTGGACGATAGCGCTGGTGATAGGAATTCCCAATGTAGTGATTTGCACCTTATTAACTAAGGTAATGCCGGGAGCACGTCTGACTCGTGTGGTCCAAGGGCTGAGTTTAATGGTTTTTGCTGCCTTAATTATCCATCAGTCCCATGGTATGTTGGAATTTCACTTCACTATCTTTGTATTTTTAGCATTTTTGCTTTACTACCGAGACTGGCTACCCATTGTTGCGGCGGCAGGGCTGATAGCTGTGCATCATTTGCTGTTTAACTACCTTCAAATTTCGGGAAGTCCTGTTTATATCTTTAGTGCTAACACAGGGTTAGGCATAGTGATGATTCATGCTGCCTTCGTTGTCTTTGAAACGGCTTTTCTTGTTTACACGGTACTGCAAACATCTCAAGAAGGGCGTCAAGCCGAAGAAGTATTTCGCATTGCTGAAGGTTTGACCATACATAACGGTGAGATCGATCTGTCCGGGGGTGTTATTGATGCCCATAGCCCGCTTGGCAAACGGTTATCTGAGTATGTTTATGCCGTACGGAATGCCATACATGAAGCAAAGTTGGCAAGTGCAGCTCTTGATCAAAATTTAACACCTACGATCGATATGACCCGTCGAGCGGCTGTGAGTGCTCGACAACAGCAACAAGAAACTGACAGTTTGACTTCGGCAATGAATGAAATGACGAGATCGTTTCAATCGGTTTACAGTAACGCTACGCAGGCTTCTGATTTTGCTGTAAAAGCGCAAAAAAACTCTAAGAACGGGGTGTTAGTGATAAAGGACTCAACCGACCGTATGAAGCAGTTGGTCATAAAAGTGTCGGATACCAATGAGTTGATTATGGCACTTGAGAAGGAGAGTAAGGAAATAGGGAATGTTGTAGATTTAATTAGCGGTATTGCTGATCAAACGAATCTATTGGCATTAAATGCCGCTATTGAAGCAGCAAGAGCTGGGGATGCAGGACGAGGTTTTGCCGTTGTTGCTGATGAGGTCCGTACACTGGCTAGTAATACACAGCAAGCTACGGATGACATTCAAAAAATGATCTCTCAGTTGCAAGCAAGAAGTCACCAAGCATCTGAGTCGATGGCTGATAGTGAACAGCAAGCCACAGAAGGCGGAGAGCAGATCATTAAAGCGAGCGAAGTCTTGAGCGAGATCAGTTCTGCTGTTCAAGATATCTGCGATATCAGTATATCTATAGCAGAAGCAACTGAGCAACAATCATCGGTAGCTGAAGCAATCAATAAGAACGTTATTAAAATTCATGATTTGTCATGTGACGTAGATTCTAGTATCACACAAGCAGATAAGAATGCAGAGGTGATACTTGAATTGGGTAAGCGCTTAGGTAGCCATGTTAAGCGCTTCAAAACATAACTGGAGGTAATCGACAGGATGTTAGTACGATGTAGTTATTCACACGCTCGTATATAAATCCATTGATCATCCGTTATCCCTAAATCACGTGCGGTCTTAATATATTGATCGCATTGTGCTTTGGGTGGTAGTTCGCTTCTTGACAGCAGCCATGCATAGCCTAAGTCTGGGCCTACTACTAGAGCCATTTGGTAGTCCGGATCCAATTTGGCGATGTGATAGCCGCCATAGAAAGGGCCAAAAAATGAGACTTTTAAGCTACCGGTATTTTCGTCCTTCAAAAAATAAGCTTTGCCTACGGCTTCATTCCATTCGTTGTTCTCAGCGTCATAACCTCGATTTACAACCTTAATGCCGCCATCATCTCTGAGTGAGTAGGCAGCAGAAACTTCTGTGAGCCCCTCTTCGAAAGAATGATCTAAGCGTTGGATTTCGTACCACGTTCCTAAATAGCGGTCGGCATCGAACGGTGATACTGGACTCACGCCCTCTGGCACGCCAGTACAACCAGTTAAAGTTGTTAATACGGCAAGTAAACTGACTGATATTGTTTTGCAAATAAATCGGTGCGTAGGGATTTTATTAACTTTCTTGGCAGAGATGTTAGTCGAAGGAAGCATAGGCTTTTGTATCCGGTGTTTGTTTATGGAGAGCGGTAATTTGTAATTGGTGCTGTTGGATCATGCGGGGGTTCATCAAGAAACGAATTAAAATGAGATAAGCATCCAAATCAAAGTGGGTGGCTTCTTCACTACAGGGGCTAAGGTGCTCTTCAAGTGCCGATTCGTTTTCTATTTGTCCCAAGTAAACCCATTGATCAATCAGGTGATAATGCGCTTGCGCTGTATCGGCTGCTTGGTTCTTGTCTTGTTTGGGTGCTGCAGGCTCTGTTACGAGGATAGCTGATGGCCAAGGCCACATTAAATTTTTAATAGACCTTAGGGCGCTATCTGTGCGTAAGTTATAAAGTTCTACCGTTTCTTTGCCCACACACGCGCCGGTGCAACGATGAAGTTGATGCGCGAAACAGCCACCAGACGCTCGTTTTTCTAATCCAGCTAAACGATGACAGAGTTGATATCGGTCGGCTAAGTTACGTAACGTGCTTTCGGCCGTTTTTTTGCTACGAAATAAGCCAAAACGCTGTGTTATTTCACCGATATTAGTGATATCTGATGGCACGATTGATAGTTGTGAGTAGCCCTGTGAGTCGTGAGCTTTGGCAAGCTGATAGAGCTTTCGTGTTCTTGTCTGTCGTCGGTTAAAGGCAGGTGAAAGGCCTTTAATCTCTTTGTTTTCCAGTAGTTGAGCACCGAAGTCGGACGGCGTTTCTGTGAAGTCGATGTGGGTGACTTGTTGGCTGATCTTTAGGTCTACAGCATTGCTATGGTCACTACTGAAGTGATTAAGCACACGATCTTTAATAGATATTGATTTGCCAACATACAGGAGCTGACCGTTTGCGCTATAAAAGCGATAAACGCCGGGCCGGCATGGCAGCTTAGTGATCTCACTATCGGGTAGATGGCTTGGCGTACTGCTTCGAATCAGCAAGCTTTTGCAAACAGCCTCAATCTCTTCAGGTTCACACGTTTGGCTAAAGTGCCGGAATAGATGGAAAATGGCTTCCGTGTCATCCATGGCGCGGTGTCGCGCGGTAATGGAGATGGATAATCGTTCAATAACAGCGTCTAAACCATGCCGTTTAAACTGCGGGTTTAAACGACGGCTAAGTTTTACAGAGCACAAAGGTTTAGTGGTGTAGTCGATACCGACGCGCTTAAATTCATTTTTAAGAAAGCCGTAATCAAATCGGGCATTGTGGGCTACCAGCGTTTTGCCTTCTAGTTTGTCCAGTAGAGTATCGGCAATGTCTTCAAAACGAGGCTGACTAATCAGCATGTCACCCGTTATGCCCGTTAGTTTGCTTATCCAAGGCGGAATTAACGTGTCGGAGTTGATGAGTTGTTGCCAGCGTTCGGTTATATAGCCGTTCTCAACTACGATGAGAGCAATCTCTGTTATGCGATCGACAGTGGCTTTTCCTCCAGTCGTTTCACAGTCGAGCAGTACCATATTGTTTGGAAATCCATGTAGTTGCATAAGACGAGTGAATATCCTTATGTTATCTATACTATTGTTACGTTTTTCTATCGGTATTGGATCTAGTCATCCGGTTCAGGCGTAAAAATCAACAACTAACGAGGAAAAAAGTGATGATAAGACTCATGAACGTTGAAGCCAATGATAGCGCTAATGGAAAAGAATGCGTGTTTCTCTCGATGGAGGGTAAGGCACTGAGAGGCTACAAAAGCCATGTTAAGCTTAAATACTTCCATATAGTTACCTTTATTGAACAGAACTTTCCGGAAAAAAAATGAGCACGTCACACCCAGAGAACTCTATCGCATCAAGAAGAGCGGGTAAAAAGGTGCCTAGTAGTCGTTTTTCACGATTAGCATCGTTAGGTGGTTTAGCGGGACGTTTAGCTGGGAATATAGTTTTGGAAGGGGGGAAGCAGCTGGTAAAAGGGCAGCGTCCTCGTGTCAATGAGTTACTTTTGACGCGTGCTAATATCAAACAAGTAGCTGACCGCTTAGCCACGATGCGCGGTGCGGCAATGAAAGTAGGTCAGTTGATCTCTATGGATACAGGCACTCTTTTGCCTGCAGAATTATCCCTCATATTTGATCGTCTACGCTCTGAAGCGATAGTTATGCCGGCGACTCAGCTGGTTGATGTGTTGGAGCGTAATTGGGGCGAAGGTTGGCAGGATCGCTTTACTCAGTTTTCTTTTAAGCCGATCGCTGCGGCATCAATAGGGCAAGTTCATTCGGCCGTAACGCAAGACGGCCGCCATATCGCCCTGAAAGTTCAATATCCAGGTGTGCGAAACAGTATTGATAGCGATATTGCTAACCTAGTCATGCTTCTACGTATGAGTGGCTTTATACCAAAATCCTTGGATATAGCCCCACTAATTGAAGAGGCTGCACAGCAACTAAGAGCAGAATCAGACTATTGGCTTGAAGGTGAGCATTTAGAGAACTTTAGGGTTCAGCTGGAAAGCTATCATCGCCAAGATGAGTTGGTTGTTCCTCTGTATTATCCTGATCACTCATCACAAGATATTTTGGCTATGTCATTTGAAGAAGGCGTTCCTATTGAACATTTCTCATCAAATGATCCGCAGCGGCATCGGGTGATGAGTCTTATGTTCGATCTGTTTTTTGCTGAATTATTTACGTTCCGTTGTGTTCAGACTGATCCTAATTTGGCTAATTATCGTTATCAACCGGATACCCAGAAATTAGTCCTTCTTGATTTTGGCGCAGCGAGGTCCTATTCAAAGCACTTCACTGATCATTATTGGGCTGCAATTGATGCGTCTGTAGATCAGGATGAAACGGCTCTTGAAACGGCATTGAGTGAATTAGGTTTCTTCAAAACAGGTCCTGCTGTTGAAAATAAGTCGATTATTCTATCGGTTTTTATGATGGCAGTAGAGCCATTGCGTTGTGAAGGAGAGTATGACTTTGCGGCAAGTGACTTAGCCCAACGTATCCATGAGGTGGGTATGATGATCAGTAAAGACCCCGACTCTTGGCACACGCCACCGCCGGATGTGTTGTTTCTCCATCGTAAAATGGTAGGTCTTTATCTTATGGCGGTGCGATTAGGTGCTGTTGTTGACGTGAGACGTATCTACTTGAATGTCAAAAATAGGTAATGATTACGCCATCTATTTCTATTTAGGCGTTATAACGGTCAATTGAATTTTACTGTTGAGAAGGTGGTCACCATGTTGGCGAGCTTTGGTCAAAATGTGAATGTTGTTGTCGTTGGCGCTTCGGGGGGTATCGGTAGTGCTCTAGTGCAAATGTTGTTGGAGGTTCCTCAGGTAGAAAATGTATTTACATTTTCACGTCGCTTATTACCTTCGTCACTTAGGCATTCGCCGAGGTTAACGGATGGTATTATTGATATTACCGATGAGAGATCGATTGAAGAGGCCGCATCCAGTTTGCAAGGGCATTCAATTGATCTTGTTATTGTTGCCACAGGCCTTTTACACACAGAAGAGGTAGCACCTGAAAAAAGTATCAAAACGTTAACGGTTGATAACTTTGAAGCCGTTTTTAACATTAATACATTGGGTCCTATGCTGGTAGCAAAGCATTTTCTTCCCTTGTTAACGAAAGAAAGGAAATCGCTGTTTACTGCCTTGTCAGCAAGAGTGAGTAGTATTTCGGATAATCGGTTAGGCGGATGGTATAGCTATCGAGCGAGTAAAGCTGCATTGAACATGATGCTTAAAACCCTAGCTATTGAGTGTTTGCGAACTCATCCTCTATCCATAATAGTGGGTCTTCACCCTGGGACAGTGAATACCTCTTTATCTCAGCCGTTTCAAAAACAGGTTAAACCTGAACAGCTTTTCTCACCAGCAAGTGCAGCCATTTCACTGTTACAGGTTATTGATAGCCTAGCGCCAGAGGATAGCGGAAAGCTGTTTGCTTGGGATGGGCGCGTAATTTCTCCTTAATATTTTCTCCTGTTGGCCGCTCTATTCAGTAGATGGCGATATTTAGTGATCTAAGCTTTGTGTGGACGCAATGATCAATAATCTAACGCTAAAGTTGCATTCAGCCATCCTTTGTTGATGTTTAGGATGAGATAGATTATTGAAATTTAAGATTTTTTAAAACTACGAATCAATTGGTAGTAGTTTTATCTTTTCTTGTGTGTTTCAAACGCTTGTTTTAATCTAGACGTCTTTATCTTAAACAGACACTTGGGTCGGTTCATTTAACCGTCATTGAGACAGTCAGAAAGCTTGTTGAAGTTACTAGGCAGATTGCCTTTGTATAACCAAACTGATGGATGCCAATGTGAACGATAGCGTTTTATTACCGCTGCTACAGATTCTATATAGTAGGCGGGCGTTGAAGCTAAGTGCCGTTTCCCGCTCGCCGTTTTATCTCCTCAATAGCTATATTATTTGGTTAAGAGAGGGGGCATCATGAAGAAAATACCTTTCTTTAAGTATTCTTCTTGTGGCAATAATTTTGTCGTTGTCGATATGACAGATACTAATTGGCTAAGCGAAGCGGCTATGTCGGTGTTTGCTTACCAAGCGACTAATATGAGCTTTGGCGTTGGCTGTGATAATTTATTGGTCTTACAAAAAGCGACGCCCGAAACGTTGCAGGATATAAATACATACCGCCAGTACTGGCGCATAGCTCCTGATTTATCTAATGATACTTATATATTTCGAATGTTTGAGCCTGATGGGCAAGAGGCCTTATGTTGTGGCAACGGCCTTATGTGTATCGCGCAGCATCTTTATCAACAACATGGTATCCATAAGGCACCTATTATTACAGAAGTGCCATTTTTAATTCCAAAGTTAATCTCTATTGGCACTGATTCAGAAACAGGACAAAGTTGGGCGGAAATGGGGTTGCCCCGTAAGTTACCACCAGTGCTAGTAACGCCTGGGCTTACGAAAACAATAGCACCTGCACTTGAGTCTTTTGAGGCTGAGAATTTACTAATAAAAGGAGGGGGGGTGTTAGGGCAGGATTTATCATTATCCATGACTGGTTACTTAAGTTTTACCGGTGAGCCTCATTTGGTTATTTTCCCCGACCAGTGTTTTTCTGACCCTGAGCTCACAGCGGCTATCTTTAAAAATAATACCAGTATAGGTGATTTAGAAAACGATCGTGGTTCACAGTTAGTGCATACTATTGGTCATGCTATAAATCATGCCTATCATTCATACTTTCCCTGTGGTATTAGTGTTAACTTCACACGTCTAAAATCGAATTCAGTTATTGAAAACCGTTGTTTTGAAAGAGGTATTTATCGAGAGACACTTGCTTGTGGTACGGGTTCAATGGCAGCAGCTTATACGGTTCAGCAGCTATTTTCGCCTAATCACAATGCTATTACCGTCCTGCCACATCGTTGCAGATGGCACGATGATGAGGCCGTCATAGAAGTACAAGAATGTGAATCCGGTTGGCGTATCCAATCGAGTCCCGTGTTGCTGTTTGAAGGCGTTTATCACATGAAGCGATCACTTATTCGTCAGGCTGATGAACAGTTTTTCACTGAGCAGGAGCCTCGATTGAATATGACCAAAAAGTTAGCGCAAGGAAACGCTCAATTAATCGCCACGGCAGGCCTTCAATGTCATCAGGCATGAGGTAGGTTGTGTTTTCTGAAATAGATTCGCGCATTTACAGCAGCCTAGCGGCTTGCGTCGTGGCTGGTTTGTTTGTGGTCGAGCTTGTGGCACTGATGCGCTATTTTCGTGCTCGCTCGGGTACAACTGGCCATATCTCTCCTTACCCGCTTATGCGACCTGCAATTTTTCTTTTTCTATTTAGTGTCGATCTATGTATGGCGTTTATTCCATTGCATATGTCTCAATTGAGCGCTGCTAGTGGCTCTCAGGAGATCAATCTGGCGTGGTTGATAGGTTTGCCGATTTCTGCAGAGTTCCTCTGTGTTGGTGTTGCTATATTGATAGCGGGAGTGTGGATTGATCGTTCAGGGTGGCAACCTGCGTTCTATGTAGGTGTGATTTTTGCGTTAGTTGGCATGCTTATATCTTGGCTTGCGGTAGAGCCACTACAATTTATTGTAGCACGGGGTATCGTAGGTTTTGGTTATGGACTAACTGCCTTAGCTGCGCAGGGTTTCGTCATATCGTGTACAAACGACACCAATAAGTCACAAGGCTTGGCCCACCTGTTTGCTGGTCTATATTCTGGCAGTATCTGTGGGGCGGCGCTTGGTGCTGCGTTAGCAGAGCGCTACGATTATGCTACGGTTCTATTTGTTAGCTGTATTACGGTACTGACTGTCTTTGTTTTTGCGCTTTATTTTTTGAGCAGTAGTGAGTTTGAGTTTAAAAAAACTGCGTCTAAGTTAGTAACCGCACATGACACCGAATCAGCTAGTAAGGGTAAATGGTCGCTGGTCGGTGCTTATCTTTTTAACCCCCGTATTATGGGCGTTATTCTCTTTAGTAGTTTACCTGCCTCAATTGCGGTTGTTGGGTTTCTTAATTATTTCACTCCTGTCTATTTAGATCTCCAACATGTAGAAGAAGCCGCCATCGGGCAAATACTCATGTTGTTTGGTATTAGCCTAGTGGTTTTAGGGCCATGGGCCGGCCGGCTTACTGATCAATGGTTAGGCTTGCGACCTGCTATGCTGTTAGGAGGCCTAGTGGGTGGGCTCGCGTTTATGCCATTTTTATACCTTTCGGCAATACCTGCTGTTATTGTAAGCGTATTGATGTTGGGTCTATCTAATAGTTTAGTGCTTGCGGCACAAAGCGCATACGTGCTGACGCAAGCAGAGGCGAAGCAGCTAGGACCGGGAAAAGCGTTAGGCATATTTCGTTCGTCTAGTCGTATCGGGCAAATGCTGGGACCGTTGTTGTTTGCGTGGGTTGTGAACCGAAATAACATCGAAGTCGATATTGTGTGGATAGGATTTATTTATGTTGTTGTTGTGGGCGTGTTAGCCTTAATGACTTCGCCATCATTACAAAACCAAGCGGTGACCTCGATAAGGGCGCATTCATGAATATGGACAATAACCGCCAGTTAATCGGTACGCTTAATCATGAGTTAGGTGAACAGCAAAAGCCTAAATCGCTTTTAGATTATCTGGATGATGTACGACAAGCCTTGCCCGTTGTGGATAGTGTCTTAAGTGAGCATGGGGATAAAACAATAGCGGAATATTTGGAAACGCAAAATCAATTTTCAGCTGCTAGTTTTCAACCGCGTGATGATCTGGCTGAGGTAGTTTATAACTACGCCAAGCCGCTATTAGGAGAGGTTGTTGCACGTGATGCGGCTGACGAGCTGTTAGCTAACCCGGTTGTCCTGACAGCTAACCACCACGGTGTAGACTATTTTGCGCAGTCAGTACAAGGCACATTAATCTTTAGCTTGAGAAAGATTAATGGGAAACGGGCGAAAACGGTTCCAGTATTTGCGTGTGGAAATATACCGCTTAATAACGTGACATATCCAAGAGGCGCACTTATTTACCCAAGTTATTTCAGTGCTAATAAAAATTTACAATCACGTGTTCCACTTTTCCCAAGTAAGAACCGAAGAGACTCCGTGTGTACTGTCAGACCTTATAATAAGATGGATTTTTTAGCTTTCAAAAATAATCTTTTTAAATCTATACATCCAGAATATAAAATTGATGTTGAGAAAATTATCAATGAAATTTATGAACCTGCATTAGATGAAATAAGCTATTCAGATCAATCAGTCAAAACTAATGCCCTCATATGGGATAAGTTGCTCATAAACTGTCCCTTTTCTCCTAAGTTAGTTTATTTAGAACTAGAGAGAATAGCATCTGAGTTATTGAAGATTGATTTAAATAGCATTGAAAGCTTGTTTAGCTTGTTATGTATTAACCGCAGCGCTAGAAAAATGCTATTTACTGTTCTCAAAGGAAAGAAAAACTGTTGGGATATAGACTTTGATAATGAAGGGAATATAGCTAAGTGTATAGGCACTTTTTTGTTTTGGGGCGTAGATAAAAAAGGAAGACGCATCGCTCTATTTGAAAAATATAGTGATGGTAAGGATTACTTGTGTGGGCGTAGTGATACAGGTGAGAATTTTTCTATTGAATTAAACCCAGAAAAGTTAACTGAAGCATTAAAAAATCATGAGGTAATTCCATCGTTGTTCTGCTCGTATTTAGTAATTAATATGGCCAGAGGTGTCACGGGGCTTGGTGGTTATTATCAGGCAGATTACCTTCCTGTTATGAAAAATGGCGTTACTGATGTAATGAAGGAAATTTATAATGACATAGACTTGTCTATTATAGATGCAGTGAAAACAAATGGTTATCTATCTGGTATGCAGGTTGTAAATCAAGAGTTAGGAGCAGAGCTACTTCCAGTTGGGCCACTTGAAATGATAATTCATGGAGGGCTAAGTGAAGATAGCTATAATAGTTTAGATCAAGCGAATGTTGTGCAGTCGCATATGTATTCTTTGATTGAAACTATATTTGATGTGCTACCCGTCAAGGCTGATATGGATTTTATAAAAAACAATATATCAGAGATGCTTTATATTAAAGAAAATTCTTCTTTTTAATTTAAATTTATTAAACAAGGATGGTTTTTGGGAGTTATCAATGAAAATTTTTAGATGGTTTTTGGTTTTAATTTTTATTTCTGATATTTCACTAGCTGAAAACACTGAGAGCTATTCAGTAAATAAGAAAAATGGCTATCCTTGGCGTGTTGCTTATTTTGAAGGAGGGCCTTACTCTGATTATAATAAGGTGTTAATAGGGACGATAAAAGGCCTTGTTGAGTTAGGTTGGCTTGATAATAAGCCGTTACCGGATTTTTCTGCTGCTGATTCGAAAGCTATTTGGAGTTGGATATCAGAAAACTTGAGCAATCAACGTATAAATTTCGATGAGAGTCGATATTACACTGCTGGTTGGGATGAAAAAAAGAGAGAGTTGATTGAATCAGAAATGATTAATAGGTCAAATTCAAACGAGTTTGACCTTATTTTTGCTATGGGGACGTGGGCAGGCCAATCTCTAGCGTCTGACCTACATGATACACCTACCCTGGTTATGTCAACTAGCAATCCGGTTTCGTCAGGGATCATAAAAAGTATAGAAGATTCAGGATTTAAACATGTTCATGCAACCGTAGATCCTAATAAGCACTTTAGGCAAATTAAGTTATTTCATGAAATAATAGGTTTTAAAAAACTTGGAGTGGCATATGAAGACACTCTTGAAGGTCGAAGCTATGCTGCAATTGATATTATTGAGAAAATAAGCAAAAATGAAAGTTTCGATATTATTCCATGCTTCACTTTAAGCGATATCAAAGACCAGTCTATTGCCAATAAAAGTGTTGTTGATTGCTATAGAAAATTATCAGAAGCTACTGATGCTATTTATATTACGGAACAAGGTGGCGTCAACGAATCTACCATTAAAGATATTGTAAACATTGTCAATAGTAAACGAATTCCTAGTTTCTCTCAGTCTGGATCTGACGAGGTGAGTCGAGGAGTTCTTTTAAGTTTGTCTCAGAGCGGATTTAAGTATATTGGAGAATTTCAAGCTAAGGCTATTATTGATATCTTATCTGGGGAAATTCCTGGAGATATAGGGCAAAGCTTCGAGGAACCGTTAAGAATAGCTATAAATCTAAAGTCTGCCGAGAAAATCGGATTCAACCCGCCCCTAATTATTTTAGGTTTGGCAGATGAAATTTACCATGAAATAGAATGATTTGTTAAATATGAAAATAAAAAAAATTTACTTAATAACCTTTGTTACTCTGTTGTTTAATACTGGTTTTGTGTTTTCAGATCCCTTAACCTCAAGACCACCTGTCTCTGGATTTGAAAAGAAACGTATAGCCTATTACGAAGGTGGAGATTATCGCGACTATAAGAAAGTATTGAAGGCAACAGTATATTCGTTGATGGAACTAGGGTGGATTGATAAAGCAGAGATACCTGATGGACCAGATTTGAACGCGCAGGATTTATGGTTCTGGTTATCTCAACAAGACTTTAGTCAATATCTTGCTTTCCCAGAAGATGCATTTTATTCGGCCGGATGGGATGAGATTTCACGGGAGAGAGAACGCTCAGCTCTACTTACCAGATTAAATGAACAGAAGGATATTGATTTGGTATTTGCGATGGGAACATGGGCTGGATTAGATTTGGCGAATGATTCCCATACTGTGCCTACTATAGTGATGACAGCAAGTAATCCTATTAGTGCAGGAATAATAGCCGATCCAGCAGATTCAGGTTTTGATCACCTCTTGGTTCAGGTTGACCCTGAGCAATATGCTCGACAAATAAAGTTGTATCATGAATTGATTGGTTTTAAAAAGTTAGGTGTAGCGTTTGAGAACTCATCTGTAGGTAGAAGTTATGCTGCAATAGATACAATATTAAAAGCGGCTGATGAACTTGGTTTTGAAGTTGTATCTTGTTATACGAAGAGTGATATACCTGATCGCCAAATGGCTACAAGGTCTTTAATAGAATGTTATGAATACTTATCAGATAAAGTAGATTCTTTCTATGTCCCAGAGCAGGGAGGAATCGGCTACGCTAGTATTAAAAGGATTGTTTCTATTGCAAATGAAAGTAAAGTTTCAAGTTTCTCTCAGTATGGCTATGACGATGTTAAGTACGGATATCTTTTAAGTTTATCTCGCCCATTAGGTCATCTTAGAGAGGGAAGATTTTTGGCTGAAAGGACAGGCGAAATTTTGAATGGTGCCAAACCAAGAAAGCTCAGCCAAGTCTTTCAAGATAAGCCAGATATTTATTTAAATATGGAAACGGCAGAAATTATAGGGTTTCATTTAAATGCATACCTATTAGCTGCGGCAGACAAACTTTATTGGCGAATTGAAGATTAGGACTACTCAGTGTTTAAAAGTATAAAGTCAAAGTTCGTTGCTTTACTTGTAGCCATAATGTTGGTTACTTCCAGCGCTATAATGTACTTTACCCACCGTGATGTTGGTAATGCGATGATGGTTGCTGAACAAGCATCAGCTAAAAACGTATTAGAGTTAGCCGAACTACATATAAGAGCGAGCTATGACAGAATTATCAGTGAGAAAGTTGGCTTGCTTGGTGAGCTTAAGGCTGAGATGCAAAGTGATTTATTTATAGCTCAATCTGTTGTTAATTCCTATGGATCACTTAAGGAACAACCTAATTTAAATGAAAATCTTGTTTTTGAGTCTTTAATTAAATGGCTAAGATTACTTCCAATTGATGATAAGTATTTGTTTATTACTGATGAGGAAGGCACCGTAATTGCCGCTAACGATTCGAGTATTGAAGGAAACTCTCTGGGTGAAATTCAAGATTTAAAAGGACAAAGCCTATCTAACTTAATTCGCCCGGGCACTTTATCCTCTCGGGGAGAAACAAGTATCTTTGAATGGTCCAGTAACGAAAACGAAGAGAAGAAAAACTATTTAGCCTTTTTCTTGCCGGTGGAAGGCTGGTCTTGGACGATCGGTGTACTGGTGAATTTTGATGATATTGAAGTCCAAAGTCAGCAAAAAATGGATGAAATTATCGAAGATCTTAGTCAAAGCCTTAAACAGATAAAGGTGGCTGCTTCAGGTTTTGCGTTCTTATTTAATGGAGACAAACAGGTATTAATTTCTCCGCCAGACCTTCCCTTATTACCTGATGTAAATACAGGGCAATTGGATTGGCAACAATCTCCCTTATTAGACCGAATTAAAGAGGGTTATCAGCAAGGGGATTCTTATATTAGTTATAAAGGCTCATTTACGGGCGGTCGTGAAGTACAAGTATTTATTAGCTATTTTAAGGCTTTCGATTGGTATTTAGCCGTTGTAGTTCCAGTAGATGAAATTGCTGGACCTGGACGTGACTTAGTCGGCAGACAAAGTTTGATTATAGGGTCAGTGTTCTTAATTAGCTTATTTGCCGCTTTCGTTATGATTTCTAAATTAGTAAATCCACTATCGGTATTAACTGCTCATGCGAAATCGCTACCGTCTCGTAATTTTGCTAAATCTCCTGATGTTTCAGCCAATATTAAAAGTTTAGCTACGCGCTACCAAGATGAAGTTGGGCGTTTAGCTGAATCATTTATTTTTTTAGAGGAAGAAATTAGGGAGCGTATTCAGCAAGCCGATACAGAGAAAGAAATTGCTGAGCAGGCTAATAAGGCAAAAAGTGAGTTTTTAGCAACGATGAGTCATGAAATCCGTACGCCTATGAATGGTGTTTTAGGTATGACTGACTTAGTACTAGAGACAGACCTCAATGCTCATCAGCGTCGTTTTTTACATATGATCAGGTCATCCAGTGAAAGCTTATTGCAAATTATCAATGATATTTTGGATTTTTCTAAAATCGAGGCGGGAAGTCTTCAGTTAGAAAAAGCGTCGTTTAATCTTGATGATATCATTCAAAATCAGATTAATTTATTTGCTCCCCAAGCTGAACAAAAAGGCATCGGCTTATTTTATTACCTGCCTGATCATTTTAGAGGTACGGTTCAGGGCGATGAGGTTAGGGTACGTCAGCTTTTAACTAACTTAATTAGTAATGCGTTGAAATTTACCTCTGAAGGAGAGGTGTCTATTTACTTAGAAGTTCTTGAAGAATCTGATAATACTTTAAGTGTAAAAATTATTGTTTCAGATACAGGGATTGGGATTTCTCAAGAACAGCGTACTCGGATTTTTGAACCATTTGTTCAAGCTGATAGTTCGACGACACGAAATTATGGCGGCACAGGCCTTGGTTTGGCTATCTGTAAGCAATTAATCGAAATGATGGATGGCTCCATCGGTTTTTCTAGCTACGAAGGCGAGGGCACCACTTTTTGGTTTACCTTGGCATTTGATAAAGGGGCGCACTATCAAGCTCGTAAGCCGGGACAGCTAGTTGTTCATAGTGATGATGCGATTGTCATGCCTGAAATCCAAGGTCGTTTGCTTTTGGTTGAAGATAACGAAGTTAATCAGGCGTATGCACTTCAAATTTTATCAGCTGCAGGTAGTGGATTAACGGTTGATGTGGCTTCTGATGGAATAGAAGCATTAGAGAAGTTTAAGCGACATCAATATGACCTTATCCTCATGGATTGCCAAATGCCTAAAATGGATGGATACAAGGCTACGGCAGCCATACGCCAAATGGAAAAGTCGTTATCGCCTGGAACGGGTATGACCCCTATCGTAGCGCTGACTGCCAATGCATTCAAAGATGATAGAGAGCGTTGCTTTGATGCGGGTATGAATAATTATCTCGCTAAGCCGTATAAGCGAGAGGCGCTAATTGCTGTTTTAAATGAATATTTAGTGAGTGATCTTGCATTGGTTGCCACTGATAATTTTGATAGTGATACTACACCGGTAGATAAAAAAGAGACGGCTTTCAGCCAACTATCGGATAAAGATATTCTAGATCCTGAAATTATCGCTCAACTACAGAATATGGATGAGGATGGATATTTCCTTAGGCGTATTATCTCTGCATTTCACATGAAGTCCGCCGATAATCTTGTACAAATAAAATCAGCACTGAGTGAAAAAGATGAGGATGGCTTACGAATGGCAGCCCATACACTAAAGTCAAGCTGCTATAACTTAGGTGCTTTGCATTTAGCGGAACTAAGCCAGCAAGTAGAGCTATTGAGTAGTACCGATTTGGAAAAAATAAAGACGTTAATAATCCCCCTTGAGACGGAACTCGAGCGAGCTAAGCAAGCACTGTCAAAATTGTCGGCGGGCGTGGCTGGAAGTAATAAAAACTCATGAATGAAGTGTCAGCAGTACCGAGTAAAGTGTTAGTTGTAGACGATGATATAACCGCGCGTATGTTAGCCGAACAAGCATTAACGCTCGAGGGATTTACTGTTTTTGAAGCCAGTGATGGCCTTCAAGCACTTGAGCGTTTTCAGGAGGTACATCCTGATATCGTGCTTATGGACATCGAGATGCCAGAATTAAACGGCTACGAGGTCTGTAAACAATTAAGGCAGTTACCTTTTGGTAGGTGTGTGCCTATTTTGATGGCGACCGGCTTTAACGATATCTCCTCGGTTAGTAAAGCTTATGAGGCGGGTGCATCTGACTTTGTCACAAAACCGCTCAACTGGAAGATATTAGGTCAGCGTTTACGCTATATGATTCGTGCGAGCGTTGCTGGCGCAGAGCTTATAGAACTAAAAAAGAGTGAGCGTCGTTTAGGTAATGCGCAACGTATTGCTAATCTGGGAAACTGGGAATGGGATGTGCCGACTAATGAGGTGTATTGGTCTGATCATTTATTTTCGCTTTTGGGTTCTAAACGCGGAAAAGTAGAGCCAAGTCTTAATGCATTTTTTCAGTGCATACCCGAAGATGATCAATTTAAAGTACGTTTCTGGTTTAATCGAATTGTAAATAGGCGGCCTAATGCGACTCATTCGTTGCATCATCGTATCACTCATAATGATGGCTTTCGCATTGTAAAGCATCAGGTAGAAGCCGATTTTGATGATGAGGGGCAATTAGTTCTTTTGTCGGGTGCTGTACTCGATGTGACTGAATTGCGTTTGGCTCAAGATAAAATTCTACAGCTCGCTAATTTTGATGCGTTAACTGGTTTGCATAATCGGACAGTCTTCAGTCGAGAAGTAGATCGTGCGATCAAGCGTGCTCAAAAATTTAACCATAGTGGTGCGGTACTATTTTTAGATTTGGATAACTTTAAACGCATTAATGATACTTTCGGGCACGGAATAGGCGACCTTTTGCTGAAAGTAGTCGCAAAGCGTTTATCCAAGAGTGCACGTTTTAACGATAGGACACGTCAAGGTGAAAGTAAGCGGGATGCACATCTAATATCACGTTTTGGTGGCGACGAATTCACCATTTTGATACCCGTAGTTAAAGACGCATCCGAAGCAAAAAAAATTGCCGATCGTATCTTAGACAATATCGGCCGTAGAGTTAGCTTAGCTGGCCATGAACTGGTTGTTACACCCAGTATCGGTATTGCGTTGTTTCCTCAAGATGGCACTGAAGTTGAAAGTTTGCTTAAAAATGTGGATGCGGCCATGTATCACGTTAAACATGGCGGTAAAAACAGTTATGAGATGTTCGCGCATTCAATGAATGCCGTCTCTAAACGACGTACACAAATAGAAGCCTACCTTAGGCATGCTATCGATAATAATGAACTACACCTTGTTTACCAGCCTCAGATATCTCTTCATAGTGGAAAGATTATCGGGGTAGAAGCGTTGTTGCGCTGGGTCTCTCCTGAACTGGGTTCGGTATCACCTGTCGAATTTATACCGGTTGCTGAAGAAACCGGGCTAATTACACCTATTGGCGAGTGGGTGCTTTTTGAAGCGTGTCAGCAAGCGCAAAAATGGCGTGGTGAGGCTCTACCGGCTGTTCGAATGGCGGTTAACTTGTCCGTTCGACAATTCGCACGGCAGAATCTCGAATCAGTCGTTCAGCGAACCCTGCTTAAAACGGGTTTGCCAGTACGCTATTTGGAGCTAGAAATTACTGAAAATATGCTAATGGATGATGTTGAAGGCTCTGTTGATACTTTACATCGATTGAAAGATTTGGGTGTTTGCTTGGCGATCGATGACTTTGGTACAGGGTATTCGAGTTTGAGTTATTTAAAACGTTTTCCAATCGACCGCTTAAAGATAGATCGTTCATTTATTACACATGTGACGACTAACGCGGAAGATGCGTCGGTAACTCAGGCGATTATTGCCGTTGCACATAGTTTAGGGTTGAGCGTGACGGCGGAGGGTGTTGAGTCGGCTGATCAGCTTGCGTTTTTGAATGAGAATAAGTGTGAGGAAGTACAGGGATACTATTTTAGTAAGCCGGTTAGTCCTGATGATATCCGTCGGTTATTAATAGTAAATCAAGGCCTGCCTGAAAGTTAATGTGGTAGGCCTTGATAGGATAATCTACTGATAAGTGTGGCTGAAGCTATCTATTTATTGCTTATATTTGCAAGAACTCGGATCGAGTACGATTATCAGTTTTAAATAGACCTCCGACCGCCAGTGTTTCGGTTGATGAATTAGTATCCATTACCCCTCGGGATTTGACGCAATAGTGGGTTGCGGTGATGCTAACAGCGACATCGTCAGTACCTAATAAGGCTTGTAGAGCGACCAGTATTTGTTGGTTGAGCCGCTCTTGTACTTGAGGTCGTTGCGCAAAAAAACGTACGATGCGGTTAATCTTGGATAAACCAATAATTTTTTCTTTGGGTATGTAAGCAACTTTAGCAAAGCCGTCAATCGTCACAAAGTGGTGTTCGCAGGCGCTTGTTAAACTGATGTCTTTGATCTTAACCATCTCCTCTACGCCCATTTTATTTTCAATCAAGGCGATAGAAGGAAAGTTTTGATAATCGAGCCCAGAGAAAATTTCGTTTACATACATCTTAGCAATTCGATGCGGCGTTTCTGTTAGGCTATCATCGTTCAAATCTAGTCCTAATGTGCTTAGCACTTCTGTCATTAGCCCTTTGATTCGTTCATACTTTTGCTCGCTATTCATCGGCGTTTCGATGAGCGGTGTTTCAAGTCCTGTTTCTTGTAAACGTTGTTTAACGAGTATAGCCTCAGGGCTCAACATATTTAAATGTCCTACTACAGATAAAGAATTCATGGGTATCTATACGTATCTTGTTATCAGTTAGATGAAATATGACTGTTTTGTCATGTATTGATTCACTTGATCTAATGCTTATCACTGCTTTAAGCGAGTTCAATTAATAAGGCATCAGATAAGTCTTGTGCACTTTTCCAAGCAGCCTCTGCCGGTGTTAATGTAGCATCGCCAGCAAGTAACCAGTCACCACATACCCCAATCTTATCTTGTTTGCTCCATAAGTAGCTTTCATTGGGCTGGTCCTTTACCGTAGGAGGAGTATGTCGGGCATATAACCATCGATGAGAGCGGATATAGCCGGGCTTTAACGCTAGACCTATCATGTTATTAAAAGCAGAGATAAGCTGTTGAGCAACGTCCTCTTTTGGTGTTTCTAAGTTGAGGTTTGTCCATTCGGTCGATGCCTCTATAACCCACGTTTCTGGATATTTCCCCCCATGATGCTCGGGTTTAGATGAGTCTCGAACCGCACGGTTAATTACGCCGCTGCCCCATAATATGTCAGCGCTTATTTCAGAGTGGGTTGTTAGCCCTACAAGTGCCACCCAATTTGCGGTGGGGGTAACGGATTCAGCTTTATGCGCAAAGCGAGGTAATGCTTCCAATAGTACTGCCGCTTGAGGCGCTGGCGCCGTGATGACGACTGCATCAAAGTGATCGATGGCATTTCCGTCCTCATCTCGTACAACGACCCCAATATTATCGGGCCAGATATGGCTGATCCTGCAACGTGTCACCAGAGTAGCGTCTGCAAGTAACGCTCGTGTTAGAGAAGAAAGACGTGGGACAGCTACTAAGTATTCATGGGAGACGTCTAGGTCCTTACTTGTTTTTACTTGGGCTACCCAAGAGGTGATACAGGCTTGCTGCTTTAACCATCGAGTAAAGGAGTCCGACACGTCATTGAAATAGGGCAATCCAATATCTGCACTGCTGCCCTCTATGCGGCTACTCGCTATACGGCCGCCGGTCCCTCTGCTTTTTTCGAAAACAGTAACTATGTGTCCCGCTTGGCATAATCGGTGGGCCAGCACTGCGCCGGATAATCCGGCACCTATAATAGCGATACGTTTACTCATAGTTTTCTCTAATCGTGAATTGTCTGTGCCGTAGAGTACCTGCCGACTGGACAAAGCGAATACCCATGTTTGATTGTTGCGGCTTTAAACGTTTAACTTACGTAAGTTGTATAGCTATCTTACCGCTATTCGATCTATTTAATACGTATAGTTTCTGTCTTCGGATTAAAAGCCGTCCATAAAAAAGGCGCTCATAGAGCGCCTTAGAATGAAGCTAATTGATCATTAGTTTACGTTGATAAAATAATCCAATGCAGCAATATATCCTTGCGTCCCTAAGCCTGCTATTACCCCTTCGGCCCGCAGTGATACGTAAGAGTGGTGTCGGAAGCTCTCGCGCTTATGCACATTAGAAATGTGCACTTCTATAACAGGGCTTTCAAAGGTGTTAAGTGCATCCAAAATTGCCACGGAAGTGTGTGTAAACGCGGCAGGGTTTATAATGATCCCTTGTGCTTTATCACGCGCTTCATGGATTTTATCGATGATGGCGCCTTCGTGGTTGCTTTGAAAAAACTCAATTACAAACCCTGCTTTAGTAGCTTTATCCTCAAGTTTCGCTTGGATGTCAGACAACGTTTCATAGCCGTAGATTTCTGGCTGACGCTTACCTAATAGGTTTAGATTTGGCCCGTTTAATACATAAATGACTTTGCTCATTGCTCAATCCTATTGATATTCGCTTAGTAGCCAAAGAGTTTTGGAATAAAGGTAACTGTTTGGGGTACAAAAGTAATTAATATAAGAACGCCTAATTCTACTAGGAATAGCGGCATGATTCTTCGAGATATTGCTCCCATCCCTACGTTTGCGATGGAATTAGAGACAAATAAGCAAATACCCATCGGTGGAGTAACCAAACCTATCATTAGGTTAAAGATAACGACGATGCCGAAGTGAGTAGGGTCAATACCTAAACTCATCGCTATTGGGTGGATAATAGGTAATAAGATAAGCATGGCGGCAATCCCTTCAAGAAAGAGACCAACGACTAACAAAATCAAGTTAACCATGATCAGGAACACCCATGGACTGGTTACTTCACCTAACACATAAGTACTGACTGTCTGTGGTATGCGAGAGAACGTCAACATCCAGTTGGCTGCTGCAACAACGGCAATAATAATCAGAATTACGGAAGAATCGCGCATCGCTCGTACAAAAATGTGCGGTAAACTTGATACTTTGAGGGATTTTAAGACGAAAATACCCGCGATGAGGGCGTAGCCTGCAGCTAAAGCAGCCGCTTCTGTTGGCGTTACGATTCCCGTTAAAATGGAGCCGACAATGAAGACCGGCATGAATAATGGAATCCATGCATCGACAAAGGCTTTGAGGCGTTCTTTAGCGGATAACTTTGGACGTAAAGGCGCGTAGTGGCCCGCATAAATTCGTACATAGATGGATAAACCAACCGCCAGAAAAATACCTGGTGCGACACCAGCAAGGAACAAAGCAGGTACCGATACACCACTAGTAATAAGAGCATAGATAATAACCGGTATACTGGGCGGAATCATTGGGCCGATTACGGAAGATGCGGCGGTCAACGCGGCTGCAAAATCACGTGGGTAGCCCTCCTTTTCCATTGTAGGAATAAATATACGGCCGAGTGCCGAAGTATCTGCAACCGCAGAGCCTGATAGACCGGCAAAAATGACCGATGCCCAAATATTCACCTGTGCTAAGCCAGCCTTTGTATGGCCGACTAGTGCGTTAGCAAACTTGATAATACGGTCTGTTATCCCACTCTCGTTCATTAGTTCGCCGGCGAGTACGAATAAGGGAATAGCAAGAATCGCAAAGGAGTCGATTCCAGAGAATATCCGCTGGCTGACTAACCCGAAAGAAAAGGGTGTTTGTGATACATGACCAAAAACAGCTAATAGAATAGCGAAAGCGATAGGGCTGCCAATCACCATCAATATAATAAGAATACCGAAACCTAACATGATATTACTCGCTCTGTATTGAAGGTTTGGAGAAAAGCTCAGACAGCTTCATGAGTGCGGCGATCGTTAAACCGACACCACCAATGACCATTGCTACTTGGAAGTAATACATAGGGATCCCAGACCCCGGTGCAATGATGGCACCTCGCTTCATCATAAATAGATAGCCAGACCACGCTAAAATCACACCCGAAGCCAGCACTACAATATCGGAAATAATATGTAATATGCTGCGAATCTTTGGCGAAACAGCGTCTTCTAGAAAGCTAAATTTGATATGCATACCCTCTAGGTAACATAAAATAGTGCCAAACATTGTGCCGTATATCATGGCGTACTTAGCGATCTCTTCGCTCCATTGAATAGGAGCGTTGAGCAAATAGCGACTTAGGCTACTAGCCAAGACAACAGCAAATACAATAAAGAGGGAGGTGCCTGTCAACCATGACAGGGCTTTTTTATAGAAGGGCTTCATAGCACTACATCTCAGAGGGTCAGGACTTGCAAAACTGCTGGGAGCAGAAGGTACCCCCAGCACCGCTTAACAGAGATTACTTTGTAACAGCTGCAACGGCTGCTTGAGCTTTATCTACCCAAGTCTCACCGATTTGACCTTTTAACCATTCAAGCACGGCAGGCTGAGCGGCTTCACGGAACAGCTCCAGTTGAGCGGCTGTCGGTGTCGTGATAGTCATGCCATTAGAGGCGAGCTTGGATAGGCCTTCAGCTGAATTAACCTGTTGAATGGCGCGCCCAACAACACCTGCAACTTTAGCGGCACGCTCTACAATAGCGCGATCAGAATCGTTTAGGCCTTCATAGACATCTTCATTAATCAGCAAGAAGTCGGTTCCGTAAACATGGCCATCTAATGTGAGATGGTTTTGGAATTCATAGAATTTGTTGCCATAGATAACGCTGATCGGGTTTTCCTGACCATCGACAACACCGGTTGTTAGCGCAGAAGGTACTTCAGGCCATGCGATGGGTGTAGGCTCTCCGCCCATTGCTTTAACCATTTCAACGTACAATGGCAGTGTCATAACGCGAATTTTCAATCCTTCTAGATCTTTTGGCTCAGCGATTGCGCGCTTTGAGTTAGTGAAGTTGCGGAACCCCGTTTCTCCGTATGCGAGTGTGCGTAAGCCTGTTTTAGCTAAGCAGTTTTCAGATAGTTCTTTGCCAAATGGACCGTCTAATACTTCCCAAGCGATGGGCGCAGAAGGGAATAGGTAAGGGATTTCAAGCACAGAGGCTTCTTGGCAAACTTTTGCAAAAGCGCCAGAAACCATTGTCATGCTTAATGTGCCTTCTTGAGCGGATTGGACTAAATCGGTTTCACCACCTAGCTGACCAGCCGGATAAATGTCAACTTCTATACGACCACCTGACTCCGCTTCAACTAACTCTTTAAAAACTTTAGATGCGGCGCCTTTTTTGGATGTCGTCCATTCTTGTGGGTCAACATGGCCTAGAGTCAAAGTGACATCAGCTGCTTGTACGTTAATAGAAGCGGCAGCTGCTATTGAGGCTAAGCCGAGGGCGATTTTTTTTGTGGATATTCTCATTTTATATATCTCCTAGGCGACTTAATGTAAGTCATCTACTTATTATGTTTATAGTTGTTGAAGCGTAATTATTAGGTCCAGTGACTGCACCGGAGTAGGCTAGCAAGCGATGTGAGAAGAGTCAATTTCATAGTGTAAAATATAAAATAGCCTATATTTTTAGAGGTGTAAGTTGCAATAATACGAAGAAATCATCTCACTTCTTATCAATTTTTCTCTATAAATCAGTATCCATTCAATGGAATACGAGTGTTCTATGCAAAAAATATAACTTTGTGAATGGATAGTACTTGTTTTTTGGGGTTTTATTGATATATAAAATGACATTTAGTCGATTAAGTATTCTATTATTGATATGTAAAATATTTTTTCGTGTGAATAAATCTGTTTCTATAGCATCTTATTTATACCGATTTAAAGGTGGATAATAGCGTGAAATCTTTTAAGTTTATGATATTTAAAGATTTTACTTTCAATAAGGAAAGTTGAAATAGTGATTTTTTGTGATTTAACTAGGTGAAAAATAAAATACACTATATTTTTGCTTTTATCATATAAGTTGACTTGGAATGCAGAGGGTTACTATGATCCGATCTTCGTTATTTACTAAGGCTAAACGTTGGTCTAGTTTTTAGTAGTGCAATTCGTTTGAGGCATGGCTAGTCGTCCGTCAGTACCATAAAGCGATAGTCGTTAGGAGAGAAAGAAATGATCAAGTTAGGACTAATAGGCCAATCGATCCAGAAATCGAGTGCACCTTCGTTACACACGATGTTAGGCGAGATGCATAACGTGCCAGTGACCTATGATCTACACGAACCGGAAGATAAATCTCCAGAAGCGTTCGCGCGGACGATGAACCGCTTACGAGAAGAAGGTTATAAAGGTTGTAATGTGACCTTCCCTTATAAACAGGTCGCGATAAACCAAGCAACCGTATTTAATGAAGCGGTTAAGCTGGTAGGCTCTACCAACACGCTATCTTTTTCAGGTGACAGAATTAGCGCTGCTAATACCGACTACTCTGGCTTTATACGTGGTTATAAAGGCCGTTTAGGTGAAGAAGCCGCCGGTAAGGTGCTATTAATTGGTGCGGGTGGTGTAGGTCGTGCCATCGCTTTTGCACTATTCGACGTTGGTGCTACTGAGGTAATGGTTTTTGATTTATATGAAGAAAGTGCTAAATCGCTTGCTGAATCGATAAATAAGGCCGGATTTAACGCTAGTTTCGTTTCGAAAGACACATTTGATGATGTTGCAATGACGGCTGATGGGCTCGTTAACTGCACGCCTGTTGGCCACTATAAAACGCCAGGCAACCCATTGGGGCTTAGCCTGTTTGGTTCCCAATCATGGGCATTTGACGCTGTTTATACACCGATGGATACAGAATTTCTTATTGCCGCTCATAACCAAGGTATGAAAATTGTTTCTGGCTTTGATCTTTTCTTATATCAAGGTCTAGATGCCTTTAAAATTTTTACCGGTATTGATGTTGATACTTCGCTTGTGTTGGCTCGCTTTAAAGAAAAATTTGGTATTAACAGCAACTTGATTGGTTAATACGGCACTTTGTTTGTGCTGAGCAATCAATGTTCCTTAGACCTACCCGGCAACGGGTAGGTTTTTTTATGGGTTAAAAGTACAGAGGTTGTCATAAAAAGGTTAGAGGCGCAGACGCATAAAGTTGTTAAAATACTACCACCACAATAAAAATGGTGTACAGGATGTTGGTAAGTTAATGAACAATGCATTAGATCGGAAGTTGGTAGGTCAGGCTGTCTACGAAAAAATACGTAATGACATTGTCACGGGCAGTCTAAAGCCAGAGCAAAAACTCAAACTCAACCAATTAAAGGAAGCGTATAGTGTCAGTGTAAACACGCTTCGTGAAACCTTGATGCGCTTAGTTGCTGAAGGTTTTGTCTCGTTTGAAGACCAAAAGGGATTTCGTGTTATCCCGGTTTCTATTAGCGATTTAGACGAACTCATAGAGCTTCGTAGCACGCTAGAGATGTTAGGACTAGAAAAGTCATTCAAGCGCAGAGAAACGCTAATTGATTGGAAATCACGTTTGATTAGTGCGCACTTTCGATTGAATTGCGCTGAAAAATTAATGATGGAAGATGAAGTTGCCCATGTAACGGCTTGGGAAAAAGCCGATAGGGATTTTCATATGGAGATCGTTTCCAATTGTGGCTCTAAGCAATTGATCCGTTATCATGCGTCGGTGATCGAGTTGTACATGCGTTATCAGGTCTTAGCACTGAGTCAACGGCCTTTCCGTGGTAAAGAGGTCATGGCTGAGCATCAGGAGTTGGTACAACGTTTGTTAGATGACGATATAGACGGCGCTAAATCGTTGCTGGCTACGCATATTGATAGAGGCAGTCAAATCCCTAGCCCTCAATAAGTGACCAAGCTAACATAGCGAGTTATGTCAATATACCTAGGGTGGCGGCGATCGATACAAAAGACACGATAGTCGCTCCCATTAATATACTGGCGCAGATACTGCGGTAGCCATAATTTCCGCCGATAATTGGGTATATACTCATCATCGGCATGGCGGCTAATAAAATGGCTGCTAAGCGGAGTTCAGGGTTTAGTCCCGGTATGCACATGGCGACGACGGCCACGCAAAGAGGGTGCATAATTAGCTTGCCGATAATGACGGTGCTGATCTCAGATATGTTACCTTTGATGCTAGACCCTACCAATGATCCGCCAATGACGAACAATGCTGTTGTTGCAGATGCCGCTGACAGCATCCGTAAACTCTCATCGAGAGCGGATGGTAAGCGAATGTGTAAAGCTGAGCCGATAAAGCCCGCCACGATGGCAATGATAAGTGGATTACGTGAAACACGTTTGATTACTGATTTCCAAATATGTAACAACGACTGATTTTCCCCTTTCCCATTACCGTATTCAATCGTCATTAAAGCAATCGGGAAGAGCAGCATGTTCTCGACAATAAGTGCCATGGTAAACGCTACAGTGGGTGGGTCGTTAAAGACTAATATAAGGACAGGAAGGCCGAAGAAGGCACTGTTACTCATCGACATGCCCAGGGCCTTTATCCCGCTACCTGTTAAATTGTTTTTTAATAGTGTACGGGCGATAAGTAAGCCTAGGACAAAAGATAATAGCGAACCAACGCCATAGGCGAGTAAAAATTTAGGCTCTATGACATCGGCAAAATCCATGTGGACTAACGTACTAAATATTAATGCGGGTAGCGTGAAATAGAGAACAAAGCGTCCAAGCCCTGGTAATGCGTCAGACGGCATTAATCGTGTCTTTACTGCAATAAACCCAAGGATGATCAAGAAAAAAATGGGCGTAGTGGTTGCTAAAATATCGAGCACATTATTCTCCTTGGTTTCGGGCGTTATTCATCGTTACTTGATAGCGTTAAGTGCGCTAATAATCTGGCTAAACCATTGCGTTGTCGCACCCGCTTTTAGTAAAGATCTCTGCATTGTCGTAACATTGAGCTGTTGCCCTGTTTCATTAGCAATCAAGGTGAATAGATGATCCTCTCCTTCAATAGCGGCTTTGCTTGCTGCTTTAACAAGGGCGGCTGCTTGATCACGACTCATTATTTTTGCTAGTTCAAAGGTGGCAGCTTCTGCGTAAATGACGCCATTAAAAGCACCTAAGTTACTCAGCATTTTATCGCTGTTGATGACTATATGGTTGAGGGCATCGATGCTGTGATTAGCTGCAACGGCGGTCGCGAGCAGCTGTTGAGGCAAGATAAACCACTCTTGTGTCCATTGGCTACCACTGCGTTCATGCTCATGCAGCATCGCTTGATGCATTTGCCCGCACCACCCTGCATTTAAGCGCATCATGGCGACCATAACTTCAGCATTTACCGGATTACACTTTTGCGGCATTGTTGATGAGCCGCCGCCATTGGTGAATCGTATCTCGCCGCATTCGGTCGATGATAACCATAACCAATCTTGAGCAATTTTACCCAGTAAGCCCGTTGTGATGCTTAACCACGACGAGCACTCAACGAGGGAGTCTCGTTGTGTATGCCAGTTATCTCCGCATTCAAGAGCTAGTTCTTCCGCGAAATACTGTCCAATTTCTCCTGCTTTTTCACCCATGGCCGCGAGTGTACCTACGGCGCCGCCGAGCTGAGTTTTGAGTACGCGAGGTTTAAGTTCGCTTAAACGTTCCAGCTGACGTAGTAAAGGGTTAGCCCACTCCGCCACTTTAAAGCCAAAGCTCATGGGGACGGCTTGTTGTGTGCGGGTTCGGCCGGCAATCAGTGTGCCTTCGTGTGCTTGTGCTAAATTACATAGCTGAGCGAGTGTACGTTTAATTCGCTGCTCAATAATATCGAGAACAGAGCGTATATTTAATACTAAAGCTGTATCGACGATATCTTGACTAGTGGCGCCGAAATGAACCCAGCGAGCATCTTCAGCGTCTAGGTGTTCTTTGATCGAATTTACGAGAGCGGGCACAGGCACACCAGCTGACGCTGTTCCTGCCGCTAGAGAGCTGGCATCAATTGTTAATCGTTCGGTAGCTTGTGCAATTGATAGAGCCGCGCTTTGAGGTATAAGACCTGCTTTTCCTTGTGCTGAGGCTAGGGCTCCTTCGACAGAGAGCATAGCCTTTATAAAGGCATGATCATTGAGGTATTGTCCCGCTTCGTTGTCGGAAAGCAAAGGGTTAAACAACACTGAGTCGAAAGGGGTAACCTGAATCATTGTGCAGCCTTGTTTATCGTATCGTTTTAGAAAGTGTAGACATAAGTGTATAGAGCGCAATTGCTAGGTACATGGCGGTTGCCGTTATACGTTATCTAGCAATAGCGCTGCATGGTTGTTTAGCGTTTCAGCTATATTTTTTTAGACTGCTTCAATGGCAATGGCAATACCTTGGCCTACACCGATGCACATCGCGGCTAGAGCGAATTTCTTACCGGTACGTTTCAGTTGCAAGGCGGCCGTGCCGGTAATGCGTGCACCAGAAGCACCTAACGGGTGACCAATAGCAATCGCGCCCCCGTTCGGGTTCACATGCGCTGCATTATCCGGTAAACCCAGATCCCGCAATGTTGCCAGAGCTTGCGAGGCAAATGCTTCGTTCAGCTCGATAACGTCAAATTGTTTAATATCCATATTAAGCTGTTTACACAGTTTCTGTGCAGCCGGAGCAGGACCAAAGCCCATAATACGAGGCTCGACACCTGCGGTTGCGCCACCAAGTACTTTAGCAATAGGTGTTAAGCCGTATTTTTTTACAGCAGCTTCAGAGGCAATGATCAATGCAGCCGCACCATCATTAACGCCTGATGCATTACCTGCTGTTACGCTACCACCTTCACGGAAGGGAGTACCGAGTTTAGCAAGGGCTTCTGCTGTCGTTTGCGGGCGTGGGTGCTCATCTTCTGCAAAAATAATGGGATCTTTTTTGCGCTGTGGAATAGAGACCGGAACAATTTCATCAGCAAAGGTGCCCGCGGCTTGTGCTTTAGCCGTGCGTTGTTGAGATTCTAATGCGAAGGCATCTTGATCAGCGCGGCTGATGTTGAACTGCTCAGCCACGTTTTCGCCTGTTTCTGGCATCGAGTCAACGCCATAAGTAGCTTTCATCTTCGGGTTTACGAATCGCCAGCCGATAGTCGTATCATGTACTTCGTTGCTGCGTGAAAAAGCAGACGTCGCTTTTGGCATAACAAAGGGGGCACGGGTCATGCTTTCTGTGCCGCCTGCAATAATTACTTCCGCTTCGCCTGCTTTAATCGCACGAGAAGCCATGATGATGGCATCCATACCTGAGCCGCATAGGCGGTTAACCGTCGTGCCTGTAACGCTGGTTGGATAACCCGCAAGTAAAGATGACATGCGCGCAACGTTACGATTATCTTCACCTGCTTGGTTGGCACAACCAAAAATCACGTCATCAATAGCAGTCGGGTCTAGGTTAGGATTGCGCTCTAATAGCGCTTTAAGCGGAATCGCACCCAAGTCATCCGGGCGCACGGTGGATAGCGTACCACCAAAACGGCCAAACGGTGTGCGAACATAGTCGCAAATATAAGCTACAGTCATTTTAATATCCTGTTACTTGCCAGCGTGAGCTTTGGCAGTTCGATCGTTTAGGGCTTGCAGCGTGGATAATTCAAGCTCGGTTGGTACCGGAGTTTCAGTAACCTGATCAGCATAACGTACGGTCCAGCCGGTGTTTTCTTGAATTTGTTCACGGGTAACACCTGGATGGATAGAGGTTACAATAAACTCTTTCGTTTCTGGGTCCGTTTCAAAAATACACAAATCTGTCGTCAGGCGGCTTGGTCCTTTAGTTTTTACGCCTAAGGCTTCACGTTCCGTTCCCGTTTTACCGTGACCTAACGAGGTAATGAAATCGATGTTTTCAACAAAACCGCGGTTGCTTTGTTTCATGACAATAAAGATCTCACCGCATGATGTTGCAATCTCAGGTGCGCCGCCACCGCCGGGCAGGCGAACTTTAGGATTGTGGTAATCACCGCCCACAACTGTGGTGTTGATATTGCCAAATTTATCGAGCTGGGCTGCCCCTAAGAACCCTACTGTAACGCGTCCACCTTGTAACCAGTAACGGAACATTTCGGGTACTGAAACCGTGGTAACTGAGGTATCACATAGCTCGCCATCACCAATAGAAAGCGGAAGAACATCGGGTTTAGTACCAATAGTGCCTGATTCATATATAAGAGTGACATCAGGTGCGTGAGTTAGGCGAGCCAAATTGCACGCTGCAGAAGGCATACCGATGCCGACAAAGCACACATCATCGTTACGAATAGCGCGGGCGGCGGCAATAGTCATCATTTCGGTCGGAGTGTAACTCATCTCACTTCTCCTTTCTTTTATCGGCAACACGTTGCGCAAAAATCTCGGGACCTTGCTCTAATACGTTCTCTTTCATCCACGCAAGGAATGCGTCGCGATCGGAGGCGATAGGGTCCCAGTTTTTATAAAAAGCGTTATCACGATCGTAATAACCCATAGCGTAGGAAGGGTGTGCGCCACCTTCTACGACGGCAATTGATTTAATTGTCCAGCTAGGAAGCACACAGGCGTTGATATGGACATCGTCGAAGTCATCAACGATTTCTTCTACCGTCACGATGGCGCGTTTAGCCGCTAGGATCGCTTCTTTTTGAACGCCAACAATGCCTTCGATCAGCACGTCGCCTTTTTTGTTGGCTTTTTGTGCATGAATAATAGCAACGTCTGGTTGTATAGAAGGGACTGCGGCTAGTTTTTCACCGGTGAATGGGCATTCCACACGCTTGATGTTCGGGTTAACTTCTTCTAATTGCGCGCCAAGGTAGCCGCGGAAAATAGCGCAAGGAAGACCTGCTGCACCGGCTTCATATGCGTTTGCCATGGCTGCATGACTATGTTCTTCTATTTCCAATTTATGTGGCCAGCTTTGTTCATAGGCATCACGTAAGCGTCGAAGAGAGCCAACACCCGGATTGCCGCCCCATGAGAAAATGATTTTTTTAGCACAGCCCATACCAATTAATTGATCATAAATAAGGTCGGGTGTCATGCGGATTAAGGTAAGGTTCTTTTTGTCCTGACGAATAATTTCATGCGCGGCCGCATGTGGAATCAGGTGAGTAAAGCCTTCCATTGCAATCACATCGCCATCAAAGACGTTTTCAGTGATTGCTTCTTTCAGGGAAACAAACTTGGCCATGGTAAGGGCTCCTTATTTTTTATAGAGCGGACACTAAAACGACGCTAACTTAGCAATATTACTAAGGCGTCGTTTTACTATTACAGGGTGTTTATACGGGTTTTAAACCTAAAATCTGTCGTGCTTGCGCAGGTGTTGCAACGGTACGCCCATAATCGACAACCATTCCGGCAAGTCGCTCGACTAGCTGAGCATTGCTTTTTGCGAGATTGTCTTTATCAAAGCGAATATTGTCTTCTAGACCTGTACGAACATGCCCACCCAATTCAAGTGCCCACTGATTTAAGATCAGCTGGTATTTTCCAATGCCAGCGGCAGTCCATGTACCTTCAGGACAGACACGTTTAAATTGCTTGATCATGAACTCAAGTACTTCGCGGTCAGCAGGGATCGCGTTAGGGATTGAGGTGACAAACTGTAAGTGAACAGGCGCTTTAAGCAGCCCGCGCTCGACTAATTTAGCGGTGTTAAACACCATCGACAGATCGAAAGCTTCGATTTCGGGTTTAATATCATTTTTGAGCATACGTTCAGCTAAGTCGTCGATTAATTGCGGTGAATTAGCGTAAACAATAGACCCAAAGTTGACGGATCCTGTCGCAAGCGATGCCATGTCGGGTTTGAGGTCTAGCATGCCACCACGTTCTGCCCCCGAGCCACTGCGGCCCCCTGTAGAAAACTGAGTGATCATACCTGGGCAGTGTTTACGGATACCGTCTTGCACTTGTGCAAAGCGTTCCGGGTCTGAGCTGGTTGTACCATCGTCGTTTCGTACATGAAGATGAACAAGCGTAGCGCCAGCTTCAAACGCTTCATGTGTTGATTCAATTTGTTCAGCAGGCGTAATAGGTACGGCTGGGTTATTCGTTTTCTGAGGTAAGGATCCAGTAATAGCGACACTGATAATGCAAGGTGATGACATATTCTTACCCTCAGAAGTTGAAGAAAACGGTTTCTAGATCGCCCTGCATATGAATATCAAAAAGATACTCTATGCCTTTTGCCGTTTCGCTGCGCTTAGCGATAAGTGTAGGGCGGCGTGTTTCTTCAATTTTATTTAAAACGGGATCCGCATTATTTGCATCCACTTCATCACTAAAATAAACGCGAGTGTAGGCGTGGTTAGGCAGACCGCGCATAAAGACGATTACACTGATGTAAGGTGCTTTTCCCTCTTGAGATGATCCCGGTTTAACCGTACTAAATTCAAAATGATTATCCGCTGTTGTACCTGTACCAAAACGACCGAAACCAGTAAAATCAGAATCAAGTTTTCGGTCATTACGCGCGTCATTAGGGTGATTGAAACGACCGGCTGCATTCGCTTGCCAGATTTCAATCATCGCATCATTAATAGCTTGGCCTTGGCCATCGTAAACGCGTCCGATCAGGCGAATGTGTTCACCTTCGGTATCGCTGTTTACTAAAACATCGCTCGCAATTTGCGTGTGGTCATAACCATATTGTTCAGCCGTTAGACCATAAGCGAAGTAAGGGCCAACAGTTTGTGAGGGCGTTTGTTTTAAAGACATAATTAAGCCTCCGTCGGTGTAGCATTTACACCGCGTAGTACGATGTCAAAAATGTAGCCCAGTGCAAAACCTTCTTCCGTCACATCGATCGAAAACTCACTGACCATGCGTGTACGTGCATCAGCAGGGACTGATTTGTAGATTGGGTCAAGGTCCAGTAATGGATCACCAGGAAAGTACATTTGGGTCACAAGGCGTGAGGCAATACTGCTGCCAAACAACGAGAAGTGGATATGGTTTGGACGCCATGCGTTATAGTGATTACCCCAAGGGTAAGCGCCGGGTTTAATCGTATAAAAACGATAACGACCTTCGGTATCGGTTACGCAGCGACCCGAGCCTAAAAAGTTAGGGTCCAGTGGGGCATCGTGCTGATCTTGTTTGTGGATGTAACGACCACCGGCATTAGCCTGCCACACTTCTACGAGAGTGTTAGGTACGGGGTTGCCGTTTTCGTCTAAAACACGACCAGTAACAACGATACGTTCACCGATGGGCTCGCCATTGACGCATCCATTTTTTGTTAGGTCATGGTCAAACTCACCCAGCACTTCAGCGCCATAGGCAGGGCCAGTCAATTCTGATAATTCAGGATCGATATCTACCAGGCTTTTAGATACGCCACGTAACACAGTCGATTTATATTCAGGACTGATATAAGCCGCATGGCTATTCCAGTCGCGAGGGGTTATTTTGCTCATGAGTTCTTGTCTCCATCAACGGAAATGCCCATCTCTGCGTAGGCTTCTTTTGCCACACGGATGGCAATGTTCGATGCTGGAACGCCTGCATATACACCAAGATGTAGCAGGGTTTCGCGTACTTCGTCTAACGTTGCGCCTGTGTTCTGTGTTGCACGTACATGCATGGCAAGCTCTTCGTCATGTCCCAGTGTTGCCAGTAGGGCAATAGTGATAAGGCTACGATCACGCTTACTGAGAATAGGTCGGCTCCACACAGAACCCCAAGCTCCTTCGGTAATGAAGGTCTGGAATGGTTCATCAAACGCCGTTTTATTGCCTTCAGCACGATCAACGTGCGCGTTACCCAGTACTGAGCGACGAACGCGCATGCCCGCTTCAAAACGACTCAGTGGTTCAGTCACGTCGTTGAGGAAGTTAGCGATTAATATCGCTAGTGCTTTTGGCTGCTCAACACTTGGCAAATGTCCAGCGTTTGCAAGCACTTCAAATGTAGCGTTCGGGATCAACTCGGCTGTTGAGCGAACTAAATCCGGAGGTGTCGCTCCATCTTCATCACCGACAATACATAAGGTCGGTTGAGTCAGTTGCGCGCTGCTCTGTGTTAAGTCGGCATTGCGGATCGCTTTACAAGTAGCTGAGTAGCCTTCGACGGGAGTTCGGGCCATCATGTTTTTCCACAAAACGACTTCATCAGCGTTTTCTGTACGAAAAGCGGATGTGAACCAGCGCTCCATAACAGCATCAGCGATGTAGCCAAGGCCGTGTTCGTTGATGGTTTTGATGCGCGTATCCCAGACTTCTACCGGTCCGATTTTATGGGCGGTATCACAAAGAATGAGGTTTTTAACTAATTCTGGGCGTTTGGCGGCAACGCCTTGTGCAATTAAACCACCTACAGATAAGCCGCAGAGTGTTGTTTGTTCGATATCGAGGGCGTCAAGTAGCGCGATTAAGTCATCAATATGATCGCCGATCGTTTCTGGCAAATTATTGCAAGAGGAAAGCCCGTGTCCGCGCTTATCGTAGCGAAGAAAACGGTATTGATCTTGCAAAAAAGGGAGCAAAGGGTCCCAGACACGCATGTCGGTACCCAAGGAATTCGAAAAGACCATTAATGGCAAATGCGAAGGTCCATCCAATTGATAGTGGAGGGTGTCTCCGTTATTCGACAAGGTAAGCATAGGTATCAGCCTTGTTGTTAGGTTTTTGGCTATATTAGCAGCCCCTACTTTTAACAACTTTTTATGTTATGTAAAATGAGCTTTTGTTGCGTATTTATATCGTTTTCGATATATAAAGTTTTTATAGGTCTATTTTATGCCTTTCTAGTTGGCATGATTTGCTTCTGCCGTATCGCGAACAGCGTTCATAAACATCTGCATAACGGGCGACGGGATCGTGTCTGCCCGCGTGGTTAGGCCGACAGGTCCAAGCGTTTCTTTGGTGTCTAAGGGGAGTTCAATGAAAATATTATCCTTAATTTCACGGGCTACAACACCGCGAGAAATAACCCAAATAGCATCGGTTTGGCGAATATATTCTTTACCAAACGAGTCCGAAATGGTTTCGATTCGATCGGGGAGTGCCCCAAAGCCTTGGGCGAGTAAAAAACGTTCGACCGCTGGAGCGATCAGTGATGCTTTAGGTGGATAGATTACGGTGTATTGGCTAATATCTTTTACATCAAGCATGGGCTTTTGTAGTAAGGGGTGTCCCGGTCGAACTACGAAGGTAATACGTTCTGAGTAAAGATGCTGGAAGGATAAGCCCGACATGTTTTCCGGTTCCGCCAGCCGACCTACCACTAGATCAAGTTCTCCGACCCGTAATTGACTAACCAATAATGAGTTAGGCCCAGATACTAGATTAAGGGTGGCGTCTATCCCGCTTTGTCTAAATCGAAGGACAGCGGTGGGTAAAATAGACGTGGCAACGGTAGGGAGCACGCCGACACTGAGGCTGGTTTTACCTTTTTGCTGTGCTTGGGCAATGCTATCTGTACCTTCACGCAGTGCCGCGACGCTAGCACCTGCATATTTTAAGAATACTTCACCGAATTGTGTGAGCTCCACGCCTTTTTTGTTTCGCTCTAAAAGTCTTACGCCAAGCATTTCTTCTAGTTCTTTTAGTTTTTTTGACACCGCTGGCTGCGTTAATGCTAAAACATCAGCTGCTCGACCCACGCTGCCTTGGCGTGTAACTTCAAGAAAACATTGCAGATGTCTGTACTTAATTCGATTTTCAAGCATCAGCTGGACCCTAAGTTATGTGTAAGTGTGACGATCAGGCCTTTATTTTAGGAAGATTAAAAATATAGGCTATTATTAGAATGTATTGATTTTATGCCTATTCTCATAGTTAATTCCATTAAAAGCGTAATACATATATCAATTAAAGAATAATAAACTATCCATTATTCATTACCGTCGACATCTAGTAGCGGTTAATGTGGCGCTTAGAAAAGTTTGATACGAATCCGCTGATGTTATTTATGCGCACAATTTTCAAGGTAAAGCCTTTATGAAAAAGTCTATCGCTACTGTCACGATATCCGGAACGCTCCAGCAAAAGCTAGAAGCCGCCGCTGCAGCAGGCTTTGATGGCGTTGAAATTTTCGAGAATGATTTGACCCAATATGCGGGTCCTGCGTCAGACGTTCGAAAAATGGCACAAGACCTTGGTTTAGAGATCATTGCGCTTCAGCCCTTTCGTGATTTTGAGGCGATGCCGGAGCCTTACCGCACGCAAAACTTTTACCGTGCGCAGAAAAAATTTGAGCTCATGCATGAGCTGGGTACTAAGCGGTTATTGATCTGCAGTAACGTTTCTCCTCATGTTATTGATGATAATGCCCGCGCCGCTGCCGATTTACATGAGTTAGCCGAACTCGCTAAGAGAGAAGGTTTTATGATTGGTTACGAGGCCCTTGCGTGGGGTCGATACGTTGCTGATTACTATGATGCGTGGGATATTGTTAAGCGTGCTGACCACAGCAATTTAGGTATTATTATTGACCCATTTCATATGTTTGCGCGCGGTAATACGTTGGATCTTTTGCGTGACGAAATCCCGGTTGAAAAGATTGCCTTAGTGCAGGTAGCCGATGCACCTAGCCTACAAATGGACGTATTAAGTTACAGTCGTCATTTTCGTTGCTTCCCAGGGCAAGGTGACATGCCTGTTGTTGAGCTTGTACAAACGCTACGTGACAAAGGTTTCGATGATTATCTTTCTCATGAAATCTTTAACGATGAATTTCGTTCGTCATCACCGACGGAAAAAGCGGTCGATGGTATGCGTTCACTGTTATGGTTGGAGGAAAAAACTTCTCCTAAAACAGAACAGGTTGCACCCGAAGCTCCGGCCATTATTGATGTTGAATTTATAGAGTTCTCAGTTGAAGGTGATAGCGGTGAGCAGCTAATCGCTATGCTGTCAGCATTAGGTTTTACCGAAACACATAAACACCGTTCTAAAAATGTGAGCTTGATGCGTCAAGGTGACATCAACCTAGTTTTGAATCGTGAGCCGGAAAGCCTCGCACACCAGCATTATCAAAAACACGGCGTTTCTGTCTGTGCGTTGGCTTTTGCTACTGATGACCTTAAAGGGATGCTTAAACGTGCTGACTTTTACCAATGCTCTCGTTTCGCTGGTCAATCAGGTCCTGGTGAACTGAATATACCAGCGATTCGGGGTATCGATGATAGCCTGGTCTATTTTGTTGAACGTCACGGGAATATCCGTTTCTTCGATATAGATTTTGAACCTGTTGCAGATGTAAAACCATCCGGTGCGGGTCTAAACCGTATCGACCATGTTGGACAAACGGTGTCTAATACTGATTTCCTTTCCGCTGCCTTCTTCTATAAATCACTCTTTAATTTTACGATTGAGGCAAGCACGGACTTACCGGATATTTATGGTCTTGTAGTAAGCCGAGTGGCGATAAGTCCGAACAGTAAAGTGCGTATCCCTATTAATATGACTGAAGCGCGTAATG
>Ga0115007_10000210_pt1 | contig 37901 bp, 26 predicted proteins | sample ArcOceMetagenome_2_FD_87166 | JGI IMG/M metagenome (GOLD analysis project Ga0115007, IMG submission 87166) | Marine eukaryotic phytoplankton communities from Arctic Ocean - Arctic Ocean ARC135M Metagenome | ecosystem: Environmental > Aquatic > Marine > Oceanic | place: Arctic Ocean | collected...
CAGTAAAGGTCGAGTTATTATTCATGAAAACGGTTTCCAGTTTTGGCAATTTGGCAAAATTCAACCTGCAAGCGGATGACGCTACGGGTCGCTACGGAGATGAAGCGCGCGACGAAGAAACGGGAGGCTTACGGCTTACGGCTGATATCAAGCGGAATGATGTCAACGAGGACTCGCATATTAATACATAAATAACTCAAAGTTAACTCATGAGCAACGTGGCGAGTCGTCTCGGCGAGGGCGCGAAGATGGTGCCTTGGTCCAAATCCAAATTCGCAGTGCCGGTCCACTTCCACGCCTCATCCGCCGCCGCCGCGTCGCTACGTTCTTGTTCCGAAACCAACTCAGTGGGCAAATAGTCTGGAGATGACCCCACACTAGTCACACTACTCACCACGGCTCGGCACTTCGGGCACTCCTCGCTCTGTTCCAGCCACCGAGTGACACATTTTCGGTGGAACAGATGGCGACACGCCGGAAGCTTGGCGAGGCGTTCGCCTTTGTGAAAATCGGCAAGGCACACGGCGCACTCGTCGCCGAGACCGTCGTGGTGGTTTTTCCCGCTGTTCTTTGTGGAAACATCGTCACACAAATGCCCACCACCACCTGCAGCACCGCTTCCTCCATACGTAACCTCTGGGATTCCATCCAGCGTCTTACGGGACACGCCACACGACGTTTTCGCGCCGTGCGTTTGCGACGTCGTTTCTTGAACCGTTTCGCGGTTTTCGCGTTGCGCGAAAAAACCAGCCCCGCGCGCGCTTGGCGACGCACGGCGCGCCCAACTTCGTTCCGCCTGGAACGACAATGCATCAGGTGCAATCGATGAAGAAGCATACCCCCGGCCCCACGGGCCCGCGATTAAAACTCGGTGCGAGTTAGTCCGATTGTTACGAAAACCAGACCCGCCCCGCCTACTCTCCAGCAGCCCGATCCGGGTCCGCGCGTGTAAATCCTCCCAGTACATGTCCCATTCGCGGAGCGCCAGGGCTTCCAAGTCGGCGGGGTTTAGGTCGACTGGTAGGTCCAGGCGCGGCGAGTTCTCGGTGTCCTCGGTGTCCTCGGTGTCTTCCGAGAGCGTTGGTAAGAGGCCATCGCCGTGTAGGTCTTCCCCTTCGTCGAAGGCGGACGGGACGGGCACGCGATCGTCGCCGACCCGGTCATCGAATGATGATGTCTCGAAGTCAAAATGACGGGACGATAAACCGTCGCGCCCCGGGTCGTGCCGGGTGGGACAGGCCGCCGCTCGGCGAACCACGCGCGCCGCGCGGTCACCACCGCGGCGGTACTCGGAAGGAACGCGAGCCACTGACCCGGACCGGTCGTGGTGACGCATCACGTGCTGCACCACAAGGGGGCGCGACCGCGCGAGTGACGGTTCGTTGCGCCGGGTGCGAGACGCCTTTTTTTGGACGATTTTGCGGATACGACACGAACTCGTTTTGGCACTGCGAAAAGATGATGAGGACGACGCGCGACGAGACGAGACGCACCGAAAGGCAAAGTTCGTTTAGTTCCGTGACTCGAGCCTCGTGTGTTAGTGACTCGCGTGATATAAATGTCGCGGACGCGCGCGTGACGTGCCTCACGACCGGTCACGCGCGTTTCATCACCAGGCCTTTCTTCCACCCACTCTCTCTCGTTTCTTTTTCAGTCTCTCGTTGCGAAAAGCAAAAAACATTCTCTCAACTCGTCGTTTACCATCCGATGTGGCGGTACCCTTCTCCCGCGTACACGGCATCCGCGCCGAGTTCCTCTTCGATTCGCAGGAGCTGGTTGTACTTCGCGAGTCGTTCCGATCTGCATGGCGCGCCTGTTTTGATTTGCCCCGTGGCGAGGCCGACGGCGAGGTCGGCGATGTAGGAATCTTCCGTTTCGCCCGAGCGGTGCGAAGTCATCACGCCCCATCCCGCTTTCTTCGCCATCCTTACGGCTTCGATGGCTTCTGAAATAGACCCGATCTGGTTCACCTTGAGAAGCAACGCGTTGCACGCTTTGGCTTCAATCGCGGTGGCGACGCGTTCGGGGTTGGTGACTAAAAGGTCGTCGCCCACGACCTGGCACACGCCCGCGGCCGTTAAGATCCCCGTGTTTTCGAAGTCATCCTGGTCAAACGGATCTTCGATGCTCACAATGGGGTACTCCGCGCAGAACTCCTTGTACATTTCGATCATCTCCTCGCCCGTCTTTTTCATCGACCCGTCGTTCCCCTCGGTCTTGAAGTCCAAGTCGTACATCTTGTCCTCGGTGTAGAACTCCGCGGCGGCGACGTCCATGCCGATTTTGATCGCGCCGGTGTACCCGGCTTTCTCAATCGCCTCCTTTAGCAACTCGAGGCCTTCCTTGTTTTCCTGGATGTTCGGCGCGAACCCGCCTTCGTCCCCGACGTTGCACGCGTCCTGGCCGTACTTCGCCTTGATCACGGTTTTCAGGTGGTGGTACACCTCGCTTCCCATGCGCATGGCTTCCGAGAACGACTTCGCGCCGACGGGGAGGATCATGAACTCCTGCATGGCGAGTTTGTTCCCAGCATGCGAGCCGCCGTTGATCACGTTGAACGCGGGGACGGGAAGCACGAGCTTCCCGTTCCCGGCCAGGTCCGCGATGTGCTTGTACAGGGGGACGCCTTTTTCCGCGGCGCCGGCTTTGGAAACAGCCATCGATACCGCCAAAATAGCGTTCGCGCCGAGCTTGCCTTTGTTCTTGGTGCCGTCCAGCTCGATCATCAGGTCGTCGATGGTTTTTTGCTCCGTCGGGTCCTTGCCGATAAGCGCAGGGCCCAGAATGGTGTTGATGTTCTCCACAGCTTTCGTCACGCCTTTGCCCATCCACCTGGGAAACGGGAGATGGAGGGGGGAGGTGGGAACAGAGGTCAGCAACAGAGAACGCAGGCGTGATTGAGACGCGTCAACTTGATTGAGACGCGTCACGTTGAGTGATGCGTGTCGCGTCAAAACCTGAAAACGTCTGATTGGAGGAATTGGAAAACGCAGCTGTTTCGCGAAAAACGCGCTGAAAAAACGCGTGTGCGAATCTGCGGGCTCGCGATCGTCCCGGAAACGGGACGGTGCGTGTTGGCGACAATGCGAAACGACCCGGGGTGGTTCCGTAACCGTCCCCTGCCTGTAGTGCATCACGAAAAGCAGGTGGGTACGAAAGGAAAACGTACTTGGCCTTGTCCCCGTCCCGCAGCTCCACGGCTTCGTGGATGCCCGTGGAGGCGCCGCTGGGGGTCATAGCGCGGAACATGCCTTTGTGCGTGTACACGTCCGCCTCGACCGTGGGGTTCCCCCTGCTGTCGAAGATTTGCCTGCCCACGATCTTGGTAATAGCAGCGGGGGTTTGCTTCCGGAGGTACTCGGCCTGTGGATTCCGGGACGGAAGATGGACGGAGGAAGATGCGTCAGGGACGTTTTCGGAACCGAGGCTCGTCGGATTTTTGCAGATTAACGATGTCTCGAGGTCCACCGATCGACCGCCGGAGGTTGGCCGCGGCGTGCCGTGCGATTGGACGCGATACCCCGGCTTGTGCGCTTCGAACACCCGTGGTACCGGTCGGCAAATACGGCGGAAACACGGTGTCCAACGAGACCCGGTTTCGTGCACGACCGGCACTTGATTGGGGACCTTCCGCAATCGTCGCTTTCGGAAACAGAGCGCCGTACGCGATTGGAAAATGCCGTGATTACGCGCACCATGAACGAGATGGGCTCAGGCGCCTTGGCCTTGACCGCGGCGTTGATCACGTCCTCGACCTTCTTGCCGAGGGCGTGCTCCTCGATGTACTCCTGGATGCTCATGTTGTCTGAACGGATGGATCGGATAAGGACGGGACGTCGAGTGCGACGAGTGTGAGCGGGTGCGCGTCGGGGAGCGACCTGGTGAGTGGTTTGGGCGCAGTTCATGTGTGGGCCCTCGGAAAACGAGATTCCGTTTTCGCTTTCTAATCCATCCGGGCATCCAGAGCGGCGGTTCCTCACAAGGGTTGAGTCTCCTTTTCTTGCATAATGTGACCATCTCACCCCTGTCCTCCCCATGACGATCTGTGCCTCGACAACCGAAGCTCGGAGTCGGGGGACCGGGACTTGCGGCAGTCTGTTGTAAACTTAACAGAAGTCCCTTCAACACTTTTGCATCGCACGCAACACACACGCGCTTCGTACCATGGCGAAGCGCCAGAAGACCGGGAAGACCCTGGTGTTGTTCGACGTAGACGGTACCCTTACCGTTCCCCGCAAGGTGCGTCGTGCGCTGTGTGTGCCCGCCGCGCGGCGCGGACAACGAAGTCACGCGAATCGACATCGAATACACGAAATGCGCACGATCGCGCGTGCGCGTCCCACCCGAACCAGACCTAACCGACTCCATACCCACCCGTACCATCCCTCGACACCCACAGAAAGCCGATGAGACGATGCTTAAGTTCATGAAGGACTTGCAGGAGGTACGTGACCCCCACGCGGGTTCGCGGGGACGCGGGGAGCCCGCGGCCCCGATCTTTCGCATCCCCGTTTATGGGCACCCATCATGATTTCCTGATTTATTTCCCGAGGCGCCGCGCCGTAATAATGCGACGCCGCGTTTCACCCCAGCACAATCGTGTGCAGCGTGTGCGTATCACCACGACGCGCGTGTGGTGCTATCCCTCCGTCACGGCGATCAACACACCGCTGATTGTGTCCGTGACCGCGCGCGCGACTGAGACGCGTCGACGCGATTTTTACCGACCATGCACTGATCCACTAATCCCATTTATGCTTCCACTACCCTAAAAACACCCGTGTACCCCACCCCTCGGGATCCAAACCCAACCGCAGAAAGTAACCGTCGGCATCGTGGGCGGTTCCGATCTCGTGAAAATCGAGGAGCAGCTCGGGGAGGACGCGGCGAGTACGTACGACTACCTTTTCTCCGAGAACGGCTTGATGGCGTTCAAGAAGGGCGCGCTTTTAAAAGCCACTTCGTTCGTGGATCACTTGGGCGAGGACAAACTCCAGAAACTGCTGAACTTCATTTTGATCTACATCGCCAACCTTGATATCCCGATCAAACGCGGGACCTTCGTCGAGTTCAGGAACGGTATGCTGAACGTCAGCCCTATCGGCCGGAACTGCAGCCAGTCCGAGCGGGACGAGTTCGAAAAGTTCGACCTCGCCGCCGGAATACGGGCGAAGTTCGTGAAAGTGCTGCAAACGCAATTCGAGGAGTACGACCTGACGTACTCCGTGGGCGGACAAATTTCTTTCGACGTGTTCCCCAAAGGGTGGGACAAGACGTACTGCTTGCAGTTCGTGACGAACGACTTCGACGACATCCACTTCTTCGGGGACAAGACGTACGCCGGCGGGAACGACCACGAGATTTTCGAAAGCGAACGCACAATCGGGCACACCGTGAGCTCGCCCGAAGATACCAGGAAGCAGGTGCAGACGCATATTCTGGACAAACTGTGATGGAGGGATTGGAAAGGAAAAAGGGAGTCCTATATTCTGGACATAGTGCGAGGTCAATCCATCCTTGATGAGTGCATGCTAGTGTTATAAAGACAGACCTCAAGATATACAACGCACACTATACACTAGTCCAACTCGTCTAGGCACGTATCGTCGGCGACGGGCGCTACGGGCGTTGCCTTTTCCACGCGCGCGTCCCCCGTCGACGGCTGCGCGTTTTCGTCGCTCTCCGCTTCGGTCGTCTCCGTCTCAAGAGCTTGAGCGCCTTTAGCGCTTTCCGCAGCGCGTCCAGCCGCTCCGCCTCGGCCCTGACCTTGCGTCATTTCCGAAAGCCCGACCAGCAAATCGAGTGGTCCGTTGGATGTTGATGCATCAAAAGTGTTCGGCTCACCACGGGCGGGCCCGCCGAGCGCCTGCCAAGGTTTGGTGGACACCACCGCTTCTCGTTCGTCGGAACGTCTTTCCTCCGCCAGCGCCGTTCGCGCGGCGGTGAGCTCGGGCGGCTCCTCCTCCCCCGGCCGCGCTTCGTACATCGCCAGCTTGGCTCTAGCGGCTACTAACTCGGGTGGTTCCTCTTCGCACTCGTACTCCCCATCGCTGTCACTCAGCCCGAGGTCCGCCAGCGCTTTCTTGCCCTTCTCCGCTAATGCTTCCCGCTTCGCCCGCGATTTCTCCCTCAAGTTCGCTAAATACGCGTGGTCCCGTTTCTGCTTGGCGACCTCGGCGTCCTTGAACCGCGCGCGCGCGTTTTTCTCAGCCTCCAGCCCGCCAACAACCCAGGCTTCCGCGCACACGCGTTCCAGGGGGAAAACGGGCCGGTCGTCGAGGTAGGAAAGCGTCGGAACGGCGGCGATCATCCGCTTGCGGTACTGCCGCACCTGTGAAACAATCGGGTTGCCTTGGGCGTATAAACACGCGAGCGCCGGAATCGACGCGCACAACGCGAGGAACGCCTCCGGGTCGCCGTCGATGTCGTTCTGGCTCACATCCAGGGTCGTGAGCTGAGGGCATTTCGCCAACTCTGAGATGCTCTCCAGGGTCTTCAGCTTGCACCCGCTGGCTTGCAGCGTGGAAAGCTCCGTTAAGTGCGCCACGTTTCCCACGTGTGACAGGTTGGTGTTTGACAAATTCAGCGTCGAAAGCGATGGCGGAAGCGACGGCGGAATCCCGGTGATCATGTTCTGCTGCGCGAACAAACACTTCAGCTCCACGCATGTGCTCAGACCCTCCAGATTCTCCAGGCCGTTGCCCTCCAGAAACAGGGATTTCAACCCGGTGTACGCCTCCAAGTTCTGTATGCGATCGAAGCCTTGGAAGTGCAGGTACAACTTGTCGTTCAACGAAGGCGTGCCGTACCCGCCGTTCTCCTTGCAGTGCGCTTTCAGCCACTTCGCGGTCATCTCCGCCATCCTCGATGTGAGTTGAGTCAACCCTCCGCCGAGTCAACACAACAACCTGACGCGCGCGACCTGCACCCACCGCGTGTCGTTGTGACCGGGTGCTCCAGATCTCGCCCGTTGACCGATTTGGGAACAGTCGGTCGCTCGAAATCATAATTTCGATAATCACGTGGTGTGGTGCACGAGGGCATTGGGGCCCGCGCACAACAGCACGGGCGCGCGGGATTTCGGGTGGCGACGCGCACCGCGACCCGTACCACTCGCCATGCCATTCGGGTTCAGCATGGGAGAGGTGGTTGTTACGCTCGGCGTGGTCGCGGTTGCGTTCGGGCCCAAGGACGTTCCAGTCATCGCACGGGGGTTGGGACGCGCGGCGGGGCAAGCAGTCGGTGCGGTTCTCTACCTTAGCGCGCGCGTGACTTTCTTCACCCGGCGGTTCCACGCAACATCTCGCTCTACCCATCCGCGCACACGACTGACGTCACGCAAGTCCCTAAACACCCTAAACCCTAACCCCCTCCCAGGCTACGTCGGTTTGATGAGCGCGAACGCGGACAAGTTGGCGCGAAACGCGAGGGTGCACGAGCTGCATCTCGAGATGAAAACATCCGTCAGCGACTTGGTCGGGGTGACGAACGAAATCCGCCGAGGGATGGACCCGCTTACCGTGGGGCGGGAGATGATGGCGAAGCAGGAGCGGAATAGAGTGAGTAAGGAGAGTACGTCGAAGGAGAGTACGTCTTTTTCGTCATCAGACACGAACAGAATGAGCGCGACGGATTCGTCTACAACTGAAAGGACGTCGTCTAATCAATTTCAACCCGCGGCGGCGCGCGCGATGAGTGCGCATCAGTCAGGAAGGAATCTCTCGACAGCGAACGAACGGTTTGATACCACAAGTCGCGACTCTTTGTCCGGGCCATCGCACCTGCCCTTCTCGGCGCTTTCTCTGGGGCGAATCAAACGCCAAGGCCCGGCAATCGGCGGCGGCGATATTTTATCCGACTCATTGGACGAACAGCGCGTCGCGGCGGATGCGTTTCGGCTCGCCGCGACCGGACAACTGAACGACGCGGTTTCCAAACGAACAGACGCGTTTCGAATGCAGGGAGACCAGGTGGTGAATGACCGGTAGGGTGGTTTAGTGAGAAGTGTACAGTGTACGGTGTGTAGGGCTAATAGGTAGACTAGGAACAGATTGCGGTTTAGCAACTTTCTTTTTACTTCACTTTGATTTCGCTGCAATCACTTCAGCACCGCCGACAGATTTGCCACAGGCGAACGCGCGTAGTTGTCCGCGGTACACGCGATGCGGTGGCCCTCGATGACGCGGATCGTGGCGATCGCGCTGGCGTGCGCGTTCGCGTCAGTCAGCGCGACCGACGTCCCGAAGGGCGTGAGGGTCACGCTCACCACGGAGTGGCCGGTACGCACACGCCGATTGTTTCCACGTCTCGTCAGATCCATCGTTCTTCCAAACGCTGAACCTTCTTCGCGACGCCGCGCGTCGCCCTTATACCTGACGTACCTGACCCTGACGTACACCCCACCCACAAAAGGCCACCTCTGTTGTGTTGGAAACCGCGGAGTTCTTCGCGGACGAGAGCGATGACGCTTATTGGCGGTTCGTGGAGGTTTGGGTCGCCACGGCCGGGTCTGTCGATGCCAAAGTCGATTTCGACGCACCGGATTTCTTCGCGACATGCGCGTCGCGTCTCGCGGACGCCGCGCGGAGCACCACCAACAGCACACTCTCCATGGGGGTTCTGGAGCTTTCGCTCGGGGTACGACGGTACTCCCCGAGGCTGGAGATGTTCCGCACGCTAGCGGCGACGGAGTTTGGTGATGTGGATACTTCTTCTTCTGTGATTGGTTTCGACGACGCAGGCGACAAAAAAAAAGAGTGCTGCCGCGCGAAATTCGGCGACGCGACAGCGAGTGACGTTGGGACGCTTGAAACGATGCTGCGCGATGTGACCGGGCTCAACACCTCCGTTGAGCCCGAAAAACGACGATGCTCGATTTACCAGGAATCGAAGTTCGATCACGTCTATCCCGCCCCCGCCCCCGCGACCGCCCCTGAGTTTGGTAACGACCCCGGGGTCGGGACGGGGTCGGGTTTTGGCGCACAAAAAACTCCGCCGACGGTAACCCTGTACGCGTCCCTGGGAAGCGACTGTTTCGGGGGGTTCCACGAAACCCTTGCCCGGTTCGCCAAAAATGCCTCGGTGGTTTACGTGCACCGGCCGGTGGTGCTTGAATCGCAGTGCGCGCACCAAGCCGACGGGTGTGTCGCGCTGGGCGCTTTTGGTGCGAGTGATCACGGGGCTTACGGGAAGCACCGGGGTGACGACGAAGTGACTCAAAAAAGCGAAAAGGGGTTGGAAAGAAGAAGCGCGCCGCGCCTCGCCGCCGCCGGCTTCGGCGTCGAGATGGCCATTAAGAACATGGAATACAAAGCGGTTGACGATTCGGGTGGTGGTGGTGGTAGTGACAAGGCATCTGGTGACGGAAGTGACAAGGATTCCGTCCCCGGGTCCGACACCGAACACGGAAAGGAAACCCCCGAGGCGCACCTTTTGGAGGTGAAAAACCTCGGCTTGCAAGCCACGCAGCGCGTGGTGGACTCGGCGGATCCGCTGCAGGCGATGATTGATTTATCCTTCAACTTCCCGGAAATTGCGCCTGCGTTGTCGCACACCACGGTGGACGACCTCACACGAAGTGCGGTGATGGAAAACACGCAGAAGCTGTCCGGGGGCGGGTCCTTGGTGCTTTCGCTGAACGGCGAACCCCTGGAGATGGATGTGGTTAACATTTTTGTTTTGCTCGACCGGATCTGCGACGAGCTGAAAATCGCAAGCGTGTTTCGCGACGTCGATGGGCTGGATTCGTTAGCGGTGAAGAAACTGTTGAGGCTACGGATGCCTGCGCAAGGGTCCAGTGGCAGTAGCTCAGGTGGTCACGACGACCCGCCCCGGCTCGATATCGTTTTGTTCACGGAAACCGCGCCCGTGAAGTTCGGGAACGACGTGGAGAAAGACGGGGCGTACAAAAAGTGGGACAAATCGGTAACGGGCTTGGTTTCGCAAACCACGCAAAGAAACGGGCCTCCGCAGGTGCGACGGAACCTGCTGAACATCATCGCGGTTGTGAGGCTGGGGGGGGGTGATGTTGATCCAAATACAAGAGCGTCGTGGGCGTTCGTGGACGCGCTCGGGCAGGCGAGCGAGCAGGGCATCGGTGCTCGGGTCGCGCACGTTTTGCTGCCCGACGATTCCGAGGTTGAGGTTGGGGATGCGCAAAATGCCAATCACGCTTCCGCGGCAAACACGCGGCAAACCGACCCCAGCCTTCCTCCCGGTGTTTCAATCGCCACAGCGATGGCCAGGGCGCACGCGGTGCTCGCGCGGCGGTTCGGGGGAAGGTACGCGATGTTGTTTCTGAAGGACGCGAACGAAGCGCGACCGGTTCAACGTGAGGCGGGGAACCCGTTCGCGCCGCCGTTGCGGTCGGGGGCGCCGCGTTGGAGTGACTGCGAGCGAGCCTTTGCGAAGGCGCACAAACGAGGCTTCAGAGCCAGGGCCAAATATGAGTTCAAAAAAAAAACGGGAAAGGACAAGAAACACGCGCCGAACATGGACGACGACGCCGTGGCAAAGGACCTCGCCGTGACGTTGGGTGATATCGCCGATTTAACCGCGAGCTCGTCCGCCGCGAAGTACGTCACCGACGCCACGAGCTTTCTGGAACGCCGAGGAGTGGAGGGACCCGCCGGGCTGGTCAACGGTTTGTACTTCACCGCGCAACACGCGCAGGCCATGGGGGCTGATTTGACCTCCCTGGCGTTCCACTACGCGCAGCGAGAGCTGGCCGCCGCCGCCAGGGCGGTGTTTTCGGGCGAGCTCACCGACGAACTCGCCGACGCCGACCCCCGGGGTGCGTACGGGTGGGCGCACAGAAACGCGGTTACGAAACGAAGTGCGTTTCTCGAAAAAAGCAGGGACACGACGTACGTAGTCATGAAGCCGCCTGCTGATAATACCCTGTTTGCGTACCTTGGTGATGGTGGTACGTCACAAACGGGTGATGGGGATGGTACGAAAGTATGGCCAGGCGTCACCGCGTGGGTCGTGGCGGACGCCGGGACTGAGTCTGGCGCGGCGTTGATCGCCGCGGCGCGAGGGTTTTTGGCGCGCGACGGCGCAGCGAGTGACAGGGACGCTTCACAAACGGATCTTCCAAAGCCGAATTCGCCGTCCGCGCGCGTGGCGGTGCTGCACCCTCCGACGGAGGGTGCGCCGTGTTCGAACGCGCTTCTTGCGAAACAAGGCAAGTTCGTGGTAAATACGATCGGACAAAATCTCGCACAACGTGTTTTCGAAAAAAACACTAACGTCACCGGGTTGGTCATAATAAACGGCCGAGTGGTGGAGGTTTATAACTCACAAAACCTGGACGCCGACGACATCGCTGCGCTGGTTTCCTTTGAAGCCACCGCGAGGGGCGACGCGATCGCGGCGGTGCGCTTTGTCGATGTGGATGATACGGATGAAACGGAGAAAACGAAGGGCAAGAAACCATGGGGTAAAAAAGAAACCTGGAAACCACGGGGTAAAAAAAATTCAAAAGCGCGCTCACCGAGCACCCGCACGCAAATGGCCGACACCTGCATGCACGCCGTGTCTCTCGTTGCGCGGCGGCACTTCCTCCACGAAAAGACCGGCGCCGGCGCGAAAGGCCAAGTCGTGGATTTGCAATTTCTGGAATCGCGTCGGGCGAGTTTCGTTTCCTCCGACAGCTCGGGCAGCGACGAAACGCAAACTCAAGAAACCGCGTTGATCACCCTGGAGGCGGTGCTTGACCCGCTGAGCCCTGAAGCGAGACGCGTGGCGCCTGTTTTGAAAATCTTGAGGGACGCGCTCGCGCCGCACGTTTGCATGCGCGTTATTCTCAACCCCAAGCTGAATTTAGAAAAACTGCCGCTCAACTCGTTTTACCGGTACGCCGAACCGGGGTTTAGGTTTCCGAAAAGTGGAAGTGCTGGTACGGGTGTTACAGATCCAAAGAACGGTAAAACTGGTACTGCTCCAAGGAGCGGTAACACCCTCAACACTCCAACCGATGAAAACACCCTCACCCCGCACGCGTTCTTCGCCTCGCTGCCAACGAAACAAACCCTCACCGCGCACCTGGACGTTCCGGAGCAGTGGCTCGTCACCACGGCGATCGCGGCGTACGACTTGGACAACGTGCGGCTGGAGGATCTGCCGGTTGGCGAAAACGTAATGATCGCGGAGTATCGGCTGGAAGCGCTGCTTGTTACCGGGCACTGCAGTGAGACACCTGCTGCTGATGCTGACCAAAGCAACGCCCAATACACACGCCACAACCCCCCCCCCTCTCCAAGAGGCACGCAGCTACTGATCGACACGAGCGGGACGATCGTGATGAGCAACCTCGGTTATTTTCAGCTCCCCACGTTACCCGGCGCGCGAACCCTGCGGATTCGCGAAGGAAGGAGCGCGGAGGTGTACCGGTTCGCGACGAGCGGGGGGCTATTGGACCTGGACGTAGGCGCGGATAGCTTGGTGAAAGCGCTTCTTGACGTGGATGCGGGTGTTGAGACGGTTGAGGAGACTGCTACTCCAACCGCGGATGATTCCGCCGTTTCCGTCGTCGTCGCCAGCTGGAACGGACGCGTGGTGCGGGTCGCGCTTACGAAAAGAAAAGGCATGGAGCTGGAGGACGTGTTGGAAGAAGCTGCTGCTTGGTCTGATAAGCGGGAGGCGAAAAGGCCGATTCATCGGTGGTTCGGCTCGTTTTTCGGGCCGGGCAAGGGTGCTCCGAAAAACGACGAAAACCTCGGTGCCGAAAAAGAAGAAGAAACTTCGGTGGACATTTCTCCTCAAAAACAAAAATACGCGGGCGACACCATCCACGTCTTTTCCGTGGCGTCCGGCCACCTTTACGAGCGGTTTTTGAAAATCATGATGCTCAGCGTGCGTCGCAACACGAACAACCCGGTGAAGTTCTGGTTCATCAAGAACTGGCTCTCTCCCCGGTTCAAGGATTTCCTACCCCACATCGCGCTTCAGTACGGGTTCGAGTACGAGCTGGTGACGTACAAGTGGCCGACGTGGCTACGACGGCAAACGGAGAAACAGCGAATCATCTGGGCGTACAAGGTACGTATTTTCCCATTTACCACATTCCGCCGACTGATTGCCCATACAAGACTGACACTTTTCTTCAAAACTCCAAAGTTGCTGTTTCTGGACGTGTTGTTCCCGTTGACTCTTGATAAAATAATTTTCGTCGACGCGGACCAGGTCGTCCGGGCTGATTTGAAGGAGCTGTGGGACATGGATTTGCATGGCGCGCCGTACGCCTATACCCCGATGTGCGACAACAACAAAGAAATGGAGGGGTACCGGTTTTGGAAGACCGGGTTTTGGAAAAATCACCTGCGGGGGAAGCCGTACCACATCAGCGCGCTTTACGTCGTTGATTTGAAGCGGTTCCGCAAAACCGCGGCGGGGGACCAGTTACGGGTTATTTACGAACAGCTTTCCCAGGACCCCAACTCCTTGGCCAACCTGGACCAGGACCTACCAAACTACGCGCAACTCCAAGTGCCTATTTTCTCGCTTCCCCAAAACTGGCTGTGGTGCGAGAGCTGGTGCGGGAACGAAACCAAGGCAAACGCGAAGACAATCGATTTGTGCAACAACCCGATGACCAAGGAACCCAAGTTGTTAGGTGCGGCTCGTATCGTGAAGGAGTGGCCTGGGCTGGACAACGAGGTGCGTCACTTCACTGCCGACGTGGAACGGCGGTTGTACGGCGGGAAACAGTTTTTGTCGCACCAGGAACGCGTCGCGCGGAACGCGGCGGCGGCGGCGAGCGGGGATTCAAAGGACGAGTTGTGAGTGACTTATTAGTGGGACATTATTACTATCTTAGATACTACTACATACTAGTATCATCCTCCCTTTACTTCATCCCTTGTTCCCGCCTTGTTCCTCATCTCGTTTCCGTTTCCGCTCCTTCATCTCGTCGAATGTTTGCGCCACGCCTCGCAAGTCGCGTTTCACCGTCCCAACCGTGGTCAGTTCCGCATTCGCGACGCCGGTCGCGAAAACGGGAGCCTGGTCCGTCAACGCGGCTCCTTTCTTGACACCCTTTTGCCTGTTAGCCGCTGCATTCATCAGCCTTCTGGCTTCCTCCGCTTCTGTTAGCTCCAACACGGGTGGTTTCTTGTACACCACGACATACTTGTCCCCCGTCGCGGCCGGGTCTTCCAGTTCGATCGATTCGGCGTGCAGAAAAAGCTCCCCCGCGAGCTCGTGCAGAATGTTCCGCCACTGTTTCTGCATTGGTTCGAACTCGATGAACATGGTAAGGTCTTCCGTCCCGTCCACAAGCATATCCACCATGCTTTTCCTGTGTTTCCCCTCGAAATCCCTCCGCGCCCTCGCCAACCGGTCCTCGCGCGTCTCCACGTCCGCCGCGGTCACCGAAACGCCATCCGCCAACGCGGCTTTTTTGTGAGCGCCTTCCCGTTTGATGCCTCCGATGATGGACCCGAGAAGGCCTTTCCTGGAGACGGACGGTTTGGGCGGGGTTGGGGTCGTGCTGGTGTCTGGGTTTGGGGCGGAACCGGGCGGACCGGGATCGCCAGGGCGCCCAGACGCGGGAGGACCCACGGTTGGTCTTCGTCTCGCCGCTGGGCGCTTCTGCGAAGAAGACATCTGGTGTTCGTTCGTCACTCCGTGCCCTGATGTATACCCCCACTCAGCTCGATTACACGGACGGCGCCCTAGAAGCACGACGGGGGTTGGACGCCGCGCGTGAGCGTGGCGAAAGTCGCGCGACGACACACGTGCCCCGAGGTATGGCGCAGGCAGTGGTGACGAACCAATTTACCGAGCCGGTCCGATAAAAAAGTTGTTTCCAACAAATGCCCTTATCTCCCCACACCCTTCCGCGCGGCGCTGTGTCGTGAATTGCGCTCCGTACTTCCGCAGTGGCCACGCATCGCAACCGTTGGTTTACCGCGCTTCCGCGCGTTAGCGACAGATTCGTGCCTTAACACCACAACGTCTGAAGCCCTAAACCGACCCCGGTTCGTTCCGTGCCACGTCGGATTTCCACTCCCTCGCACGCGGTCCCCGTTTTTGTGTCCGGATGAGCGACGACGAGACGCACGACGACGACGGTGGGTCGCAAGGGCACGACACGTTCGAGGATGACGAGATGTTGGTCAAGGTTTTAATCGCGCCTTCCGCGGCGGGGTGTATTATTGGGAAAGGCGGTTCGGTGATCAACGAGTTCCAAACCACCACGGGGGCGCGGATCCAAATCAGCCGGAACGGGGAGACGTTTCCGGGTAGCGCAGACCGGGTGATTTCCGTGCGCGGCGCGGTGGGGAAGGTGTTGGAGGCGCTGCATCACATGATCGCCAAGCTGGTGGAGGACAACGAGGAAATGGGTGCTGGTGGGGTTCCTTCGGTGCGGTTGGTGGTGCCGAACACGAGCTGTGGCGGCATTATCGGGAAAGGCGGGTCGCAGATTCGCGCCGCGATGGAGGACAGCGGGTCGCAAATTTCCTTGTCCGCAATAGACAAGATGCTCCCGGGCGTGACCGACCGCGTGCTGCAGATCACGGGCCAATCCGAAAACATCCTGCGCGCACTCGCCCTGGTCGTCGTGCAGTTGCTGGACGACCCGTCGTACCTGCCGCACGCGCTCCGGCCGAGTGCGTTTCTGGCGTCGTCGCCGGTGTCGGCGCGGGGCGAGGGAAATTCCAAAAAGAACAAGCAAACAACACACGCGGCGCGCTCCGCGAAGGACGTAGACGTGGTGGTCACCGTGTCCGTTCCGGACGAGCACATCGGCGCGGTGCTGGGTAAGGGCGGGAGGACGATTAGCGAAATTCAGGTCGCCTCTGGGGTACGCATAAAAGTAAGCGACCGAAACGATTTCGAACCAGGCACGCGGAACCGAAAAGTCACGCTGTTTGGCACGGAGCAAGGGACGAAGTTGGCGCACGCGCTTTTGAAACAAAAACTGTCCAACCCCGGAAACCCGGCCGGCGGGCCGTCGCGGGCGCACGCGGACGCGGATTGGTAGAGTATTCTCGGGTATCGGTTTCGGATTATTACGTTAGAAATGCCGTACCCAGTGTGACGTGTTATTCATAGCATGCGCTTTAGTTTTAGTACACCTCCCGCGACGTCACGGTTGGATGCAAATCCATTTTTAGATCTGTTCTCTGCGCACGCCCAACGCCCTCAAACGGCAGGAAAGCGTTCACGGCATCTCCACGGACCGGGGCCGTCCTTTGTGGTCACCGACGCCAACGTATCGTCGTCACGTGTCGGCGGTCGGTCACATGTACGCCTTGCTTTGCGTGTTTCCGTCCAGCAGCGAGGGCATTCTTCGCTTCCGCGGTAACGTCGGGGCACGCGCGAAGGACGCATCTAGGTTTCGTCGACACACCAAGTCGCAATCGTCGTGGCGAACGAACACCGGGCAGACGCTTATGTCTTCGTCGTCCGAGTCCACGTCCGCCACGAACTGAGGTGGCGTCACAATCGCCCCCCCCCCCGTGTCTCTCCCTCGGGCGCTCCACCCCTCGTGCGTCGTGACGTCCATCTCGTCCCGCGACGTGCCACGCCCCGCGCTGTGGCGGCATACAAAGGCGTTGGTGCGTAAACGGGTCGGAGATCGAGGTCTTTTCGCAAACGTTTTTGCCGGTTATTTTTTTCCTCATCAGACTGGGAGCGCCTGCTTTCACACGGGCTCCAGCAAACAAACAGAGACAAAGTGTAAAGTCACGGTGTACCAACGCTTTTGCGAAGCGAGGAACGACGAGATACACACCGTACATGGCGACGGGCGTGTCACGCCATGGCGGCGAGGCACGACACCGGGGGGAGAGTGGCGACAGCGCGCGCGCGGCGCCAGGTGACTTTTTTCTTTTCGAAAGTAAAAACAAAACGCCCTTTCGACCTTTTGCCTTCCTTGACTTGACTTCCTTCCTTTTTTTGTATTATACAAGCACTAGGAAGCCTCGCCACGTGACAAAAGGTTACGTCTCGCAACCGTGACGCACACGGCTGACGTGTTGCCGTCCCTCCTTAATCGAAAACCTTGCACTCGTCCGCGCTCGGGTCTTCGTCGCACAGCATGTCCATGGGGTCGACGGAGACGGTGGCGCCCGCCAAGAGCCCGGCAGCGACGATGTGCGTCAGGTCCACCACCCTTTGGGTGTAGCCCCACTCGTTGTCGTACCACGCGACGACTTTGATCATGTCGTCGCCCATGACCATCGTGAGCGCGGCGTCGATGGTGGTGCTGACATCTGAGCACCGGAAATCGACGGAGACCAACGGGATTTCGGTGATGGCCAAAACGCCCTTCATGGCGCCCTCCGACGCTTCCTTGAACGCGGCGTTCACCTCCTCCGCGGTGACGCCCTTCTTCTCCACGTTCACCACGAGGTCCACGATGGATACGTTGGGGGTGGGCACGCGGAGCGCGATGCCGTTGAGCTTGCCCTTGAGCTGGGGAAGCACCAAGGCGACCGCCTTCGCGGCGCCCGTGCTGGTGGGCACGATGTTCAGCGCAGCGGCGCGCGCGCGGCGCAGGTCGCGGTGCGACGCGTCCAGGATGCGCTGGTCGCCGGTGTAGGAGTGGCAGGTGGTCATGCACCCTTTGATGATGCCGAACTTGTCATCAAGCACCTTGGCGAACGGGGCCAAGCAGTTGGTGGTGCAGGACGCGTTCGACACGATGTTCGCGGTGGGGTCGTAGTCATCAGAGTTGACGCCCACGACGTAGGTGGGGATGTCGTTGCCCTTCGCGGGCGCCGTGATGATGACTTTTTTGGCCCCAGCGGTGATGTGCTTCCCCGCGCCCGGCCCGTCAAGGAACACCCCGGTGCCTTCGATGACGATGTCAATCTCCATCTCCTTCCACGGCAGGTTCAGCGGGTCCCTGTCCGAGACCACCTTGATGATCTTGCCGTTCACCGAGATGGTTTCGTCGTCCACAACCTTGACGTCGGCGTCGAACGTACCGAGGATGGAATCGTACTTCAGCAAGTGCGCCGCGGGCTTGGCGCCGCCGCTTTGGTTCACGCACACAACCTCAAGGGGGGAATCAGCGCCGCGGGACATCCAGCAGCGGACGAAGTTGCGGCCTGTGGGGAGGGGGGGAGAGGTGAGTGTGTGTGGAGGGCAAGGGTCGCGCAGTCCGCGCAAGTTGTTATGCTTGACACCAAAAAAAAAACGTGGCTTTTTCACTGTCATTGCAAAACCGTCCACATATCTCTCTGTGGTGGGTCAGGGTCGAGTTTGCCGATTGCGCGCGCGTCCGACGTACCGATGCGGCCGAAACCGTTGATGGCGACCCTCACCGCCGCATCCGTGGTGGTGTTCACCGCGGCAGCCTGGTTTGGGTGAGTGAGAGTTTCGTGGGTCAGGAACGGTCGAGTGGGTGTCGTGTGTGTGCGATCCGGACGACAGAGCGAGCGCGCCTCGTTATTATTTCGCGTGCGTATTGTGGATAGTGGACGCACCTTGACGGCCTTGCCGCGCTTGAGGCCCGCGGTCTTGCCGCGGAACTCAACCTGAATTGTTGTGAATGGGTGGAAAGGTCAGGGTTTGTGGAGTGGTCCGGTTTACACGGTTAGTGGTGGCTCGCAACGCGCGTGCGACGCGCGTTTCCGACGCCGATGTAGCGGATAGGGCTTCCGCGCTGATACGGTTTCGGAGCGCTCATTCGGAATCGGGAACTGCGCGCGGCGTACACGATCGGCGAACGGCCGACACGACCGAGGGTTGAGTACGAAACGCACCTTGAGGGAGGGGGTGGTAGCGGCGAAAGCAGCCATTGTTCCGTTTAGTGTGGAAGGTGGTGGGTGCGAGTGCGAAAGTGGCGGTGCCGGAGGTGTTCACGGGTGGGCCGCGAGAATGCGAGGCTGCGAAAGCCAAGCCAGCCAACTCAGCACTCGCCCGGGGAATGGCTCACATGCCAACTCAGCAGCTCGGGTCGAATCTCGTATGGGCATTTCAGTCAACGAGTCCACACTCCATCCAGACATTCCAGAGCCAAAGGGAGGTACCCCAATATCACCCTGCGAACCAAAGCCTCGAGAAGGAAAATAAATCCTTTTGGCCGATGAAAGGGCCGATCCGCGGTCTAGTTTAAGGGTTGTGTCGGTGAAAAGAGATTAGTTGAAAGGCAAGACGAGCAAAGTTGAAAGGAGGCACGGCCTGTTTCGCGCGTGTTTCTCCTCGCAAGGTGCGAGCGACGCTTGCCCCGAAAAGGCGTCCAAGAAAACGTCGAATGCCATCGACGAAACGTCATTCGCTCCTCGCGCACCCCCATTGGGGCGGGGCGTGGGTGTGGCGTGTCATTCGGTGTGCTTGGGTTACCCTGAACTAAACCCTAAACTAGCTGACCTGACCTCACGACGCCCGATGGTCGCCTCGGTTCGCGACGCCGAACCTGCGGGAAACTCGGCGCACCGCGCCTTGCCGACCTTAGATCCGGCCGCGGTGGATGCGCTTCGCGACGCGGTGACGCCGCTGCTTTTGAACGACCAGGCCTTGTTTGAGTGGTGCACCACCAAGAACGTGGAGCGGTTTCTTCGCGCCGACCGAGGCAACCTACAGAAGGCCACCACGCGCTTAACCGAGACCTTGAAGTGGAGACAGGAAGTACGGCCCGAGGGGAAGATGTGCACCGCCTGTTTCTCCAAAGATCTGCGCTCTCACTACATGCAGCACGTCGGGTGGGACAAACTCGGCCGCGCGCTTGTCTATTCCGACATCGGCATGGCCAGGGACAAAGGCCCGACAAGTAACGCGGAGCACTGTATGCAGGTTCTTGAGTTACTCGAACCGCAACTAAATCCGTTTCCCAACGACCAGTACGTCTGGGTGGTTGATTTTCACAAATTCGGGTTAGCGGACATGTCGCCAAAAGTCGCCGGCGCGTGCTTATCGTTGTTCGGGAAGAGTTACCCGGAACGCTTAGGGGGGATGATTATTGTGGGCGCGCCCATGCTGTTCAATGGCCTTTACAGAGCAGTGTGCGCGTTCGCGGACCCGGTGACGGGTACGTGTGGGCCAGGCTTTCCCAAATCCCGCCTGCGTTTTATCTCTCAGCTGGTGACTGTTCAGACCGATTACGGTGACTGTTGTCCATACATCGTCCAATACACGCGATATATTCGTCCTGCGAAGGGACGGCTATTACCTCTGCCCATAGTCCGCCCGTAGCTACTCACGTAACATGGCCCGAAAGACTTACACTTTGTTTGCTTGGTATCAGTCAAGAAAGTGCGCTTCGTCCGGGACCCGCTCGGACACGGGGGTGGTAAGAGTTGGGACGTCGTGATGGATGAGTTTTTCGACCCCGAAACGAAATCCTGGCTCGAAGTGGAGATGCGGGAAAACCGCCGGGAGTGGCGAGACGTGGGAAAGCACAAATCCTGGCTCGCCGCGCAAATCACGGGCTGCGGTAACACGCACGGGTGGCAGGGAGTTCATGAAGCGGAACGGGAGGCGAAGACGGGAGTCCAGACGTCAAAAACTAAAAGTGCTACAGAGCGCGCGACAACCTCCTTGCCTCCGAAAAGCGCGAAAGGCCACGATATTCGGGGGTGTGCTTCGTTCATCGCGAGTGACGCGTGTGTCGCGGCGAGGACAAGGGCGCTTACACACGCCCCAGCAGGCACCGCGACGCGGGGGGCGGTGCTGGCCCGTGGGAAAAAGAATCTTCGGCCCGGTTTCGCGATCGGCGCAATCGGCGAGTGCGACGACGTCGGGGACGTTTTCTACGAGTGCGTCGCGTGCGAAGAATAGCCATAGGCCTACTGTGATTCATCAGTCGTCATAAAGATGGTACCGCACATCGTCAAAATCCCTCATCCTCCGGATCTATTCCCATCTGTCGCATTTTGAACTTGGACATGGGCCTGGCACTACTGTCGCCGCCGCCGCCGCCGACACTCGCGTTGCCAACCCCGACTTGGCGTTCCGTAACCGTTCCCACCGCGACGCGTCGCGTGTCGCGTGTGACGGTAGTGGTAGGTACGGCGTGTCTTCGCTTCGCCGCCGCAATCGCGGCTTGCTCCGCTTTCCACCGCGCCAGCCGGTTCACGCCGGCGTCGCCGTCAACAGACGCCGCGGCTTCAATTCCCGAGCGCTCGTCGTATTCGGAGTCATCGTCGGAGTCGGATTCGTGGTGACCTTCGTGTTGATCGTTGCCATCGCCGTCAATCGATTCACCGCCCTCGCCCGCCGCCTCCGCCGCCTCACGCGCTTCAAGCCGTTGGATGAAATCGTCCAGCTGTTTCGCCTCGTCGCCGTCCGTTTCGTCATCACCGGAACTTCTCCCCGAAGTACCGCTCGTCCCAACCCCACCGGTCCCCAGGTCGAACACGTCAAGCGGTTCGTCCTCGCCGTAGGTCTCCGTGATTTCCACCGTGCCGTCCGGCTTGGAGGTCAGAAACGCCCTTCCCTGCGTTCGCGTTTCGAAAGTCCCAGTCTCGTCGCCCCCAGCCCCGGTCGCGTTTCCCTCGGCGCCATCCACGCCTTGCACCGCACTCAGCGCCCCTAACCGCGCCCCCATGGCGTCCACCCCCCCCGCCGCCACCGCGATCTTTTCCCGTAGCGACTCGCGTCGTCGTTCGACGATCCCTAGGGTTTGTTCCGCAGACCGTTCCGCGTATAAATCGCCCCCCAGAAGCACCGTGAGCTCGTTCGTGTGTATCAACCTTCCTGGGAAAAACGCGAGGTCGGTGAAAGGGACCATCACGTCGTGGTGCGTCTTCTTTGGCAAATCGCGAACCACGCGTTGTAACTCGGCGTACTCGTCATCGAAGGATCGGAGCTGCGCGAGGACGTGCTCATCTTTAGAAAGAGCGGTTCGGACGCGGTCGGACAGGAAGGAAAGGTCGTCCGCCATATGAGAGCAACCGGGGCGCGCGAGTGTGACTGCGGACGACGAAAATGGCGACGGTTATTACATATTTGAGCTCTGGAAGTCCTTTATTTTGCAACAACAGAAAGCCCAAATTTTCGACGTACAGGTCCGTATTACGCGACGAGAGTGCGTCGTCTACGGTCTCCCGGGCAGCTACAGTCGCGGCGAGTCCGACCCCGCTGTTTCCGCATCAGGCGACAGCAACGGGTCCACCGGCTCCGGTTCCGAATGCGCCGTCATCACGGGAAAATCGCTCCCGTCGTCGAACTCGTCGAAACCGTCGCTCTCGTCGCCCGCGGCGTCGGCGTCGGTGAGTTCGCTTGCCGCCGCCGCCGCCGTCACGTGGTCCTCAATCTCCGAGCTCAAAGCTGCTGCAACTTCGTCGGAGATTTCCTCGCTCACAGCTGGAGTGTCGTCGTCGTCGTCCACCTCACCCGAGCTCATTACCGGTGCGGAGTCGTCGTCAATCTCCCCGGAGCTCGCCTCAGGCGCTTCGTCGTCGATGTCCGCCGACGTCGCAGGCGCTTCGTCGTCAACCTCCCCAGAGCTCATCACTTGGGCGGGCTCGTCATCAACCTCATCCGAGCTCGCTACAGCGCGTGCTTCGGTTTCGATCTCCCCAGAGCTCGTCACAGGCGCAGCTTCGTCGTCGACATCGCCCGAGCTCGTCACAGGCGCAGCTTCGTCGTCCAGATCGCGCGAGGTCATCTCCGCGAGCTCATCCGGCCCCAGCGTTTCCAAGCCGAACCCGCCCGACCGCAAAGAGGTTTCGGGATCCACCGTGAACCGAGATTCGGCGTCGCTCTCGACGTCGTCGTCGTTGTTGCGGACATCTTCCGCGTTTTCTTTTTCGAATTCGGGCTCCCCCTCGCTTTCGGAAACACCAGAGAACCTCGCCGCGTCGATTGGAGGGTCCTGCAACACGGGTGTGTTCGCGTCCGGAGCCGGTTCCAGAGACCCCTCGGTCGTATCGTCGGGGTCCCGGTACAAACGCTTGGGCGCCACCTCTGGTTCCGTTTGTGTCACGTCCGCGTCTTCCTCTTCCGGAACAGGCGCGAATCGCCCTTGCGCGAACGGGTTGCCACCCGCGAACGGCGAGCGTTCGTTTTCGTCGACGGCGGGCGAGCCCCCGGGAGGCGAATCGGACTCCGATCCTTCGCCTTCCTCGGCGGCGTACTCCTCGCGAAGCAGCGGTTCTCCCCGCAGCGAAGCGCCGCGTCGCGTCGCGCCCGCCTCCGCCACGGGCGCGATGACTCCGAATCCGAAGTTAACGCGGCCCTCGGCCCGAAGGTCATCGTGCTCCTCCTCGTCCTCTTCGTCCTCTTCGTCCAAGCCACCCGTGAGCGCGGATTCGAACGTTTGGACGTCGTCAAAGCGCTCGTTTGTGGTTTCGTGGTACCCTACGAACGGCGAGTTGGGATCATCCTCCGGGGCGTCAATTTTAGCAGAACCGTTCGTACCTCGAAGCGCGCCTAGTAAGTGCGACAGCTGGCGGTAAAACGTGGGATCGGAGTGGTCCCTCAGCTCCTCCAACAGCTGCTCGAACCCGCACTTCAAACAAACCGCTCGGAACGATTCGTGTTGCAACAGGGAATACAAAGTGGCGTTGGCGTACACCCGCACGCTTTCGCTCGGTGACTGCAGAAGAAGCTTTATGACTTCCAGGATGCTTTCTTCGTCTTCGTCGTCCGGGTCTTCCGTCGCGATCGTCGCCATGCGCGCCGCCAAAACCTTTCCTTGGGCCACCAAGGACAGGTTCATCAGCAAAGCGGCGCCGTGCTCGGCGTCGTACTCGCTGAGTCGCGAGTCAACGCCTTCGCCTTCGCCTTCGCGGGTTTTCCGGAGCGCGGCGTTCCTCGATTTCAACTCGCCCGTCGTCACCGCGCCACGCAGAGTTTTGGTGACCCAACCCATCACCCCTAGTGCGCACATCCTCCTCGCCGCGACGCTGTGGAAGGAAAGCTTCTGCAAGGCGCCGAGCAGGTGTCGCCGCGCCCTCGTGTCGTGCTCGTCCGGTTCCACCGCGGCGGCGAGCGCTGCGACGACTCGCGAACCCGGAAGGAGCAGGTACTTGCGACCGTCCCCGGTTTGCGCCAGACTGTTGATCAGCCGCAGCGTCTGCGCCCGGACGGCGCCGAGACACCCGAGCAAAAGGGCATCCACGAGTGACCCACTTGTGCGTTCCGAAATTTGTTTGCTCCTGATGCACAAAACGTCGCCTCTTATCATCGTGCGCACAGCTTCCACAATCAGCACGGATGCATCGGGCGACCGCGAGATCCGCCACCGAAGCGCCTGCAGAAGCCGCGCGACTTGGGACTCCGCGTCAAGCTCTTCTGATCCCAATTTCCCTTCCGACATGAGCAGCCGCTCCACGCCTCCTCGAAACTCCAAAACGACTTCGCGGTAGTCCAAACGGACCAGGGACAAATCCTCCGGGTATTTCGCCTCGACGCGGCCCGAAGACTGGGGAGACACCAAATACTTCCCCTCCAAAGGACGCCGCACCCTAACGCTTCCCTCGGATGAAGCGCCTGATGAGGTAGGTCGGCTATTGCCTCTACTGTTTGAATGAGACTTCTCCGCAGAAAGCCTCGCAACACGTTTGCGCTCGCGCTTTTCGGTAGCTGCGGTTTCAATCGCAGCGCGTTCGTTTTCGTCGTCCATAGTTTGTGTGTCTTTCTTTTTGATATCAGTCGTCTTCTCCCGCGGCGAGTCCGACGGCGTGCCGGGTGGTTCCGCCAATGCCGCGACCTGTTTGACCAGCGACTCTATTGTCAACACCTCAGCGCCGAGGTCGCTGTAATCCGGTGTTGGGTAAAAAGCGTCAAGGTCGATGACGCCCTCGAGTAACGGCGTGATTCCCCGGGGCCCGTGCGAAAGCGCCGTGGATAACGGCCCGGTGAACCCGGCGCTCACCATCGGCGTCGGCGCGTGTTGCTGGTAGGAGGGGAAGTGAGACTTCTCTAACGGTAACGATGAGACGTCATCTGAGCTAGACCGAGCCCTCGATCCCCCAGAGCTCAATCCTTCCGTACCGTACGCGCGGCGGGGCGGTGGTTTCGGGGGCGACGGCGGCGCCCCCGTGTTGTCCAAGCCGTAGTAGTGTAACAGAATCGCGTGTATTCTCGGCGGCGGGGTTTCGCTTGGCGCGTTCGCGATGAATCGTTCCAGCATCCCGCGCATGTCGAGGGTCCATTTCGGTAGGAAAAGCGAAGAGAACGTTGGGTGTTTCGTGGGCGCCGGGACGTAAGGCAGGGCGTAGTACGGCAGAAACTCGGGGTTCGCCGCGGCGTCCGCGCCCCTGGTTTCGATGAACTCCCTCAAACGCTTCATGCCCACCTGCGATTGGAAAAGAAAAGGGTCAGTCCCGAGTCTTGAGTGGTAAGACTTGCTGACTGCACTCCATACGTGGCATCAAACAACGTACGCTTAAATCCACGCCCCCGCTCGGTATCGCGCTCGGCTTGAGTGAAACGCCTTCACGTAAACCTTTCTTGCCCCCAGCCGACGGCAACGCGGGGAACACGGCGAAGTATATCTGCAGCCAGAACTCCACTTTCTGCGCGTCAGGGTCCGTGAGCCGGTACTGCGTTGGGATACACGCGTCGTACAGACGGTAAAAGTTAACTCGGTCGCCGTCTTCGAAGAAAGCCATGAGCTCGAAAAACAAATCGCCGGATGGTTTGTGTCGTGATGCGGGCCCGCGGTTATTGTCCAAAGGCTTCTCCGCGCGACTTCGCTCGCGCTGGAAAGCCTGTTTTTCGGGTTTAATGTGGTGGGTAGGGGCGGAGACGGGGGTTAGACGACGAGAGACGCGACGGACGGGTGCGCCACTGACCACACACGGCCGTGCGTGACGCACGGCCGTGCTTCACGAAACAAGTGGCGGGAAACGCGGTCGCCGGGTCGTTCCAGGGAAACACGAAGCGTGTAATGTCCTTCGGGAATGCGCACCTCGTACGCGCCCGAACACCGGTGATGTTGCAGGTACTCGGAAACGAGCTGCGCGAGCTCCACCTCCACGGTCGCGTCCGCCATCACCGAGTTGACCGCGGCTGCCGTGCGCAGCTTCACACCGGACATGCCGTGCGTTCGTGACGCCTCCGCGCTGCCTCACGCCGCCTGCCCACACAGGTGTGAAGACGCGGGCTCTTGGACGAGGAAACGGTCTCAAACGGCAACCTCTGCTACCGGAAAGTTTCTCGGCGCGCGGCGCGGTCGGGGTGCGAACCCCTTTCCACCCCCTTTCCAGTTGTCGCTTTTTGAGCGCGTGAGTGTGACTGGACTGGATAGCTTTTTTCTGGCGCACGGTTCGCGTCCATCGCGAGGCGCGCCGTGACCCCTCCGACACGGAGTGCCCTGATGTCCGTCTCCGCCCTGTCTTTGACCTTCGGGTCGTTGGTTTTGCCGCGCCGCGTTTCGTCGCGCCGCGCACCGATCGCGACTGTGCCCAAGCCGAACGTCTCATCATCACGATCGGTTTTGCTGCACGCGAAGAAAGACTCGAAAGATTCGTACGGCGGAGGCGACGAAGATTTCGACGACTTCAACACGTACGACGACTTCGACGATATCGACCGCAGCGGTTCCGGGAGCGGTTCCGGAGGCGGTGCCGGCACCGGCAAGAAAAGTGACCCTAAAAAAGGCGCGGCGAAACGGGCGAAGAAGAGCAAATACGCGGATGATGAACTCGCCCCTATTGCGTCCAATGTTTCAAAGCTGATCAGGGAGAAAGCGGGAAAGAAAGTCGAGAAGGGCGCCATAGGGAGCTCGCTCGATATCGGCAGCTCCCTCGACACCGGGGACGGGGACGGGTTCGAACCCCCGATGGAGGCGTGGAAAGGCGGGACCTTAAACTTCGGGGACGTTTTGGGAACCTCGGATGCGTTTTCCATGGACGACGGGGACTGGCCTGATAACGACAGTAACACCAACTTCGCAAACGCCGCGCCCGTGGTGATGGTGGCGCAGGAACGCGTGAAGAAAGAGAAATCAGTGGACGAACTGAAACCCGTGGAGCCTGCTGATGAAGCCAAAGGGTCGAAAAAAGCGAAAACAACGCTGTGCAAGTGGGGCTGGTCTGGGAGCGACGTCGAGGCGGCGCTCGTCGCGACGGCGTCGGCGACGGCGTCCGCGGTGGAGCAAGGGCAAGCCGCGTTTAACAAACAACGACAAGTCACCGCGCTGGACTGGCTGTTACTAAACGCGCCTGAGAACTCGGTGCCGGTTGATTACCGGAACGACGCGATGAAAGCCAGGTCGTGAAGAAGGGTCGTTTTGGGATTTGCCGACAGTTCGCCCACTGCTCTGTGACTCGCTTACTAGCCAGAGAGGGCGTATCAAGGTTTTAAAGATCCATCAAAGACAACGAGCGCGTGTTAAAAAAATAATCTGTCTGGTATGAAGCCACGTGTTACGTAGTTATGTTCGTGCCACCAGCACCGCGGTCAGGGGTCCGTGATCGGATAGGTCGAACTCAGCGGGAGAGGGCCACACCCCCCTCTGCATCGGTTCGGGGAGCGTGGCGTTTTTCACGGCGAGGTCGCCCTTGGCGGGTCCTTTCGTGAAATCCAAAAAAAAGTCGTCGTCATCCACCGTGAACCCCGCCAGCACCGCCGGCGACGCGGCGGTGGCCATCAAGTCCCCTACCACGTCCCACGGCCCCTCCTTGATGTCCTGGCTCGCCCGAATGGCTTTGTACGCGGATTCCATTGTTTCCACGTCGAGTTTCCGGATAAACTCGGAAAAATCCACCCGACCGTCCCCGTCTTTGTCGCAGTCTTGCGATAAATAAAAGAAAGTGTCAGTCTTGTATGGGAAAACAGTGTGCCTGGATTTGGAAAAGGGCCAACACGAACCTTCGTACAGCAAGTCTATTTCACTTTGAATCAGCCCGGGGCTGCCCTCCCCGGTCAAATCGAGCATCGCGACCGCCACGCGGAACTCCTCCACCGTGATTCCGGAGGTGTCGTCGACGTCGAAAAACGCAAACGCCTTTTTGTTGCTCTGCAAACCTGCGCGTGTGCGGGAAAAAGGTCAGTCTTGTATGGCCGTGTGCGTGAGTAATCACAGTGGGGACAATCGGCAAACAGCGGCCGAAATGCGATTCGGGAAAGCCAAAAAAGACGTACCCTTCTCTAACATCTTCGCCTGGATCATGGCGTAAATCGCGGTTTTCCAGGACGGCCCGGGCACCGTCGCGTCCACCGCGTTTATCTGTCTCGTCGGGTTCAACACGAAAATATGATCAACACCAACCACCTTGCCGTGGTGGTTCAAGTGCGAGATCCAGTGTTGGGTGGTGTCCAATTCGCACGTTTCGTCGCTCGAAACCGAAACCTGCGCTTCGCTTTCAATTCTTTGGGTCTCACTCGTGTCGTTCCCGCACCCGCCGCGACACGCCTCGAACGCGGAAACGAAGCCCTGCGAAGTCAGGAACCTCGCCACGCTGCCCCGCGAAGTGCCGTTGAAGTCGCCGCACATAACAACGGGCAACCGGCGCGACGACCCGCCGTTGTCCACAACCGCGCGCGTCGCGGAGGTTTGGTACGCGTGCAGGTACTCCAAAATCTTGAAGCTCTCCCGTAACCGAATCAGTGTGGAGTTGGCGTTGTGAGGGAACAGCAGGTGGGTGTTCACCACGAGCAGGTCTTCATGGGAGGGAACGACGGACCCTTGCGACGTGTCGTTCGCGGAAATATTGATGACGTCGTCGCCGTCACCAACAACTCGCCGCCGCAGATGCAAAAGCGTCGCGACTCGGTCGCCGCAGTCGTTGAACAAAACGTCCTTGGCTTCCACAACTAAAAAGCTTTTCTTGCGCACCGCGGTGAGGAGCCCGTCCGGCCTGTTCCCGGTACGCTTGGTGACGTGCAGTGCGTACCCCGCGTCGCGCAAGCGGGTCTCGTAAAGCAACCGCGTGGCGTCGTTTGCGTGCCAGAACTCCTGCAAACACAAAACGTCCGAGCTCGTGTTCGCGAGGAAATCAAGCACCCGCGTTTGCCGGTCAAGCGCGGTTGCCATGTCTTGCGATTCCATCACCACCGTACCGTCGGGCTGGTAAAAGCGCTTGTAACAAGGCGCGAGCACGTTGAAGGTCGTGATCGTCATCGGGGGGGCGCCGTCGGCGGCGTTCGATGGCGACGACGATGAGCTCGCAGATGATGATGATGACGAGGACGTCACCGAAAACGTGACGCGCCTTCGCGACACAGGCGCAGGCAATCGACGACCCGAGTCCGGTCGCCGGTCGCGCCCTCCTGGCGCGGGGCTACGCGTGCGCGAATCGCACCAACGCGCGGTAACGCAGGGAAGATGCGTCGCCATGGCGCGGCGGTCAATGCGTGCGCCCCGCCGTCGATGGGGTATCCGCCAAAATGCCCCGCTGTCAGAGTTTTCTTTTTCACCAGCAGAAAAGAAAGGCACCTCATCACGAAACCTTTTCCACCTCTCCTCGTGCGTCTCGTCACTCCATCTCGCGCGTGGTCGTCGTCCTGGGGGTCACGGACACGTCGCGTCCGGCCCGGTGCGGTTACAGGCGCGATGGAGGCGATATCCAACGCCTGCGCGGTGGAACCGGATTGCGCGCGGTACCAGATCTTCGGCACGTTGCCCTCTAGTGTGCATTCGGCCGCCGACGAAAAAGACGAAAACGACGATGCGGCGGTCGCGGAGGCGCTGGAGGCCACGAGGGCGGCGTGCATGTCTCACCTGGAGCGTTTCGTTGAGGGGTACATCTGGCAGAAAGGCCCTTTCCAGTTACAGGTCGTGGCGAGCACTTTGGGTGGTGTCTGTACCGAGCGCGAAAAGAAAAATGGCGTCCCCGCGCATCTTTCCGGCACCACCAGGTTCGGGGACAACATAGAAGACGAGTGGTTCATCGTGTGGATGCTCAAGGAGCTTACGGTTCGGTTCCCAAGCCTTGTTGCCCGGGTGTGGGACGACGACGGCGAGTTCCTTCTCATCGAAACCGCGTTTCACCTGCCCAAGTGGGTAAAACCGGACGCGGTCGCGAACCGGGTGTGGCTCAAAAGCGGCGCGCTGCACGTCGTGCCGCCCAGCGCGGACGAAGGGTTAGGGGACTGGGCGAGGCCGGCCAGTAAGTTTGTGGAAGCAGGAGTGGAAGTAGACGCGAAGTCGACCAATTTGAAGACCCGTGGAAACACACGCCAAGCACAAAAGCAGGACAAAAAAGAAAGAGACACCCCTCCCCCCCTGACCGTGGAGGCGGCGCTGTGGCTGGTGCGGGGCGGCGACGGAAGCTTGGTGACAGAAAATAAAAGCACCAAAGCCAGTAAAGAGGTGAACGCCGCGCTTGACGAACGTCTTGCGAAATACCCGGAAGCCGCGATCGAGTCGATGCACAGATGCGTCGCGATGCTCCCGGGCCGTATTCACCTCCTCCTAAAAAAGGAACCCACGCTCATCGCGGCGGCGGTGGAGACGTTTTACCTGCGCGAGCCGGGGGCGCTAGGGGGCGCGGCGCGGCATTTGTTTTTCCCCCTGGAGAACATGCAAAACGTTTTGGTCACAACCACCAAGTGTTTGTTCGCGCAGATGGACAGGCAGCGGTTCGAGCCCAGCAAAGGCTGGGCTGTGGCGCTGCCGGGAGCAAGAGGTGAGTATTTCCCATTTACCACATTCCGCCTCCCTGATTGCCCATACGAGACTGACACTTTCGGCTTTTATCTCAAGCGGCGAGCGCGCGCCAGAAAAGCGCGGACGCTCTCGGGGCGAAAATAACAGCCGGGTTTGAAATCCTCGCCGCTAGGTGGGAAAAGGAGCTCGGGGTGAGTTTAAGGGAAACCGGGGAGACTGGGGAGAACGATGGTACGGGTGGTACTGGTGGTACTGATGGTACTGATGGTACGGATGGTACGGATGGTACGAATGGTACGGATGGTACTAATGATACTAATGGTACTAATGGTACTACTGGTACTTCCAAGCAGACACCCGAGCAGACACAGAAACCTCAAAAGAGCAACACTTTTGACAAGACCCGCGTGGCTTTTTTCGCCAGCCTCACTCGCAACGGGTATTTCGGTGGCGAAATGCAGGGAAGCAAGGAGTGGCGCCGTTTACACGACCTGGCCACGGCGCAGTACGAAAACGCGTCGTGGTCGGAAAAAGCGCGCGTCGCGTGCGTTTCGCCCGCCACGCGAGCCAAAGAAGCGTTATCTACAGAGGCTCTATCTGAAGTCAGCACCAGCGATACCAGCGATACCACGTATGTTGTTGATACCGAACGCATTTTCGACGCCGCGGACTCGGACTCCTGGATGTCGTCGTACTCGGGGGCGCCTGATGACCCGCTGGAGATCGCGCTTTCGCGACGGGAAGGCGAACAAACGCGGCGGGCGACACAAAGTTCTTCGCCTTCAAAAAGAAAAGGCAAGGAACCTGGAGAGCGCGACGACCACGAAAATGACCCCCTCGCCGAGATGTCGCGAAGGCTGGCGCAGTTCATGGGCGAAAAGTCCGGCGTGGAGGGCGTGGAGGACGTGCTTTTGAGAACGAGCGCGACAAAAGACGCAAAAGAAGACGCGAATCAAAGCGAAAGCGAAAACGAAAACGAAACTCAAAACGACGCCGACGACGCCGGCGCGTCGCTGTTGGACGCGCGCGCTTTTCTAAAAGAGCTCAACGGCGCGCTGGGAATTTTGGGTGACGGTGTTGGTGGCGGCAAACCTGGGGACAAGAAGAAAGAGGCAAGAGTCGTATTGGAAGGCACGTACACGGACTCGGACGACGACTTCTCGGACAGCTCGGATGATTCGGATTCAGACGACTCGGATTCAGACGACGAGTCGCCGGACTCGCGCGCGGACGACGCTCGACCGAAGCCGCCGGCCGGCGCAGAGACGATGCGGACCGGAACCGATAAGAAAGAGGGACACTACGTGTATGAGAACGCCTCTGGGGGTGACTGGGGGGGCGCTGCGTTCAGTTTGGAGTACGAACGCGCGATGCGAAGGCAGCTGGAGGGAACTAAGGTGGCGTCATCGTTTGGGAAACAAAAGGCGGGCGAACAAGGCGAGCGGGCAACGACGGGGGAAAGCGACGAAAACAAAAACAAAAACAAGACGGCGCGTTCGAAAATCCTCCCGCGCGGGTTCGAAGGACGGCGCCCGCGTGCGTTTCAGAGCGACCAGAAAACCGCTGCAGGCGCGGATGGCGAATCCGAAGATGTGTCATCTTCAGACGACAGCGATAGCGGGCTCGGTTCCGACGACGGCGACGCCCTTAACGTGAACCTCAACCTGGTGCAAAACATGCTCGCGAGTTTCCGCGGACAAGCCGGCGCGGCGGGCCCGGCGTCGCAGCTCCTGGCGAGCATGGGCGTGGACCAAGTCGGGTTCAGGAACTTGCACAGCGACGACGACGAGGATGCAGAGGAAGATGGCAATGCCACGAGGTGTTGAGTTAGAGAGTTGTCACATAGTTGCGGTTGTTATGGTTGAGTTCTCACACAAGCCTCATCAGCTCGTTTTCCCAACAAGAAAAGCGTTTCAAAGAATCCACGAAATCCTGATCGAATCGCCGTTACCACGGCTCCAACAGAATTCGGAGCACCAGGATGCTTTCGCTGTCCGCCACCGCCTCCCTCGCGTCGGCCGTTCCAGCGCGCCGCACCGCGGTTTGCCGCCGCGCGTCCGCGCTTCCCAGCAGACGCGTGGCATGCAAGGTGCGTTTCACTTTTCGTTTCCCGTCCCGGGGGTCCGGTCGTGTTTCGTTCAAATCACGTATTCTCATCCGCAAATCCGGCTTCAACCCTAACCCTCCAATTTGCCATCGCGTCTTCCCTGACCCACGTGCTCTGCCCTGACTCTCCAAAAGGCCATGCCCACCGGGAAGGAGCCCCCGTGCGAACACTTCATCGCGATTGACGACTTGACCAAGGAAAAGGTACAGCTGTTGCTGGACCGCGCGGCAGAGATCAAGGCCAAGTTATCATCGGGGGACCGATCGTTTCGGCCATTCGAAGGCAAGACGCTTTGCATGATCTTCACAAAGCCGAGCCTGCGCACGCGGGTGAGCTTTGAGGTGGGGTTCCACCTGCTTGGCGGGCACGCGGTTTACCTAGGCCCCAATGACATCGGCTTCGGGGGACGGGAAGAAACCAGGGACATCGCGCGTGTGTTGTCCCGGTTCAACGACATAATCATGGCGCGCACGTTCGCGCACCAAGACGTGTTGGACCTGGCGAAGTTCGGAAGCGTCCCCGTTGTCAACGGGTTGACCGATTTCAACCACCCGTGCCAGATAATGGCGGATGCGCTTACCATCCAAGAGGCGGTCGGGTCCGTGGAGGGGCGGAAGGTGGTGTACGTAGGGGACGGGAACAACATTGTCCACAGTTGGATCGAATTCGCCGCGGTGTATCCCATTCACTTTGTTTGTTGCTGTCCCGTCGGGTTCGAACCGGACTCTAAACTTTTAAAGCGAGCCAGGGCGACGGGAGTCAGCACGATTGAAGTGCGACACGACCCGCAAGAAGCGGTGATTGGCGCGGACGTGATTTACGGAGACGTCTGGGCGTCAATGAACGCGGGACAGAAAGAAGAAGGCGAAGAGCGGTACGCCGCGTTTGACGGGTTCCAAATAAACGGCGCGCTGATGGCCAGGGCCGGCCCGCAGGTACGTATTTCCCACCCATCATATTCCGCCTCCCTGATTGCCCATACTCGTACCAGAAGGGACTATTACCTCTGCCCTGACTGTTTGTCCATACATCGCGATATACAAGACTGACACTTCTTTTTTATATCGCAGTGCAAATTCATGCACTGCCTCCCCGCGGAGCGCGGGTTGGAGTGCACGGACGAAGTCATGGAAGCCGACTACTCCCTGGTGTTCCAGGAGGCGGAAAACAGAATGCACGCGCAAAACGCAATCATGCTGGACTTGCTGGGGTGCTGAGAGGAGCCGTGTGTTTCACCTACAGTACCCTACTCCGATTGATAAAAACGAGTTGACGAAATCGATTGTGTGTGACCCGTTTGGCATTTCACGCTTTTGTTTCTCCACATTTTCTCACTCTTACTTCCCCCGGCCGAACCACCTCCACGGCTTCAACGCATCCGGCACCAAGGAAGACACGTAGCTCAGTTTGGGTTGCTTGAAATACACGCTTTCGCAATCGCGCGACGCGAGGTCCCAACTCTCGCCGAAGACGTGCACTTTTTTCGTGACGTTTTTTTCCTGATCCTCCAGCTCGCCCCCCGCATGCGTCCACGCTAAAATGCTCCCACGCAGATTGTACGCCTCCATGTTCCGCCCGCTCCGCAGCTTCTCCACGTATCCCGCGCTGCGGTACCCGATGGTGCAGTACGCCACCACGACGTGGTCGTCCAAGGAACGCGGGTCGGCCAACAAATTCGCCTCAAACGCCTTTTTCGTCACCGCGTTTTTAATCACGCTCACCTCCGTCTCGTCATGCGTGCGCACGTCAACCACCACCACGGGCTTGGCGTTGAACGTGTACTTACCAGGGTTACCGGCGCTTTGGCTCAACAACACTTCAGGCGTGATTTCCGGGGCGTTCGGGAACTTGGGAGAGAACTCGTCGACCAAACTCGCGATCTTTTTCTTTCTCTCCGCATCATTCGTGGTCGCCACCATTTCCGAATCCACCGATGTCGAAAACGGAACGCTTCGGGGGCGGTGGGTTCGGGAACGTTTGGTGGATTTGCCGGGTGCGGTACGAGTGGGGACGCGCGCGACGCACGTCGCGGTGGCAGGGCACGTCAGGCTGGAGCCTGGGGGCACACCGTGCGAGACTGAATGAAAGTGTCGAGAAAATGACGTGGCGTTGGAAACAGTCGTCACTTTTTCGAGCGCAACGCAATGTCGGCGGCCGCCTTCGCCTCCGCGGTACCCGCGACGGGTGCGTGGGGACCGCGCGCGTGCCCGTGTTTGTCGCACCGCGCGCGCGCCAGCCCCACCGTGTGTCCTTCCCAAGGCGTCTCGCGCAGGCCCTTACCCGCCGTCCGCGCCGCCGCCGCGGACAACGCGGATGCCGCTGCGGCGGTCGCGTTTGACGACGGCCCCACTCAGGTTCCAAGGGCCAAGGGCGTCCAGGATGGCGAGTGGAACGACGCTGACGCGCGTTTGGTGGAGCAGTCCTTAAGTGACGCGCGTGCGACGTACGCGCGTTCGGTTTTACCCGCGGCGCCTTCCGCGGATGCGCTTCTCGCGTCCCTGGCGCTTCCCAAATTCCACCTCCTCGGTTTAACGCTAGCGGAGTTGAAAACGTTCGCGGTGGATAACGGTTTGCCCTCCTTCCGAGGCAAGCAGATCCGGGACCACTTGTACGGCCCTACGCCGGTGAGAACTATAGACGACCTGACTGCGTTACCCAAAACCGTGCGGGATTCGTTGAAGGAGCGGAACGTGCAAATCGGGAGGAGCGAAGTACACACCGTCGCGGCCGCGACGGACGGCACGGTGAAGCTGCTTTTGCGGTTACACGACGACCGCGTGGTGGAAACCGTGGGGATTCCCGCCACGGAGAACGGCAAGAACCGGTTAACCGCGTGCGTCTCTTCACAGGTAGGGTGCCCGATGCGGTGCGTGTTTTGCGCCACCGGGAAGGGCGGGTTCGCCCGGAACTTAGCGGCGCACGAAATCGTCGACCAAGTCGTGGCGCTTGAGGAACACTTCGGAACGAGGGTGACGAACGTGGTGTTCATGGGAATGGGCGAGCCTTTGTTAAACGTGCCCAACGTCTTGAGAGCGCACGACGCGCTGAACAAAGAGGTTGGCATCGGGGCGAGGCACATCACGATCAGCACGGTTGGGGTACGGGGGAGTTTAGAGAAGCTCGCGGCGGCGCAACTGCAATCGACGCTGGCGGTTTCCCTGCACGCGCCTACGCAAGAGTTGCGGGAAACGATAATTCCGTCCGCCAAGGCGTACCCTTTGAACGACCTACTAGACGACTGCGAGCAGTACTTCGTGGCCACTGGTAGACGGGTCACGTTCGAGTACACCTTGCTGGCGGGGGTGAACGACAGCGAGGAACAAGCGGAGGCGCTTGCGAAACTGCTGTACACCAAAAAACTCGCCTCGCACGTCAACCTGATTCCGTACAACGCCGTGGACGAGGGTGAGGAGTTCAAACGGCCCACGCGCGCGGCGGTGTTCCGGTTCCGGGACGTGCTGGAGGAGATGAACGTCCCGGCCAGTATCCGGCAAACGCGCGGACTGGAAGCCGCGGCGGCGTGCGGGCAGCTGCGGAACGCGTTTCAAAAGGACCCGATTGAGGCGGGCGCGGTTTAAGGCGAACACGAAACGTCGGTAGTTGTTATCAAAACAAAATGTGCACTATACTTAGGGTAGACCGTAGTAGACTAGTTATAGTATGAACCCTGGTGACTGTACGTCTTTTTAGTGACACCCCCCGTATTCTAAATAAACCACAGACAAGACTGGAACTACGACGTATACACAGTCAAATGCGTTAAGTCGCAACCCTTCATGCGGCGTTTTTCGCCGCCGTCGCTTCCTCGAGCCAGCGCCAGGTTTGGTTTTTGGGATCGATCCCTTTTTTCTTTTTCAGCTCGGTCGCGAGTGAAAACGTGTCCAGCGCGACGGGGTGCGTTAAGATGATTATTGCCGCGGCGGACCGCGGCGAGAGGGTTTCAAACAGCTTGCAGGTTCCGCAGTGGTGCAGTCTCATTTCTTCTTGTAGGCCTTCAAACATGACGGTGGCGGCGGTGGTTTCGCTTTCGCTCGATTCGCCGCCGCCGCCGTGTAACCCGTGTAACCCGTCCACGAGCTCTTTCTTCGGAACCCGGTACAGCGAATCAGACGCAACCGTCATGCCGTTCACGGTTTTCGTGTTCGGTAAAGGGCGCAAAAACAGCACCCTGGCGCGTTGCATCAGCACCGCCTTTCGCGCGCCCAGAAACTCGTCGCTCCATTGGATGATTTTATTAACCTCGCTCGGGGGCAGGGTTTCAATAACAGACTCGCAAATGTCGTCCCAGTCGCCTTTCATCAAAGTGCGGTCCACCACTGATTTCACCAGGTACGCGCACGAGGTTGGACAGATGCTGGAAAAAGCGCCTCTTCCGCACGCCGCCGGGTCGCAGTCGTCGTCCAGCATCTGAATCGTCGCCATCTGCGTGGTGAAAAACGAAACGTCTGGGCGGTGCCGTCGGGCGTCTGCGATAAATAAAAGAAAGTGTCAGTCTTGTTTGGGCAAACGTGGAGGCGGGATTTGGGAAATAAAATACGTACCTGCCACCACGCCGACGACGTCATTCACCGCGTCCCGCACGTCGGCATCCGAGGCACCGATAAACAGCAACCCCTTGAGTTTCTCAACTCCCACGTCGTACAGCTTAGTCACGCCCGCGAAGAAAAGCTCGGCGTCGGCGAAGGACTTGAACTTACCAGTCGCGCTGGGTGTTTTCTTTTTTTTGTCACTGTTAACAGCTCCTCCGCGCTTCAAGGCGTCGGCGACTTCGAGCGCAAACCAAAACTTTTTGTGCGTCCGCTGTGCTATGCTTTCGTCTTTCGCCGCGACGGTCGTGGCGATGATGTCCTTCAGGCGCGACTCGCCCTTGTCATCCCCCACCACGTAGTGCGCGTGCGGGTCCCACAAATCCAACTCTTGCGTGGAGTTGGTGCCCGAGTCGGGCGGATCCGGGAAGTTTTCGGGATCGTCGCGAAGCGACTTTGACGGCTGTTTTGACGGTTGTTTCGACCCGCCGCCGTCGCCAAAGGGTCCATGGGAGTCCGAGTCCGTGCTAGTGGCTAAAACAGAAGTGGACTTGCCATGCGATTTCTGCATTTCAAGAATTTGCGCCCTGAGTGCATCCACGGTGCGCTCCAGATCATCCAGCTTGTTTTTTTTCCGTTCGCGGTACCGCTTCTGCACCTCGGCCTGGTTCGCGTTGACCCTACGCTTCTGACCGGCCGGCACCACGTGGCCACCGCCGGCCGTGCGCTCGAGCTCATCGCCTTCCACCTTGCTTCCGTCGAACCCCCCGTCGCTGTCGATTCCGTGGTCGGCCGAACCAACCCCGCCCGA
>Ga0115007_10000211_pt1 | contig 37892 bp, 32 predicted proteins | sample ArcOceMetagenome_2_FD_87166 | JGI IMG/M metagenome (GOLD analysis project Ga0115007, IMG submission 87166) | Marine eukaryotic phytoplankton communities from Arctic Ocean - Arctic Ocean ARC135M Metagenome | ecosystem: Environmental > Aquatic > Marine > Oceanic | place: Arctic Ocean | collected...
CAATTACTTTTTCAATTCCATCTGGGTCTGTTCCTAAGATCTCAATAATTCCTTCTTCAGTTACAGCATCTTCAGTAATTACAATGGTAGTTCCTGTTTCTTTCTGTAATTCTTGAATATGTTTACCACCTGGTCCAATAAATGCACCAATTAATTCATTAGGAATGCGTCTGTTAATCATTTTAGGAGCATGTTCTTTAACCTCTATATTTGCAGTAGAAATAGTCTCAGTTATTTTACCTAAAATATGTAAACGACCTTCACGAGCTTGTTTTAGTGCATTCACTAAAATTTCGTAACCCAATCCTTTTACTTTAATATCCATTTGACACGCAGTAATTCCTTCAGAAGTACCAGTTACTTTAAAATCCATATCTCCTAAGTGATCTTCATCTCCTAAAATATCAGATAATACAGCATATTTTCCAGACTCAGCGTCAGAAATTAATCCCATTGCAATACCAGAAACAGGTCTTGTCATTTGTACACCCGCATCCATTAATGCCATTGTACCAGCACAAACAGTTGCCATAGAAGAAGAACCATTAGATTCTAATACTTCAGAAACGACTCTTACGGTATACGGACAAGCTGCAGGAATCATTCCTTTTAATCCACGTTGTGCTAAGTTACCATGTCCAACTTCTCTACGAGAGGTTCCGCGAATTGGTCTTGCTTCACCAGTACAAAAAGGAGGGAAATTATAATGTAAATAGAAATTTTCTTCACCTTCGAAAGAGGGCATGTCTATTTTGTTTGCATCTCTTGATGTTCCTAGCGTAACGGTAGCTAAAGCTTGCGTTTCTCCACGTGTAAAGATTGCAGAACCATGTACGGATGGTAAGTAATCTACTTCTGACCAAATTGGCCTAATCTCATCTGTTTTACGACCATCTAAACGCAATCCTACATTTAGGGTTAAATCTCTAATCGCAGCTTTTTCAGCTTTGCGATAATAATCAGAAACTAAACCACCATAATCTGCTAATTCTTCTTCCGAAAAAGTAGCTTTAATAGCTGCTTTTATTTCTTTAAATGCAGCAGTTCTCTCATGTTTAGCAGATCCAGCTTCTGCGATGGCATATACTTTATCGTATGCCATGTCATGCACCTTTTTCTCTAAATCTTTATCTTCTCTATCTCCCTCGTATTCGCGCACTTCTTTCTTTCCAAATGCTTCGGCTAATCTAATTTGAGCAGCACATTGCACTTTAATAGCTTCGTGTGCAAACTTGATGGCATCTGCCATTTCTTCTTCAGAAATTTCATCCATCTCACCTTCTACCATCATTACAGAATCAGCGGAAGCTCCAATCATCATATCGATGTCAGATTCTGCTAATTGAGCTCTAGTTGGGTTGATAACAAATTCTCCATTGATACGACCAACTCTTGCTTCAGAGATTGCACATTCAAAAGGAAAATCTGATAATTGAATAGCTGCCGAGGCTGCTAAACCTGCCATTGCATCTGGCATCACATCTTCGTCATGAGACATTAACTGAATCATTACTTGTGTTTCTGCAGTATAATCTTTTGGAAATAATGGACGTAAAACACGGTCTACTAAACGCATGGTTAATACTTCGCCATCACTTGGTCTTGCTTCTCTTTTGAAGAAACCACCTGGATAGCGTCCTGCAGCTGCAAATTTCTCTCTGTAATCTACTGTTAAAGGAAGAAAACCAAGATCTTTTTGTTCGTAATTGGAAACAACTGTACACAACATCATACATTTTCCTGATTGCACAACAACACTACCATGAGCTTGTTTTGCTAACTTTCCGGTTTCGATAGAAATTTCTCTACCATCACCAAGGTCTATAACCTCTCTAAATACTTTTGGAATCATAAATTTTAATTCTAAATTTTTAATTTGTTTGTTGTTGTGTTGTTTCCTGTTGTTGCAATGGAAATACAGAATTATTGTTGGTAATTCTGACTTTTTATAAGGTTCTGATTTTGTTAAGATCAGATTTTTAAATTTGTTGTAATAAAAAAGAGGCACGTTTATAGCACCTCTTTTTAGTAAGAATTATTTTCTAATTCCTAATTCCTTGATAATCGCACGATATCTGTTGATTTCAGTTTTCTTTAGATAATCTAATAAACTTCTACGTTTACCTACCATCATTACTAACGAGCGCTCTGTGTTAAAATCTTTACGATTTTTCTTTAAATGCTCCGTTAAATGGCTAATTCTGTGCGTGAATAACGCGATTTGACCTTCTGAAGAACCAGTATCGTTTTTACTTTTACCGTGTTTTTCAAAAAGAACTTCTTTTGCTTCCTTACTTAAGTACATGCCAATATTATTTAAATGATTATTATGTATATCAATAAATTTTTTTCATTGAAGCTGCAAATATACTATTATTTTCTAATTTCCTTATAATATAAACGATATATTATGTCCCATTAAGGACTGTTAAGCAGCATTTAAGGAGGTTTTTGAGGTGCGCAGTCTGCTATTTGTATTGTGTCTTTTTTGGATATGTTTGATTGATTTCCAAATAAGTAAAGAAATTCATAAATCTTGCTATTGTAATACCATATATTTTAACAAATCTTCAATTCTTTCATAAAAATACAGAGATCTTTTGTTTCTTTCAATTTAATCGCTAGTTTTGTTGCTCAAAGCAAAATACAAATGTTTAAAACAACTTGGACACGTTTCTATTTCTTCTATTACTTTTTTAGTAAGAGAAGAGACTTTGTATCGTGTTGTTAAGAAACATTCATCATATATAAAGTCTCGAATTAAATTCGAGACTTTTTTTTTGAAATTAATTTAAAGGAATGAATAAAAGTATTGCCATACAAGGAGCAGAAGGCTCAAATCATCATAAAGTTGCTAGAGACTTTTATGGAGCCTCCATTCAACTGATAGAATGCATGTCCTTTGATGGATTGGTTGCTAGTTTATTAGAGGGAAGTGCTGTGCTAGGTGTCATGGCAATAGAAAACACGATAGCAGGTTCAATTATTCCTAATTATGCACTGATAGATAAGAACAACCTTCATATTATAGGGGAAGAATATTTAAATATTCACCACCACTTAATGGCATTACAAGGTCAAGATATTATGGATATTAAAGAGGTTTGGTCGCATCCCATGGCTTTGCTGCAATGCAAAGAGTTCTTTAAAAAACATCCACACATTAAATTGGTTGAAGATGTAGATACGGCAGAAGTTGCAAAAAGAATTTCCAAAGAAAATTTAATAGGTATTGCTGCAATTGCTCCAAAAATTGCAGCTGAAATTTTTAAGCTATCCATTCTTGAAGATGATATTCAAACAATAAAGGACAATGCTACCCGGTTTGTAATGGTCCAGACAACATCACCCGAGAACGGAATTGACCATGTTAATAAAGCCTCTTTAAAATTTCAGTTAAATCACAAGAGAGGAAGTTTGGCAGCAATTTTAAACGTGTTGAGTGATTGTAAAATGAGTTTAACTAAAATTCAGTCCTTGCCAGTAATTGAAACTCCATGGAAATACTCATTTTTTGTAGACGTAACTTTTGAGAGTTATCAAGAATATGAGAAAGCAGTGACAATTATAGCCATAATGGCGGAAGAATTTAAGGTTTTAGGAACCTACAAAAATGGTAGAAAATGATTAAAGCTGCAAAAAGGTTAGCAACCGTTGAAGAGTATTATTTCTCTAAAAAGTTAAGAGAGGTTGCGGGTTTGATGGCCGCTGGCAAGCCAATTATCAACATGGGTATTGGTTCTCCAGATTTAGCACCACCACCGCAGGTAGTAACTGCAATTCAAGGAAGTTTGCTGGATGCGGGGGCACACAAATATCAGTCATATCAGGGCCTACCCGCTTTAAGGAATGCCATTTCTAACTTCTATAAAGAGAAATTTCATGTAGTAGCGAATCCAGAAAATGAAGTACTGCCTTTAATGGGAAGTAAAGAGGGGATTATGCATATTTCGATGGCTTTTTTAAATGAAGGAGATCACGTTTTAATTCCAAACCCAGGATATCCAACCTATACTTCTGTGACGAAGTTAGTGGGAGCCGTGCCACTTTTGTATAATTTAAGTGCCGAGCACAACTGGCAACCAAATTTTGAGGAATTAGAACGTCAAGATTTAGCTGCTGTAAAAATTATGTGGGTAAATTATCCGAACATGCCAACAGGAACAAATGGAACCTTAGCAATGTTTGAGAAGCTAGTTGCTTTTGGTAAAAAGCATCAAATTTTAATTATAAATGACAATCCATATAGTTTTGTTTTAAATGACAATCCCATTAGTATTTTGCAAGTTACAGGAGCAAAAGACATTGCTTTAGAATTAAACTCTCTTAGTAAATCTTTTAATATGGCAGGATGGCGTGTTGGCATGGTTTTAGGAAATGCTGGGTATATTAATGAGATTCTAAAAGTAAAAAGTAATATGGATTCTGGCATGTTTTATGGAATTCAAAAAGGTGCAATACAGGCCTTAGAATTATCAAATGACTGGTTTGTAGCGCAAAATAAAATTTATCAGGAACGCAGAAATTTAGTATGGCAGTTGGCAGATAAATTAGGAACAACCTATGACAAAGAAACTACAGGTTTGTTTGTGTGGGCAAAAATTCCAGAAGGAAAGAAATCTGAAGAAGTTACAGATGGCATTTTATACGAGAGCGATATTTTTATTACTCCTGGAACCATTTTTGGATCACAAGGAGAAGGGTACATTCGTTTTTCATTATGTGTGCCTGTAGAAATAATTAAAGAAGCAATATCAAGAATATGAAAAATATATACATGATTGGTATTGGCTTAATTGGTGGTAGTTTTGCGATCGATATTAAAAAACACGTTCCAGAAGTTATTATTTATGGAATTGATACCAATGAAAACCATCTAAACGAAGCGAAAGAATTAGGTATTATTAATGAAAAAGCAACGCTTGAGGACATAGAAAAGGCAGACTTAGTTATTGTTTCAATTCCGGTAGATGCGACCGTACAGTTATTGCCAACTATTTTAGATAAAATTGCTGAAAATACGCTGGTATTGGATGCAGGTTCAACAAAAGAAGCAATTTGTAAAGCAGTTGAACATCATCCAAAAAGAAGAAATTTCTTAGCCTGTCATCCCATTGCGGGAACAGAGAAATCTGGACCTACGGCTTCGATTTCTGGTTTATACGTTGGAAAAACGAATATTATTTGTGAAGTAGAAAAGACAACCTTTAAGTTGCAAGAGAAAGCATTAAAGCTTTTTACAGACATTGGAATGCGTATTCGGTATATGGATCCTGTTTCGCATGATAAACATATTGCGTATGTTTCGCACCTTTCGCACATCAGTGCATTTATGTTAGGGAAAACAGTGATTAATAAAGCAAAAAATGAACGCGACGTTTTTGACATGGCAGGTTCGGGTTTTGAATCAACCGTTCGTTTGGCAAAAAGTTCACCTGCAATGTGGACACCAATTTTTAAGCAGAATAAAGAAAACATAATTGAAACGTTGGATGCATATATTAACAATTTACAGCACTTTAAAGCGTTGATGGAACAAGATAATTTTTCTGAAATTTTTAACGAAATGGAGAATACAAATTATATAAAACAAATTTTAAACGGCATAAAGTAAAAGCCAAAACAAGTAGAAAAATGGAGAATACAAAAGAATTAAGAACATGGTTGGATGATATGAATTTAGATCATCCTCTAGTAATAGCAGGGCCTTGTAGTGCAGAAACTGAAGAACAAGTTTTAAAAATTGCACACGAACTAAAAGATTCTGATGTAAATTATTTCCGAGCAGGAATTTGGAAACCAAGAACAAGACCTGGAATGTTTGAAGGTGTTGGTGAAATTGGTTTGCGATGGTTAAAGAAAGTAAAAGCGGAAACAGGAATGAAAACCTGTACAGAAGTTGCAAATGCGGCACATGTAAAATTAGCAATTGAAAACGACGTAGATTTGTTATGGATCGGGGCACGTTCTACAGTTTCTCCTTTTATCATGCAAGAGATTGCAGATGCACTGGCCGGAACAGATAAAATTGTTTTGGTTAAAAACCCAGTAAATCCCGATTTAGCGTTGTGGCTAGGTGGTATTGAAAGATTGTATACTGCAGGAATTAAAAATTTAGGGGCAATTCACAGAGGTTTTTCTACCTATGAAAAAACAAAATATAGAAATACACCTGAATGGCAGCTGGCCATTGAATTTCAAAATAAATTTCCAGATTTACCATTAATTAACGATCCTTCCCATATTACAGGGAAAAGAGACATGATTTTTGAAGTTTCCCAAACAGCCTTAGACTTGAATTTTGATGGGTTAATGATTGAAACTCATTTTGATCCAGAGAATGCATGGAGTGATGCCGCACAGCAAGTAACACCAGATGCTTTAAAGCAGATCATGGAAGACTTAAAGGTTCGAAAAGAAACCAATACAGACGAAGCATATAAAAAAGCTTTGGATAATTTACGTGCTCAAATCAATGTAGCCGACAACCAGTTAGTAGAGTTGTTAGGAAAGCGTATGAAAGTGGCGAATCAAATTGGCATTTTAAAGAAAGATAAAAATGTAGCCGTTTTGCAATCTAAACGTTGGAATGAGATTCTAGGGAACATGATTCTTGAAGGTGAAAGTAAAGGTTTAAGTGAGGAGTTTGTTTTAAAAATGTTTAAAGCAATTCATCAAGAATCGATCAATCATCAAGAGAGAATTATCAACGCTTAATTCTTTAAGCCTACTTTAATTATAATGCCTTCAAGTTTTAAAAAATTTGAAGGTATTTTTTTATCATCAACTAAAAATCACTGGAACCTCAAAACTGATTTTTATTTAAAATTCTGCATCTTTGCACCAATGATAGGAATTGTATACAAATCTACAGGAAGTTGGTATCAGGTAAAATCTGATGACGGTCAATTTTATTCCTGTAGAATAAAAGGGAAATTCAGAATAAAAAACATCAAAAGTACCAATCCAGTAGCAGTTGGAGATAAGGTGGTATTCGATTTGGAAAAGAATGGGGATGAAGAAGTGGGTGTAATTAAGACCATTTTAGACCGGGATAACTTTATCGTTAGAAAGTCTGTAAATCTTTCCAAGCAAACACATATAATCGCCGCTAATATTGATCACGTTTTTTTATTGATTACCATAAATAATCCCCCAACCTTTACCACATTTATCGATCGGTTTTTAGTTTCTGCAAGAGCCTATCGAATTGAAACAGTTTTGATCTTTAATAAAATAGACTCTTATGCACTCGAGGAGCGTGCAGAGATTTTGTATTTAAAAGATATTTATGAAGCAATTGGGTATCGATGTGAAGAGGTTTCTGCAACTCAAAATAAAAACGTAGCAACCATTAAACAAATAATGACAGGTAAAACATCGATGTTTATTGGGCATTCTGGAGTTGGTAAATCTACTTTGGTGAACGCTATTGAGCCTTCTTTAGATTTAAAAACAAAAGAAATTTCAGACCAACACAACCAAGGAAAGCATACGACAACCTTTGCGGAAATGTTCGATTTAAGTTTCGATGCACGAATTATAGATACCCCAGGAATCAAAGGCTTTGGTGTTGTAGACATCGATAAATATGAACTAGGGGATTACTTCCCTGAGTTTTTTGCTTTGAAACGGGATTGTAAGTTCAATAATTGTTTGCATACAAAAGAGCCAAATTGCGCCGTAAAAGAAGCCTTGGAAGAAGAGCGTGTTTCCTGGTCTCGGTACAAAAGCTATCTTCAAATTTTAAGTGGTGATGAAGAAAAAGAGCACTTTAGAACGGATATTTGGAACGAAGAAGACAATGACTAACGTATGAAAGTTGTCATCCAAAGAGTGTCAGAGGCAAGCGTTACGATACAGAATCATACAGTTGCAAATATACAAAGAGGACTTCTTGTTCTTATTGGTATTGTGGAGGAAGATGGCCAAGAAGACATCAATTTTTTGGCGAAAAAAATAGTACACCTTAGAATTTTTAATGATGAAAATGGGGTAATGAACACTTCGTTGTTCGCGCTTCGTGGAGAAATAATTGTGGTCAGTCAATTTACGCTTCAGGCAGACACAAAAAAAGGGAACAGACCTAGTTATATAAAAGCAGCAAAACCAGTTGTTGCAATTCCTTTGTATGAAAATTTTATACAGACTTTAGAAAAGGAACTGGATACAAAAGTGCAAACAGGTAAATTTGGTGCAGACATGAAAGTAGCAATAGTAAATGACGGACCCGTAACTATTGTCATCGACTCCAAAAACAAAGAATAGATGTTTAAAAGTATTTTTAGAAAATGAGTTGGTTAGAACGCACAGCGCTGTTAGTGCAAAACGAGGGCTTAGAAAGGCTGAAAAAAGCAAATATTCTAGTAGTGGGTCTCGGTGGCGTTGGCTCTTATGCAGCAGAGTTTATAGCGAGAGCAGGCGTGCAGAAAATGACAATTGTAGATGGAGATTTTTTTGATGAAACCAATAAAAACAGACAATTGCCCGCTTTAGATTCTACAATTGGACAATCAAAAGCAAAGGTGTTAGCAGCACGTTTAAAGGATATAAATAAAGACATAGAAATTACTGTTTTGGAAGAGTTTTTATCTCCAGAAAGAGCTTATGAAGTTGTTACAAAGGAGTTTAATTATGTGTTAGATTGTATTGATAGTATTACCCCAAAAGTTAATTTAATTGTAGCGGCAAGAAGAAAGAAAGTCAAAATTATTTCTGCTATGGGTGCAGGAGGAAAGCTAGACGCAACTAAAATTAAAGTTAAAGATATTTCACAAACTAAAAATTGTACCATGGCCAGAGTTTTGCGAAAGCGCTTGAAAGAACGCAAGGTAAACAAAGGAGTAAAAGCCGTGTATTCAGAGGAAATGCAAATTTCAGAAAGTGTTAAAAGAACGGACGGGACAAACTTTAAAAAGTCATATTATGGAACGATAAGCTATATGCCCGCTGCATTTGGTCTTCAGGCTGCAGCACATGTTCTTAACTTTATCTTAAAAGATGAAAAATAGTTTCCATGGGAAATAAATAAATGGTACCTTTGAACTAATACTAATTTAAAAATTAATTAAGTACATCGTATATGAAAAAAATAATTTTATCACTCGTAGTAGTTGCGGCCCTTTTAACGGCATGTAAGGAAAACAAGAAAGACAAAGTAGAAGCAAAGGAAGCTGTAAAAGTTGCGGTTGTAGCCGCTTTGGATAATGTAGATGTGGACAGTTCTGTAATTACTTGGAAAGGAGCAAAACCAACAGGAACGCATGACGGGACGATCTTGCTAAAAGAGGGCTCTTTAAATGTTGTAGAGGGGAAGTTATTAGGGGGATCATTTGTAATTGAAATGGCGACCATGAAAAATTTGGATTTAGATGCAAAAAGTGGTGCAAAATTAGTGGGGCACTTGTCGGCTCCAGACTTTTTTGATGTGGCAACCTATGCAACTGCTAAATTTGTTATTACCAAGGTAGAAGAAACGGACAACAACTTATCAGTGACAGGAAACTTAACGGTAAAAGACATTACAAAAAGTATTACAATTCCTGCGATGTTAGTAACCGATGGAAACGTAACTACTTTTAAAAGCGAAAAATTTAATGTAGACAGAACGGATTTTAACATAAAATACGGTTCTAAAAAATTCTTCGACAACTTAAAAGATAAGTTTATTGAGGATATGATTGAATTTTCATTCTCAGTAAGTACAAAAGCATAAGGGTAAATAAAAACTAGAAATATAACTCAAAACAACTAAAAACATGAAACTTAAGAAAGCAGATAGGCCTTGTGGGTGCGGAAATACCCAAGATCCAAACGGTAATTGTGATGGTTCGCATGCAAACAAGAGGGAAAAAATATAAATAAAGTAATAAAACTCAAAACGAAAGTTTTGAGTTTTATTTTTACAAGTGTATCGCAGTGGTGTTTTTTACTTCTTCAATAGCAAAGGTGCTATGTGTGCTGCCAATATATTTGATAGTAGTTAGTTTTGTGAGCATAAAGTTTCGATAGGCTTCCATGTCTTTTACGTATATTTTTAAAATATAATCATAATCGCCACTAACGTGAAAACACTCAGAGACTTCTTCTAATTTTAAAACTTCACGTTCAAAAGTAGTCACGTATTCTTTAGCATGTTGAATGAGCTTTAGATGGCAAAAAACCAGAAAAGACTTTTCTATTTTATTTTTATTAATGATCGCGACGTATTTTTCAATCACTCTCCGATTTTCTAATTTTTTTACGCGCTCATAAACTGCGGTTACAGAAAGGTTCAATTGCAGAGACAACTGTTTGGTTGTCTGTTTGCTGTCTTTTTGAAGTAGGTTGATAAGGTGCTTGTCTGTAGTGTCTAACATTGTGATTTTCTAAAAAATTAATTTAAACAAGTGTTTTTAGTTTTTAAATTTAATTAATGGATATTAATTAGATAAATAGTCTATATTTTTTACAATATATTGACTTTATTTCTAATTTATTGTTTTTTTGTTTAATAAAAAACTAAAATTATGAAATTTAATCCAGCAGAGAATATTCAAGATTTACAATACTTTGGGGAATTTGGTGGTGTAAACCCCTCAATTTCAGACTCCTCTACTTATACCTTTATGTCGGCAAAGACCATGCTTGATACTTTTGAGGGAAATACCGATGGTTGTCATTTATATGCTCGTCACACCACTCCTTCTAATTTATACTTAGGGGCCGCTTTAGCAGTAATGGAAGGAACAGAAACTGCCAATGTAGCTGCTTCAGGAATGGGCGCCATTACACCCGTTTTATTGCAGTTGGTGGGCGCCGGAGAGCATATTGTGTCCAGTCGGACTATTTATGGAGGAACCTATGCTTTCTTAAAAAACTTTACACCAAGGTTGGGAATTGAAACCACTTTTGTAGACATTACAAAACTAGAAGTCGTGGAGTCCGCTATTACTGCTAAGACGAAAGTTTTATATTGTGAATCGGTAAGCAATCCGCTCTTAGAAGTTGCAGATATTAAAGGACTGGCCACTTTAGCAAAAAAGTATCATTTAAAATTAGTTGTAGACAATACTTTTTCTCCTTTGTCAATTTCACCGGCAAAATTAGGTGCAGATATTGTTTGTCACAGTTTAACTAAATTTATAAATGGTTCTTCAGACACCGTGGGTGGCGTTGTTTGTGGTTCACAAGAATTCATCAATGATTTGCGAAGTGTAAATGACGGCGCAAGTATGTTGTTGGGAGCAACCTTAGACAGCTTGAGAGCTTCCGCTGTTTTAAAAAATATGAGAACCTTGCATATTAGAATGAAGCAACATAGTTTTAATGCCTCTTTTTTGGCAAATAAATTTGAAGCCCATGGTTTGAAGACAGTGTACCCTGGATTGAAATCGCATCCTTCTCATGAATTGTTTACATCTATGATGAACACAGAATACGGCTTTGGAGGGATGTTAACCTTAGATGCTGGCTCTTTAGAAAAAGCAAATGAGTTAATGGAGTTAATGCAGCGCAATAATATAGGCTATTTAGCAGTGAGTCTTGGTTTTTATAAAACTTTGTTCTCTGCTCCTGGATCTTCTACATCATCAGAAATATCTGAAGATGAGCAAAATGAAATGGGTCTTTCAGAAGGATTAATTCGTTTTTCTATTGGTTTAGACAATGACATTTCAAGAACATATGAGCGTATGAAATGGTGTATGAAGGAAGTGGGAATTTTAAAAGACGATAACAAGTATTAAATGCTACTTTTTTGAATTTTGCCCAGCATTATTTTAGAGCAGTGTGTAGTTATTTTTCAAATTTAATTCTATGTTGGACAGTGCTTCTAATAATTTAAGTTAAAGAAGCTCTGAATATGAAAGGAAGGCAACCAAATCCATTTGCATAGCGCAATGTAAAAGCGTAACATTACCAAACCTAAACAAATGTAAGAGAATGCAAGACAAGAATAAGCTTTCAGAAATAGCTCTTGAAGATCAAAAAGTGACACGTAATAAAGAATTGAATTTATTAGAATCTTTAGTTCCAGTCTTAATCCTAATGTCTTTGTTGGCCTATAATATCTTTTTTGTTGAAGGTCAAGAATGGTTTGGCGGATATACAAATCAGTATATTTTATTGATGGGAGGTTTGGTTGCTGCAGCTGTTGGTTTTTGGAATAAAGTGCCTCTCTCAAGAATGATTTTTGAAGTTTGGGAAAATTGGAAAAGTATTTTTGTTCCCATAATGATTTTGTTTTTAGTAGGAGCTTTGGCGGGAACTTGGTTGGTTAGTGGTATTATTCCTGCAATGGTGTACTATGGATTACAAGTGTTAAGTCCAGACATTTTTTTACCCGCATCTGTAATCATTGCGGCTATTATTTCCATTGCCACAGGAAGTTCTTGGACGACTTCTGCAACAGTAGGTATTGCTTTAGTTGGAATTGGAAGTGCTTTAGGAATTCCGACAGGTATGATTGCGGGTGCGGTAATTTCAGGGGCTTATTTTGGGGATAAAATGTCACCACTTTCAGATACTACAAATTTGGCACCAGCAATGGCTGGCACAGATTTATTTACCCATATAAAATATATGGCATATACAACGGTCCCAACAATTATTGTTACATTAATTGTGTTCGCAATTTTAAGTGGTACTATTAACACTACTGGGAGTGCTGATATTAGCGATTTATTAGCGACCATAGACAATACATTTCATATTTCACCTTGGCTTTTTTTAGTTCCAGGAATTGTAATTGCAATGATTTTATTGAAAACAAAGCCTTTAATCGCCTTAGGAATTGGTGTGTTATTAGCGGCTTTTTTTGCATTTATTTTTCAAAGTGATGTCTTGACAAGTTTGTCAGACTCCAATTTTAAAGCTGTTATAAATGCCGTTTTTACAGACACAAATATAGAAACAGATAATGACAAATTATCAGAATTATTTTCGTCAGGAGGAATGAATGGTATGTTATGGACGATCTTTTTAATTATTTGTGCCATGGTTTTTGGCGGTGTGATGGACGCGATTGGCGCATTGGCAAAAATCACTAAAAGTTTGTTGGCCGTTGCAAGTTCGGTTTTTGGTTTGTTTGCAAGTACTGTTCTTAGTTGTTTAGGGTTGAATGCAATCGCATCAGACCAATATCTAGCAATTGTAATTCCTGGAAAAATGTTTAAAAATGCATTTGAGGATAAGGGGCTGGCGCCAGAAAATTTAAGTAGAACTTTAGAAGATTCGGGAACGGTAACCTCCGTTTTAATTCCTTGGAACACTTGTGGTGCATACCAATCTAGTGTGCTAGGTGTTTCTGTTTCAGATTATTTTGTATATGCTATTTTTAATTATTTAAGTCCGTTTACAACGTTGTTATTTGCTGCTTTAAATATTAAAATCAGACAGTTGGTTAAAAAGTAAACGTATTAAAATTTCTTGTATTTAGTATGAATTACGGGGATTTAGATAAACCAATTCCAAACCAAACCAAAGCGGATCGTTAAATCTCTGTAGGGGTAATTTGGTGCCGAAAAATAATTTTTACTCGTGAAATTAGAAGTGGCATTGTCAACTTTAAAATACAAACGGGTCCTCCTTACTTGTGCATTAAAGAAAACATCAAAAGTAGGAAACCCTATTTGTTGCTCATTTTGCAATCTAAATTCTGCTAAAAGTGGATTGTAAGCGTTTGCAGCATATGCTGTGAAGTATTTAAAGGTGATACCAATATTTACGAGCATTGGTTTTCCTTTAAACCAATAATCAGTGTAGTAGAATGTATTTCTACTTACAAACTCAGGGACTCTAAAAACAGAACTCCCACTGCTTACATTTTGGTACATAAAAGTATTGTCCAAAGTAAATTTGCCAAGTTTAAAGGCTCTGTTTGCTTTTACTTTTAAATAGGTAATTTGAGCTGCATATTGCTGCGGTTGGCTGTTTTCGTCGAAATAGGTGTAATTGTCTAAATTACTAAAGTTTAAAGAGGTATTGATCCACTTAGATGTAAAGTCGAAACCAAGATCTCTTGTATTGATATTGCTAAAATTATTTTGCCAATTATAATCATCATATGCACTCTGGTGCAGCAAGGTATTAAAGTTAGAAGCTTTTGAACTTATCAATAAAGTTCCTTTCATACTAAAAATACTGTCTTTTCTATAGACAGCTTCCGCTTTCAGATAGTTTCCAGAAAGCCTTCCTTTTCCTGGAGTAATACTTGCGTCTGCATTTAGCTGAAAGTTTTTGATTTTGGCATTCCAATCTGCACCAAAAGAAACAGCATTCCCTTCAATTTTTAGTTTATTGATAGCGCTACTGCTATTTAAAATGGTATCATAACCATAAGAATAGTTTGTAAAATTTACTTTTGCTTTGAACTTACCTAAAACATATTTAGAATTAAATTCAATATTTAATTCATTATTAAGCAGCTTACTTTGGGCTCTTTTTTGTTTTGGATCTGCAGAGCTTGCTGTCCCAAAAAAATCTTCTGTTAATTTATTTTGAATAAATTCATACGATTTATCTTCACTGGTATAAATATGGCCAATCTTTAGATTGCTAAAATCTTTCTTATTGATGGTGTCTTTGCTAGCTATGAGTTTGTAACTTTGTGCGACATAGGTCCTGCTTCCATAAAATTGACTTTCCGAAGCTATTAAATTTACATCGAAACGCGTTTTTCTTTGAAAGTCAGGATCATTTTCAATGAAAGTAGCTAAGGCTTCTGGAGTCAAGCCTCCACTTTCTTGATGAAAAAAATCTTGAGATGTCAAATGACCTTTAATTTGATACTTGTTTTTTTTAGTTCGGTAATGAAAAGAACCTCTAAAATTACCATTGCTAACCAGTGCGCGTCTATAAGCACCTAAAGAACGTAAGCCTTTATAAGCGACGGATACATTAAGTCTTTTTGAGAAATTTAATGAAAATAAGGCATCTAAAACTTGGCCCTGCTGTAAACCTGTTCGGTATAAAATCTCTGTAGTTGGTGTGGGTACTTCATAATACTCGATGTCTTCTACCTCTAAATAACTCGCTTGTTTGGCCGTAAAACCGATATCTGGAAGCCTTGAAATAGTATTAAAACTATAGCCTAAATTATTAAAAGCTTGTCCCTGATTGTGAAATTCTAACAACTCAAATAAATCTTTTCTCAGATAATTAAATTTGTATTCCTTCTGCAGATTAAGGGTTGTATCAATATATGTAGTGTCGTTCGTATGTGAGAATATTTTATAATCGGTATAGGTCGTTTTCCCTGATAAGGTGACATTTATTTTTCCAGAATTTTTCAGACTGTCATTTTGTTGTCTGTCTGAAATGTTGAAACTGCCTAATTTTTTTTGAGAAAATACCGCATGTACTCCTAGGAAAATAAATATTGACAAAAAAAATAATGTTTTATTCATAGTTTGTTACTGCAGGAACAAATGTAAAATAATTAAACGAAAATAATAGAGATTACGTGGTGTGAAAATTATTAATTAAAGAATGAGGTTTAAACCACCTTTAGGGTCTATCCTTTTTATTAAGATATAAAATTTTGTTATTTTGCAATATGTTACAATTAAATTATAGTGGTTTTTCTCTAGAAGCTGGAACAGATGAAGCCGGAAGAGGTTGTTTGTGCGGTCCAGTAGTGGCGGCAGCGGTGATACTTCCCAGAGATTTCACACATCCTTTTTTAAATGATTCGAAACAGCTTTCAGAAAAAAAACGAGAAGAAGTGAGGCCATTTATAGAGCAAAATGCCTTGGCTTTTAGTGTTTCTTTTGTTTGGCAGCAGGAAGTGGATGAAATTAATGTTTTACAGGCAGCTATTGCCGGGATGCACCGTTCAATAGCAGGGTTGAAAATACTGCCAGAATTCATTATTGTCGATGGGAATAAGTTTAGAGCTTATAAAAATATTCCATACGAGACCATTGTTAAAGGAGATGCTAAATATTTAAGTATTGCGGCTGCTTCAGTATTAGCAAAAACGTATAGAGATGAATATATGGCAAAGATTCATCAAGAGTTTCCGATGTACAATTGGGTCAAGAATAAAGGCTATCCTACGAAAGAACACAGAGAAGGAATTCGAAAGTTTGGAGCTACAGTCCACCACCGTAAAACTTTTAGGTTATTGCCGGCCCAAGTAAAGTTGAAAATATAAACTTAGCTACTATTTTTTTGTAAATAGGTACAATCTCTACAGGAATTTTATTTACAGAGAATCTTGGATTATAGCCAGATGCTATACAAACTTTTTCTATTTTTACGATTCTAATTTTAAATGATGATCAAAAAAAACCGTGCAGAAATAACCAAATGCATCCTTCATAAAGTAGCCAACAAGTTTAACAGTGGTAAAAATGTTTTTTCAGAAGATTTAATTCGTTTCGATCAAGAAAGTTACGATTTAATGAAGAGTTTTCTTTTAAAACCTTTCGGGAGTCTAACTCAGAGTTATCGTTTTTCGCACCATGCGGATGTTCGGTTGAATGAATTAAATAATTATGCTTCAGAAGTTTTTAAAGAAGAGAGCTCCTTTATTGAGTATTCTAAAAACATTGTAAACCACTTATACGAGCAATCGAATTCAGCACAAATAAAAACGGGAGATGTACTCATCGTTCTAATTGAAGGTATTGAATATAAGGACGTATTAACAGAGGCTATCGGTGTTTTTAAGATTGAAAATAAAATCGACTTTTTTCAAACGTATTTAGATGATAATAAAAGTTTCGATATGGTGATTCAAAAAGGGATCTCTACAAAAAGAATAGACAAAGGGTGCTTGATTTTAAATACTTCAGACACCGAGGGTACTATTGTTTTGTCTGTCGATAATAACAACTATGATGCACAGTATTGGATTAAGAATTTTTTAAGCATCAAACTTGCGGACGATCACAATTCCCACACACAAAATTATTTAGAAATGTGTAAAGAATTTTCTGAGGAGGTGATTAAGCCAGAATTAGGAATGCAACAACAGGGGAATTTCTTAGCAAATACCGTAGATTATTTTAAAGAAAATGAAGCTGTGGACTACGCTACTTTTAAAGACGAGGTTTTTGAAGATGAAAAACACAAAGAACAGTTTGATACCTATAAAAAACACTTTGAAACTTTAAATGATGTGTTGATTAGAAATAATTTTGATGTTTCTGGGGTGGTACTTAAAAAAGAGAAAAATAAGTTAAAAACTGAGATTAAATTAGATACTAACATCAGTATAAAATTAGATGTAGATGCCCCAGAGGCGGCTTCAGAATATTTGGAAAGAGGATATGATGAAGAGAAAAAAATGAAGTTTTATAAGGTCTATTTTAATGAAGAAAAATAAAATTTAAATAAGAGTACTCTTGAATTTTTTAGAACCTTAAGGATGTACTTATTTTAGGAAGCAATAAATTGATCAATTTCAAACAAGGTCTTAAAATGGATTAATATTTTAGCTTTTACTTCCTCGACGTCTACTGTTCTATCCAATTCAGCTTCCATCGATGCCACTGCCTTTCCACGAATTCCACAAGGAATAATATGATCAAAATAACCCAGATTCGTATTTACATTTAAGGCAAAACCGTGCATGGTTACCCAGCGAGAAGAACGAATGCCTAAGGCACATATTTTACGTGCAAAAGGAGTGCCAACGTCTAGCCAAACACCTGTTTCTCCAGCACTTCTCTCTCCTTTTAAACCATATTCTGCAATGGTTAAAATTATGGATTCTTCTAATAAACGAAGGTATTTGTGAATGTCTGTAAAAAAGTTTTCTAAGTCTAAAATAGGGTAACCAACAATTTGACCTGGCCCATGGTAGGTAATATCACCACCGCGGTTTATTTTATAAAAAGTAGCTTCTTTTTCTTCGAGTTGCTTTTCGTTCAGCAATAAATTACTAAAATCACCACTTTTCCCTAAAGTGTACACATGTGGGTGCTCTACAAATAAGAAATGATTGTCTGTTTTTTTGTCTCCGTCGTTTCTACGGTTGTCAATTTTCACAGCAACAATTTCCTGTAACAGTGATGTTTGATACTCCCAAGTTTCCTTGTAGTCTTTAATTTGTAGGTCTTTAAGTAATATGGATTTATTCATAAATGCTGGAACAAAGATATATATTTCATTATATTTGATTGCCTTATAGTTATAAAATTTATTGATGAAAATAAAACAATTTCAACGCATTGTACTACTGATATTGCTTCTTTCTTCTGTCATAACGAACGGACAAGAATTATGGAAAAAGTTAGACAGAGAAAAGAATGCTTTTCAAAAGAAGGAAATTAGAGTTTTTAAAAACTTTCCCACAAAATATAGTTTATATCAGCTAGACATAGATCAGGTTAGAAATCGTGTGTTTATAAATTCTAAATCTTCAAGTAGAACACTATTATTACCAAATGCTACTGGTGTTTTAGAAGCTTTTGAAATTAGAGAATCTTCTAACTTTGAAAAAGGTTTAGCAGCTAAGTTTCCAACCATAAAGTCCTACTCAGCCTCAGGAATTGACAACCCATCTTCTTTTGCTAAAATTAGTTTGGGTTCCGATGGATTTCACGCAGTGATTTTTGCTGCAAACGGGAAGACTATTTATATTGATCCATATTCTGAAGACAATCGGCAATATATGGTTTATAAAACATCAGATTTAAAAGAAGAAGATGCACTTTTTAAATGTAATGTTGAAGAAATAGCAAAAAAATCAATGTCTACAAGTGCAAAGTCAAGCGCTGTAAACGACGGAAATCTAAAAATTTTCAGACTCGCTTTAGTGTGTAGTGGAGAATATGCGCAATTTCATTTAGAAAATCAAAATGTTTCTGCAACGGCTAGTGAAGCCGATAAAAAAATAGCAGTTTTATCTGCCATGAATACGACAATGACAAGAGTTAACGGTGTTTTTGAAAAAGACTTGTCTGTTAAAATGGAGATTGTAGCAGATAATGAGAAGGTAATTTTTTTAGATGCTGATACAGATAATATTACAGACGGAGATCCAGATGCAATGATCGACGAAGTGCAAACCATTGCAGATTTGGAAATAGGAACAGCAAATTATGATATTGGTCATATTTTTAGCACTGGTGGGTCGGGTTTAGCAGGCTTGGGTGTTGTTTGCATCACAGGACAAAAAGCCAGAGGCGTTACTGGGAGAGGTTCTCCTATCGGAGATCCGTATGATATCGATTACGTAGCGCATGAAATGGGGCATCAATTCGGTGCGGATCATACACAAAATAATGACTGTTATAGATCAAATGCTACTGCAGTAGAACCGGGAAGTGCCTCTACAATTATGGGCTATGCAGGTATTTGCGCTCCTAATGTACAAAGTATAAGCGATGCTTATTTTCATGCCGTAAATATTACTCAAATGCAGTTGGTTATCGCTTCTTCTGGAGGTTGTGCAACTATAACGAGTACTGGGAATAATGCTCCTGTTGCAGATGCAGGTTTAAATTATAGTATTCCAAAATCTACTCCCTTTATTTTGAAAGGAACCGCTACAGATGCAGATGGCATGACTTCTTTAACTTATAACTGGGAACAAACAGATAATGAAGTTGGAACAATGCCGCCTGTAGCAACAAACGCTGTGGGGCCCATGTTTAGGTCTTTGCCTTCAAATACTTCTCCAAATAGATATATGCCAGCACTTGCAACAGTAATTTCTGGGAGTACATCTTCTAATTGGGAGGTAGTTCCAAATGTTGCTAGAGATATGGCTTTTTCATTATTAGTTAGAGATAATAATACAATGGGTGGAGCTACTTCTAGAAGCAATATGCTGGTAACTATCGAAGATGCAGTTGCATTTACAGTTACTTCGCAGGAAGTAGCAATAGTTTGGGACGCAGGTAGTACACAGACTATTAATTGGAACAAAGGAACTACAGATGCAGCTCCAATAGATTGTCAAAACGTAACGATTAAATTATCTGAAGATGGAGGTTTAACTTTTCCAATAATACTCGCAGAAAATACAGCAAATGACGGCTCTGAAAATATTATTGTACCAAATAATGTGACTATGCAGGCCAGAATTATGGTTGCAGCTGCAGATAATATTTTTTACAATGTAAATGCTGTAAATTTCGAAATTCAATCGACAACACCCTCTTTTGTTCTTAAAAACAATTCAGGAGATTTATCTGCTTGTAATTCAGGAGATCAGTCCGTTAACTACACTTTAAACTTAGATTTTATTAATGGGTTTTCAGAAGATGTATCTTTTGTAGCTAGTGGACAACCTGCTGGTTCTGTGGTAGCTTTTAGTCCTACAAATATAAACAGCGATGGTAATGTGATCATGTCGGTTTCTAATTTAAACGGAACTACAGCTGAAGATTACACCATAAATATTCAAGGAAACAGTTCAAGTATAAACCAAAATATAGATGTACTATTAGGTGTAACAGCAGCTAATTTAGGTGTTGTAACTTTAAGTTCTCCTGCAGATGGTGCTACAAATGCATCACTTACAGAAACGTTAGCATGGCAAGCAGAGGTGAATGCAAGCTCTTATGTAATTCAAGTTGCCAGTGACGCCGCTTTTACTTCTGTTGTATCTAGTGGCATACCAACTATAAATTCTTATGAAGCAACTAACTTAGAAGGAGCTGCAACGTATTATTGGAGAGTAAAAGCGAACAATAGTTGTAACGAAGGTGTTTTCTCTAGTGTATTTAGCTTTACAACAGAAATATGTAATGTTTGTGATTCTTCTGGAGATACTGATTACCAAACAAGCACCACATTGGTGCAATTTAACACAATTAACAATGCCTCTACAAAATCTGGAGGATATGAAGATAATACATTAATAAGTACTGCTTTAAAACTAAATAAAAGTTATGATTTAATCGTAAATGCAAATACCGATGACACTCCTTCGGAAGTATATAGGGTTCAATCTAAGGTATGGATAGATTGGAATAAAAATTGTAGTTTTAATGACGAGGGTGAGGAGTATGATTTAGGATCTGCATCAGCTACCGCAGATGGCCCTACAAGTTTAAGTCCTTTATCCATTGCTGTTCCAGCTGGAGCACATATAGGTGAAGTGATTATGAGGGTCTCTACTAGATATACAGATCCGCCGCCTGCTATTACATATCCAACCTCTTGTATGGCAAGTTTTGACGGGGAGGTAGAAGATTATACATTAATTATAGAAGACAATACTGCATCTATCGAAGCGTTTGCTTTTGAAAGATTTAATGTATTTCCAAACCCTACAAAAGGAGCATTTACTTTAAACTTAAAACTTGTAAATACCGACAAAGTATCTGTGCAATTGTATGACGTTAGAGGAAGATTAATTACTGAGAAAAACTATTATAATTCGGCTACAGATTTCTCTGAAACAATATTTTTTGAGGCAGCTTCTTCAGGTTTGTACTTATTAAAAGTAACAAATGGTAACAAGCAAACTACTCGGAAATTAATAATCCAATAAAAATAAAATATACAATTTAGAAACAAACCACATTTGTAAAAGAATGTGGTTTATTTTTGACTAATTGCTAAAAAATAAGTTGTGTACATACCTTTCAGGAATACATGTAAATGCGATAGCAATAATAATAGTACCAACAAAGAAGAAAATTATTTTTAGTTTGTACTTTTTTTGCTAGAATATGTCAAATAAAAAGCCTCCTCAAATTTGAGGAGGCTTTTTATTACGATGTCTCTACGATTACCCTAAAAAAGGATATTTAAAATCTACAGGAGAAATAAAAGTTTCTTTTATCAATCGAACAGATGTCCAACGTAATAAGTTTTGTGCAGAACCAGCTTTGTCATTTGTTCCAGAAGCTCTTGCGCCTCCAAATGGTTGCTGACCTACAACTGCTCCTGAGGGTTTGTCATTTATATAAAAGTTTCCCGCAGCATTTTCTAGTGCTTTAGAAGCTTTTTCTACAATGTATCTGTCTTTAGAAAAAATAGCTCCTGTCAAGCCATATTCTGTAGCTTCATCCACTAATTTTAAAGATGCTTCCCATGCTGCATCTTCATATACATACACAGTCATAACTGGGCCAAATAACTCAGTTGTCATGGTTGCATATGTTGGGGAATTACTTACAATAACCGTTGGTTCTATAAAGTATCCAACAGATTTATCATGGTTTCCACCAATAATGATTTCTGCAGCTTCATCTGCTTTTGCAGCATCAATATAGCTTGCAATTTTATCAAAAGAACCTTCGTGAATAACTGCATTCACAAAATTTGAAGTATCTTCTGGAGACCCCATTTTTAATTCACTTGCTTGTGCAATTAAATGCTTCTTAACATCTGGCCAAAGTGAAGCAGGAATGTAAGAACGAGAAGCAGCAGAACATTTTTGACCTTGGTATTCAAAAGCACCTCTGGTCATTGCCGTAGCAACTTGCAAAGGATTTGATGAATTGTGTACCCAGATAAAATCTTTTCCACCAGTCTCTCCGACAATTCTTGGGTATGTTTTGTAGGTGTGAATATTATTTCCAATTTGTTTCCATAATTCTTTAAAAACATGTGTAGAACCTGTAAAGTGCAGTCCAGAGAAATCTGGAGATGCTAAAACAGTATCAGAAATCATTACAGGGTCTCCATAAACAACGTTAATAACACCATCTGGTAAACCAGCCTCTTTAAATAAATCTACAATTACTTGTGCAGAATAGGCTTGGTGATCAGAAGGTTTCCAAACAACAACATTTCCCATTAAGGCTGCTGCTGCCGGTAAGTTTGCTGCAATAGAGGTAAAGTTAAAAGGAGAAATTGCATATACAAATCCTTCTAAAGGTCTGTATTCAACTCTGTTCCAAACTCCTGCAGAAGATGTTGGCTGATCCTTAAAGATATCAGTCATATATTCTACGTTAAATTTAAAGAAATCTATCATTTCACAAGCAGCATCAATTTCTGCTTGATATACGTTTTTAGATTGTGCAATCATTGTAGCAGCATTCATTCTTGCTCTGTAAGGACCTGCTAATAACTCAGCAGCCTTCAAAAAGATAGAAGCTCTTTCCATCCAAGAAACACTAGACCAAGCTTCTCTGGCTGCTAGAGCGGTAGAAATTGCGCTATCTACATGCGTTTTGTCTGCAGTATGATATTGCCCAATAACATGCTTGTGATCATGAGGAGGTGTAATGTTTTTTGTGTTTTCTGTTCTAACTTCTTCACCATTAATGTGCATTGGCACATCAATGGTGCTATTGTACATTTCTTTGTAAGTTGCTAATAATTCTTCTCTTTCTGGAGATCCTGGAGCGTATCCTTTTACAGGTTCATTCACCGCTTTTGGGACATTAAAAAATCCTCTTGCCATTTTTAATAGTTTTAAATGTTTATACTTAGATAACCATTCCTATTCTACCTTTGTTCTCTCGAAATGTCGAAAATTCAGCGTGGGAAAGAAATCATCCCCGAGAGAACAAAAGTAATGAATTTTATTAGAAATGGACTTTATTTCTCAAAAGTGTATGGAAGATAATTTGCTTGTTTTCGATATTTTTTACGGCAATAATTACTGGAATTAGCACTATAAATTAAGTGCTTATTAAACCAAATTGAGAACGTGCTGATTTTTATTTCCTGAGGAACCAACGTTTGAGGTATTTGAAGATTTATTTTACAATTTGATGCTAAAAGTGATTTCAGCACTTTTTTATCCTTAAAAATAGCTGCGAATAATTCAAAGAGCACACCTTCTAAGTTTTTAGTTTAATAAAACAGGTATTGTTAATTGAAAAGTAGGGATGTATACCTTAAACTGCTCATAGGTTTCCAAATTTATCATGGTATAAAAACCTTTCATAGCGCCTAAATTCGAGGACAAAAAACACCCCGATTTATATGTGTAATTGGAGCTGGGTTCTAAAGTTGGTGTTTGGCCAACCACCCCTTCTCCACTCACAACTTCTGTTTCATTTAAGGAGTCGAAGATGGTCCAGAACCGATCCGTTAACTTGATGGTTTCCGTACTTTTATTTTCAATTATGATGGTATATGAGAAGATGTAGTACAACTGGTTATTTCGAAAACTTGCGCCATTATAACTTGTTTCTACTGAAATTTTAATCCCTTTTGTAATTTGCTGTATCATATATAAGTAAATGTAGCTTTTTCTATGGTTTTTTCCTAATCAATTTTTTGTCATCTATTTTGATTGAAATACCCAGAGCCTACCCCTATAACTCTGTCATATAAACTACCGAAAGGTTTGAAGTAAATAATAGCGGTGTATTCATTTTCAGTCTCAAAAAAACTTCCATTAATTTTAGTTGTATTTGCAAGACCATCTTCACCGCGTGTGGCAAAAGTATAGTTGTAGAAACCTTGTTTTAATAAAATACTTGCGTGGTATGTTTGATTTTTCGGATTATAATACATGCTATTTTTTTCTCCAATCGAGAAGTTGTTAAAGGCGCCATAAACATATACCTCCTTTTCTTTGAACATTTCATCTACTTGCAAAGAAAAATGCATTAAAGCATAGTCTGCTTCCGTATTATTGTCATTTCCTTCTAATGTTCGCACTGCGAATTGGCCATTAATATCTGGGTTGTAGGTATAGTTTCTAAAGGCATTGAATGTAAAAGGATATAAGTAATGGTTGTAGACCTCTTTTTTCGTTATTTTTACAATATTTAAACTTTTATTTCTGAGAATTTTGCTATCAAAGTTTAAGTATTCATTGCCACCCCAGAAATTTGTTTTATTCATGTACGTGTATAGAAGTTGATTTTGTTTAAAGAAAGTGGGCTGTACATCGTGGATGCTCTCATTCCAATTATTATTTTTTAGAAGGGTAATATGTATTTCTTGTCTGGGATTATTTATTCGAATTCCTGGGTGAATTACAGAAAATTGAATTGTTTGTTGCGTATCCATTGTTTTTATATTTCTACTTCGAATCACAGATACTGGAACCGTAGTAACATTTTCATAGAGCACAAACCTTCTTGTGAAAACAACGGCATCATAGGCATCTAAAACGGATACAAGATAATTCCCACTTTTGGTAATGACGGTATTTATATTTGGAATTTTCACCTCATAATGCGTGTAACTTTGCAATGTGTTGAAGGAATTCGTTACATTTATAATGGTGTTCTGGTCAAAACCATTGACAAACTGACTGGAAAGCAGCCTGCTTGGTTTCCAATCATGTGTTTTATGTTCTATTTTATATTTGTACTCTTTGCTATCGGCATCTAAATCATCAAAAGATAATTTTAAAATACTTCCTAAAGGAACAATGGCAGAGAAGTTGTTTTCTCCAAGCGGTCTTAGTTGAATGGTTTTTATTTGCTGCGCATTCAAAGAGGCCAAAACAAATAATAGGATCCAAATAGTTTTTTTTTGCATATGTTGATGAAACGAATACTTCAAAAATAGTAAAATTTTAACTGTCATTTAGAAGACGAGGCGCGCTTCTTTTATTTGGGGAATTAGCTCCGCTAAACAGTTTGTTTTAAGAAGTAAAAGTAACCACTATTTTAATTGTAATGAGGAATAATTTTCAGGACATGGTTTTATTTTTCAGAAAAAATAGGCGCAATAATAAGCAGTATTCCCAAGTTAAGTATGTATTTTAAGGGTCTTCTAATGCTGTTTTTTGCTACAGACACGCTTTTCAAAAGGTACTACAACGATTTAATAAATCACCCTTATTTAGAATAACTATAAATAAGATTATTTCAGGAATATTAAGTCCGAATTATATCACTCTTCATTGACAAAATCTTTAAATTTGCATGATTTTTTTAGATAACTAAACATTCCAATTTACTATGTCAAAAGACATTCGTATTAAAAAAGGCTTAGATATTAAGCTTGTTGGCGTTGCCGAAAAAAGTACTACAGTGGTTTCTCAAAGTAGTATTTATGCAGTAAAGCCAGAAGATTTTCACGGAATTACGCCTAAACTTGTGGCCAAAGAAGGAGCAGAGGTAAAAGCAGGAGACACACTTTTTTATTCAAAAAGTGATGCGCGCATTTTATTTCCAAGTCCGGTTTCTGGTAAAGTTACAGAGGTAATACGCGGAGCAAGAAGAAAGGTACTAGCAGTAAAAATTGCAGCAGATGCAACACAAAGTTATAAAGATGTAGGAACTAAAAATGCAGACGAAATGTCGGCAGAAGAAGTTAAAGATCATTTATTAGCTTCCGGTTGTTGGCCATTTGTAAAGCAGCGTCCTTATGATGTTGTTGCAAATCCGAATCAGGCACCAAAAGCAATTTTTATTTCTGCTTATGCAAGTGCTCCTTTAGCAGCCGATTTAGAATATACTTTAGCGGGAAAGGAAGCAGAATTGCAAGCGGCAATAACCGCTGTTTCTAAATTAACAGAAGGATTGGTGCATGTATCAGTTGGGGCAAATAGAACTTCTCCTTTTGCGCATTTAAAAGGGATAGAAGTACACCAAGTTTCAGGGCCACATCCATCAGGGAACGTAGGAACACAAATTGCACACATAGATCCTATTAATAAAGGAGAAGTTGTTTGGGTAATCTCACCTCAAGATGTTTTGGTTATAGGGGAGCTTTTGCTAACAGGGAAGTTAAATCTAACAAGAACTGTTGCCTTAACAGGATCTCAATTTAGTACACCGCAGTATGTAACAGCCATTTCTGGTGCAGCAATAGCAGATGTAACGGCTCACAATTTGAAGGATGACAATACAAGAATCATCAGTGGAAATGTACTTTCCGGGAAAGAAGTAAAGCTGGCAGAGTTTTTGGGGTATTATGACAATCAGATCACTGCGATTCCAGAAGGAAATGATTACGAGTTTTTCGGTTGGAACAAACCAATCTTTAACAAGATTTCTACTTCTAGGGCGTTGACCTTTTCCTGGTTAAGCCCAAATAAAAAATACGATTTGAACACCAATACAAATGGTGAGCATAGAGCTTTTGTAGTAACAGGGTCTTATGAAGAAGTATTTCCTTTAGATATTTATCCGATGCAATTGTTAAAGGCATTCATGTATAAAGATTTAGATGAAATGGAAGCTTTAGGAGGATATGAAGTAGCACCAGAAGATTTTGCTTTGACAGAATTTGTGTGTGTGTCTAAGCAGCCTCATCAAAAGATAATTCGAGAAGGTTTAGATTTAATGAGAGAAGAATTAGGATAAGATTATGAGCTTAAAAGATAATTTACACAATTTAAAAGAGAAATATAAAGGGACTAAGATGGCACCTGCGTTTAACGCAATCCATACGTTTTTATATTTACCGAATGAAGTAACTCACGGAGGAACTCATATAAAAGCAGCAGATGATTTAAAGCGGACCATGAACATTGTAATCATGGCTTTAATACCCTGTTTGATTTTTGGAATGTTCAATGCAGGATATCAGCACTATGCAGCGATAGATGGTTCTTTAAGAGCAGATGTCCTCGCTAATTTCTTTACGTTTGACAATCTCTGGATTGGAATTATAAAAGTATTGCCACTGGTAATTGTTTCTTACGGGGTAGGGCTTTTAGTCGAATTTATTTTTGCTGTAATTAAAGGGCATGAAGTAGAAGAAGGCTATTTAGTTACTGGAATGCTAGTGCCTTTAATTGTTCCTGTAGATACGCCATTATGGATGTTGTCTGTAGCGGTTGTTTTTGGGGTTGTTATCGGTAAAGAAGTATTTGGAGGAACGGGAATGAATATTTTAAACCCTGCTTTAACCATTAGAGCTTTCTTATTTTTTGCGTATCCAACATGGATGTCTGGAGATAAGGTTTGGGTGTATGATGCCGTTAATATGTCAGAAGCAGATGCTATTTCTGGAGAAACGATGTTGGGGTATTATGCGAAAGCAAGCCAAGATTTAACAATCAAAGGTACCAATGGTGCCGCAGATCTTGTAACTACATACGGGGACAGAGCCAACGAGTTGTATTCTACATTTGATAAGTTTATGGGATTCATACCAGGATCTGTAGGGGAAACTTCTACATTCTTAATCCTAATAGGCGCTGCAATTTTAATTTTCACAAAAATTGCAAGTTGGAGAATTATCCTTTCCGCATTTGTAGGAGCTGCAGTAATGGGATTGATTTTTAATCAAGTAGTTGCCGCAGATATTATTACAGAGTCGAGTAAGTTTTATGGCTTGATGAATACCGTTTGGTGGGAACACTTAACCATTGGTGGTTTGGCGTTTGGAGCTGTTTTTATGGCAACAGACCCAGTAACGGGTTCACAAACAAATAAAGGGAAATGGATTTATGGTTTCTTAATTGGATTTATATCCATTATGATTCGTGTCTTTAATCCTGCATATCCAGAAGGGGTGTTTTTAGCAATTTTGTTAATGAATGTGTTTGCACCGACAATAGACCACTACGTAGTGCAAGGAAACGTAAAGAAAAGATTAAAACGGACTAAAGTTAAAACTGCCTAATTATGAGTAAGAGAACAGATAGTAATAGCTACACAATAATTTTTGCCGTTGCAATGGTATTGGTTGTTGGATCTTTGTTAGCCTTTTTAGCAACGTCTTTAAAGCCAGCAATCCAAGAAAATGAAAGAATAGAAAAGCAGCAAAATATTTTGTATGCGATGGGCGTCAATGAAAATGATGCATCAAGCGCAAATTTTGTTTCTACAACAGTAGCAGGTGAAGCATTTGAAAAATACATTAAAAAACAATTGGTTTTAGAAGGCGATAATATTTCTGAAAGTCAGGATGCTTATTTAATTGATGTCAAGAAAGAGCAGACAAAAGCAAAAGCCGGTAAAGTTAGAAAGTTGCCTTTATTTGTAGGTGAAAAGGATGGCGAAAAATTTTATGTTGCACCCATCAGAGGAAAAGGTTTGTGGGATGCAATTTGGGGCTATATATCTATGGATAAAAACATGGTGGTGCAAGGTGCTTATTTCGATCACAAAGGAGAAACACCTGGTTTAGGAGCCAACATAAAGCAACGTTATTTTATGGATGATTTTATTGGGGAACATTTAATGTCGGAAGCGGGAGTTTTTAAAGGAATTACTGTAAAGAAAGGAAATAATGACGCTGTAAACGAAGACAAAACAGATTACGAAGTAGACGCAATTGCCGGTGCAACTATTACTGGTGACGGTGTTTCTGCAATGATCAAGAAGGATTTAGCATTATACGTGCCTTATTTTAAAAATTTAAAAAAATAATTTATGGGACTTTTATCAAAAAAAGACACAGTATTACTTACAGACCCATTAGCAGATAACAATCCAATTACCATACAGGTGTTAGGTATATGCTCTGCGCTTGCAATTACAGCAGAGTTAAAAGCTTCTATTGTAATGGCTATTTCTGTACTTTTTGTTTTAGGCTTGGGAAATGTAGTCATCTCTTTAATGAGAAACATTATACCTTCAAAAATTAGAATCATCGTACAGCTTATTGTAGTAGCAACTCTTGTTATTATTGTTGATTTGGTGTTGAAAGCATTTGCGTATGAGCTTAGTAAAACCCTTTCTGTTTTTGTAGGCTTAATAATTACAAATTGTATTATAATGGGACGTTTTGAAGCTTTTGCGCTGGCAAACGGTCCTTGGAGGTCTTTCTTAGATGGTATTGGAAACGCAGTGGGTTACGGTGTAATTCTAATCGCAGTTGGCTTCTTTAGAGAATTATTAGGTTCTGGTACTTTATTAGGATTTGCAGTTTTAGGAGATCCCATAGAAAAGACAGGTTTGTATGCAATAGGATATGAAAACAATGGTTTTATGTTGTTGTCGCCAATGGCATTAATTGTGGTAGGAATTCTTATTTGGATTCAGCGCAGCAGAAACACATCCTTAATAGAAGAAAATTAAAATTAGTATTTGGCGCAAGCAGTTGCTGTTAATTTCTAAATACGAACCACTAAAATTTAAAAAAATATGGAACATATAGAATTATTTTTCAAATCGATATTTATAGACAACATGGTATTTGCAACATTTTTAGGAATGTGTTCTTACCTTGCGGTATCTAAAAAAGTTGCGACTGCAGTTGGTTTAGGAGCGGCAGTTATTTTTGTATTAGCCGTAACAGTGCCTTTAAATTGGTTATTGGATCAATACCTGCTGCAACCAGGAGCTTTGGGTTGGTTAGGAGAAGAATATAAAGCGTTTGATTTAAGTTTTTTATCTTTTATTATGTTCATCGCAACCATTGCTACCATGGTACAATTGGTAGAAATAATTGTTGAAAAATTCTCCCCTTCTTTGTACAACTCGTTGGGTATTTTCTTACCGTTAATTGCGGTAAACTGCGCTATTTTAGGAGGAAGTTTATTTATGCAATCTCGTGAAATACCTACATTAGGACTGGCATTAACGTACGGTGTGGGTTCAGGGATCGGTTGGTTTTTAGCAATTTTAGCGATTGCAGCCATTCGTGAAAAAATCAGATATTCAAGTGTCCCTCCAGCATTAAGAGGATTAGGAATTACTTTTATTATTACAGGTTTAATGGCAATTGGCTTTATGAGTTTTGGCGGTATGTTAACCGGTGGAGATGAGGAAGCAGCCCCTGCGAAAGAAGTTGAAGTGACTTCTGAATCGGTTCAGGAAAAAGAAGAAAAAAAGGAATTAGCAAAAAACACTAAAACTATATATTAATATGATCTTAGCAGCAGGAACGTCAGGAACAATTATAGCAACAGTTGGAGCCTTTTTATTGATAACATTGTTATTGGTAAGTCTTTTATTGTTTGTGAAACAAAAATTATCACCGTCTGGTCCGGTAACCATCATGATCAATGGTGAAAGAGAAATAGAGGTGGCTTCAGGAGATTCTTTATTGACTACGTTAGGAGGTAATAAAATTTTCTTGCCTTCTGCCTGTGGTGGAGGTGGTACGTGTATACAATGTGAATGTCACGTCAACGAAGGTGGTGGTGAAGCATTGCCAACGGAAATTCCACATTTTTCTAGAAAGGAACTGAAAAGTGGAGCACGTTTAGCGTGTCAAGTGAAGGTGAAGCAAAACATGAATATTTCGATTCCTGAAGAGGTTTTTGGAATCAAGAAATGGGATGCAGTAGTGGTAAGAAATTACAATGTTGCGTCTTTTATAAAGGAATTTGTGGTAGAAATTCCTGCAGATATGGGCTATAAAGCAGGTGGATATATTCAAATTGAAATACCACCTTGTGAGGTTAAGTTTGCAGATATGGACATTACAGCGCACCCTGAAGAACACGAAACTCCGGATAAATTTAAGGCGGAATGGGATAAGTTTAAATTGAGGCCTTTGGTAATGAAAAATAAGGAAACGATAGAAAGAGCGTATTCTATGGCTTCGTATCCAGCGGAAGGGAGAGAGATTATGTTAAATGTACGTATTGCTACGCCTCCTTTTGATAGAGCAAAAGGTGGGTGGATGGATGTAAATCCAGGAGTGGCATCTTCTTATATCTTTGGGTTAAAGAAAGGTGATAAATGTGTTATTTCGGGTCCTTACGGAGAATTCTTTATCAATGAGTCCGAGGCAGAAATGCTGTATGTTGGAGGTGGAGCAGGTATGGCGCCAATGCGTTCTCACTTATACCACTTATTTAGAACCTTAAAAACAGGTAGAAAAGTAAGTTACTGGTATGGAGGCCGTTCAAAAGCAGAATTGTTTTACTTGGAGCACTTTAGAGCTTTAGAAAAAGATTTTCCAAACTTTAAATTTTACATTGCTTTATCAGATCCTTTAGAGGCTGATAAATGGACCGTAAAGAAAGATATCAATGATGAAACTGGAGATGGTTTTGTAGGATTTATCCACAATTCTGTAATTGAAAATTATTTAGACCACCACGAATCACCAGAAGACATTGAATTGTATTTCTGTGGACCTCCTTTAATGAACAATGCAGTTCAAAAAATGGGTGAAGATTTTGGTTTAGCAGACGAAAATATTCGTTTTGACGACTTTGGAGGATAAACCCTGTACGGGCTCTAGCTATAACCAAAGAGTGAAATGCTAAGGTATAAAAAAACCGATTCGGAAATGAATCGGTTTTTTTATACCTTTATTTTAAGAGGAATTTTAAATAATTGGGAAGGATTAATAGAGGACCGCTTCTAATGGATATGTGGCTTCACCATGTTCGTATTCAAATAATTTTGAGTAGTCCATGACATTGGGTACCTTATCTAATTTACATAGGAGGGCAACAACGGCACACAAACCATTAAATAAGCGCTCTTTGTCTCTTGGGTTTTGTGGTTTTTGATTGTAATGACAAAGGGGTGTTTTAAAACCACAGGCTTCTAAAAATTTTTTTTCTACTGCCAGTATTTCTGAGGGCAAATAGCCATTAAAACGACGTCCCAGCCGTTGATGTACCGTTCCTACATAACTTAGCTCAAGCGAGCCATGTGCGTCGGAAAGATGTTTCCAACTATCGTAATTATCTAAGATATTTCCAACCGCACAGGCAGTGCAGTCTTCAGGGTTTAATGTGTTTGCATGAAATGCATGGTATAATTTGATAAGAGCAGCTTCTAGTCTTTTAGGGGTGTTCATAGTTTCAGTTTTTGATATCTTAAATTTAATGGAAAATAAATTTACAATCAAATGTAGTCTTGTTAAAATTGTTATTTAGAACCGTTAAAAATGAGTAGTTTTGTGTATTACTGCAAATCATGATGTATTTTTTTCTTTTTTTTAGCGCGCTTATGCTCCTTTTAGGAGCACTTTATTTTCTGCAAGAAAAATTTATTTTTTTGACTGGTAAAAGAACTGCGAAAGATTATCAGTATCAATTTTCAGATACATTTGAAGAGGTTTTTATAAAAACATCGGGCATTACTGAAGTGAATGCATTGCACTTTAAACTGCCTGCTCCAAAAGGTGTTATTTTATTTTGTCATGGGAATAAGGGAAATTTAAGGAAGTGGGGATCGCGCGTTTCTTACTTGTTAGCATACAATTATGAGGTGTTGGTTTTTGATTATCGGAGCTATGGTAAAAGTACTGGTAGCTTTCAAGAGGAAGCTTTATACACGGATGGATTGGTAGTTTATGAGTATTTAAAAAGACACTACAAAGAAGCGGATATCGTGGTGTATGGATTTTCTTTAGGATGCACTTTTGCCACAAGAATTGCTGCTTTGAATGCGCCCAAAGAACTAGTTTTGGAAGCACCATTTGTTAATTTCCAAAAAGCAGTGCAATACTATGGGAAGTACATACCTACTTTTTTTTTGAAGTATGCTTTTAGAACAGACCAAGATATTTCTAAAGTCAGTGCACCAATAAGTATTTTTCATGGAGATAGCGATAAAATTACTTCTTGTGAGCAGTCTAAACTATTTGCAGTAAAAAGCAAAGGAATTAAAAATCAGCACATAGAAATTAGGGGGGCAACACATCATAATGTGAAAGAGTTTACGGTGTACAAAAAAAAGCTCAAGGAAATTTTAGCGCGCTAGTGCTGCTTGCAGGTTATAAGTTGTATTTTTGAGGCTCGAAAAACTACTATGAAACGTTTAAAGAAAATTTTAAAGAAAAAAAAATACATTAGGATTCCTTTAAAAAAAATAGCGACCAACCATTTAGAAGTACAAGCAAAAATTAATGGAATAAAGGGGCGTTTTATACTAGATACCGGGGCTTCAAATTCTTGTGTAGGCATAGATGCTATTGCCGCTTTTAATTTAATTGCAGAAGCAAGTGAAACAAAGGCCGCCGGTGCTGGTGCGGTGGGCATGGAGACACAGCTTTCTAAAAACAACCATCTAAAAATTGGAGATTGGGAAACACATACCTTGCATTTGGTGCTTTTTGACTTGTCTCATGTAAATACTGCCTTAACGCAGCACAAGGCAAAAGAGGTTGCTGGGATTATTGGAGCAGACATCTTACAGCAAGGGAAAGCTGTGATTGACTATAATAAATATGTATTGTACTTAAAAAAAGTAAAAAATTAAAAGAGGTATTTGTATCTTTGGGTTTTGAAAAGCGGCCCGAAGTATTTCTACTAAAGATAGCATCAAGGAACAGCGCACTATTAAAGAGAAAATATGAGTTTGCAGATACAGGTAATGGGTAAAATAAAGGAAGCGATGAAGGCAAAAGATACCATTGCTTTACAAGCGCTAAGGGCGGTAAAGGCGGCTTTTTTGCTGGCAAAAACGGCAACCGGTGTTCAAGAAGAGCTTACGGAGGAGCAGGAGTTGAAAATTATTCAGAAACAAGTAAAGCAAAGAAAAGACAGTGCTGCAATTTTTATACAGCAAAACAGACAAGACTTAGCAGAGCCTGAATTGGCAGAAATTGCTGTCTTAGAACAATTTTTACCAGAAGCTTTATCTGAAGAAGAAATAGAAAAGGTAGTACTTAAAACAATTGCACAACTTGGTGCTTCCGGAATGAAGGATATGGGTGCAGTAATGGGAATGGTGTCCACTGAATTGTCAGGAAAGGCAGACGGAAAAATCATTTCAACTGTAGTGAAGAAGCAATTAATGAATTAAATTTTTTAAAGAACAATAGGCCCAGTAGTTCAACTGGATAGAATATCAGATTTCGGCTCTGACGGTTGGGGGTTCGAATCCCTTCTGGGTCACAAATAAATAGTGCAATTAAGAAAAAACGCCAAGCTTACTTGCGCGTTTTTTTGTTTGAGCTATTTTCAAAGCGGAGCTTTCAGGGATCATGAAATAATTCCTTTTGCGTCCCTAAATCGGAGAATTAATTCATTGGAATTGGTACTCCTTTTTTTATGCGGTATATTTCCTTCGATAAAATGGGAATTCAGTATAAATGAGCTATCGAGCTGCTAAAGTGTTTCAAAAGTACTTAGTAGATGATTTAGTTATTATTTTACTAGAGCACTCCAGTTGCAACGCTTTAAAGTCATTGAATAGAAAAATAAAGAAGACTGTTGCGGATAATTTTAAGGTTTAATTTTAAGAATAAAAACCTCAACTCTTAAATTTTAAGTATGTTGAGGTTTTTTTACTAAAATTAAATCTCCTTTTTCAATTGAGTTATTTTTTTATAAATTTTAGATCAGAGCTATTTTGGTTAGAAGAAACGCTCAAGATATAAACTCTTTTACTTAACAAGAGCAGGTGAAATGCTAAGTAATACCATTATTTTTTTCATATTAAAATTTTTTAAGTCAGTTCGTAAATATAACTTGGATTAGTTTTTTTTTAGTACATCTCTATATCCTGCATTTATACTGTTCTTTGTGCAACTATTTTTATATTCTTTTTGTGTTTCCTGGTAGGTTACAATTTTAATTTTTAATTATTTTATAAGTAATATGGTAGTTATTTTCGATTTTTAAAAAATAAAGACCCTCGGACAAATAATTCATATCAATCAGATTTAATTCTGATTTAATTTTACCAGAAAGAACAATAGCACCAAGGCTATTGTAAAAAATGTATTTCGAACCTATAAGATTACTTTTAGTCTTTAAATTTAAATAATTTTTAACCGGATTTGGATACATTTCAAATAGGTCATTTTCATAGAGTTCTGTAGTTGTCAGTGAAGTGCCATTATATAAGTTCGTTATTTCTTGCGCTGTTAAGGCTCTGTCCCAAATACCGATATCATCAATTATACCGTCTGTAGGATGCCAATAGCCGTTGTATTGGGCTGCTTCACCAATAGAGATGCCTGATGTACTGGCTGTGTTCATTACTCCAGGGCTTGTTGTTGTTGTTGTTGCCTTTAGAACTCCATTTATATATAGTTTTATACTCTCTGAATTATAGGTCATTACTATATGGTTCCAATTATTTAAAGTTAATGGATTATTATCTTCTGCAACTCTGCTGGAAGTACCGTTTGAAATAGCTCCTAGGACACTTGAAGAATCGTAAACTATTCTCCAGGCTGTGCCACTTGGATTAGATGTACCATTTTCCCAACGAGTCAAGACAACAGTATTTGCCGTTCCAGAGTCACCACTCCAAAAATATTGTCTTGGATATACCCAAACAGAGGCAGTTATATTATTTACATTTAATATATCGTCATATGGTATGTAGATTTCATCGTTTTGTTGTCCAAAGGAAGCATTTGCATAATCAAAATCATAGGCAGAATTTGTTTGATCAAAGCGATCATTGGTCAATTCTGTACTTCCAATAATAGTACCATCTAAATTATTACCACTCTCATCGTTAGCATTGCCACAGAATGGCCAAAAACCTATTAAACCATTGGTTGGAATATATTCAGGCACACAAACTGTTTCATTGCCATTATATAAGTCTGAAATTTCCTCTTGTGTTAAAGATCGGTTCCATATTCCAAAATCATCAATAATTCCATAGTTACCGTTGTTAGTCGAGCAGTTATTGTAGTTTTTCCCAAAATGCGAACCCACTCCAGCACATGAGGTGTTGATTGAAGTAGACCAATCTACAACGTAATTTGTTTGTAATTGTGATTCAAGAATCCCGTTTATATATAATTTAACTTCTCCATTTGCTGCTGTTATACAAATGTTATACCATTTGTTTGAATCGAGTACTGTGTTTGATTCTAAAATCTGTATCGTAGAATTGGTGTTTGATTCTTTATAACCATAATGGATTTTGCCATTAGATAATAGATTAATAGATGATTCTTTCCAAGATCCTCCTTTATAAAATAATACCGAGTTCTTGTTTGTTGAATTATGTTTTGCCCACAAATTAATTGAATATAGACCATTTTGGGTTCCATTAAAAAAGTCATTTGGTAGGGTTATGAATGTATCTGGACCATTAAACTCATACGCCTTTTCATTATCTCCAAACCTATCGGCTGTTAAAGTTGCACCATTTATTATTCCATTATTTCCGTTGGTGCTCTCATCATTCGCATTACCATCGAAAGGATACCAACCTATAAGTCCGTTCGTAGGAACATTATTAGGGACCGTTTGTCCGTTTGAAATTAATGCAAACCCTACAGTTGCAATTGCTGTCAATAGTAAGTTTTTCATTTTCTTTAATTTTAATTGTTTTGTAATAAAATTTTTCCTCAGCTCGCCCATCACCAAAAAACGTTAGGAATACCATAAAGGTAAGTTGGATTAGTTGTATTTTTATTTTTTTTAGTACATTACACTATATATCCTGTATTTATAATGCTCGTAATACAACTATTTTTTTTAACTATTTTTAGTGGTTCTTTTCCGGAATTTTCCAAGGACTCTTTTTTTAGTTTTCACGCCAAAGAACTTTTTTACACCGTTGATTCGGATTCTGTATATGTTACTAAAAACGGAAAATCTTACGAAAAATGGGCACATCAGATGGAATGGCCTCATTTTAATTTTAATGTGATTAATCGCCCCAACGAAACTATTTTATTATCCAAAGGTGGAGGTGTTTTATACAAGTTTAAAGACCGTTCTTTTGAGCGTCTCGATCAGTCTTTTGAGCATCGAAACAAGTATAGATCTTATGACTTTTCTTTTGAAAATAAAATATTTTCTTATGGGGGTTATGGCTTGTTTAACGAGAACGCTAACCTTACTTTTTTTAATACACTAAATCAGGAATGGAGTGAGTTTTTTTTCCATCCAAATTCAAAATTCCCTTCTCCGAGACAAGGCTTAATGGGTCAAGTAAAGGATTCGTTTTTATATGTAACAGGTGGAACGAACAAACGGGTTAATGAGCAACTTGAATTGAATTTTAATTTTTTGGAGGATGTTTGGAAATTAGATTTGAAGACTCATTTTTGGACGTACCTCGGGAGATTAAATAAAGGTATTCCTAAGGAAATTTTCTCAACCTCTACAGTAAAGGGCTCCTACGATGGAGGAACTCTTATGATCTTTAATGGGAGGGTGTTTTGGTGTGATACTAATAACAATGTTTTCAAAGAGTTTACCAATGTGAATGCACTTCTTTTAGATAAAATTGAGTTTTTTGATTTCAATCCCACTACTAATCTTTTCATGTTTTCAAAACGGATACATCATTCTAAAG
>Ga0115007_10000213_pt1 | contig 37567 bp, 34 predicted proteins | sample ArcOceMetagenome_2_FD_87166 | JGI IMG/M metagenome (GOLD analysis project Ga0115007, IMG submission 87166) | Marine eukaryotic phytoplankton communities from Arctic Ocean - Arctic Ocean ARC135M Metagenome | ecosystem: Environmental > Aquatic > Marine > Oceanic | place: Arctic Ocean | collected...
GCACTCTCAACGGCTATTAATAACACTGAAAAATCAGGATTATAGTAAACACGCATGACAAATAAAGAAGGCTCCCAGCTGTTTAACCGTACGTATTTAAAATTAATGCCTGTTTTAGTAGGCGCTATTATTTTATGGCTATCACTCAGTAACCGCGGTGAAAAAGCCCCCGATGTCGAAACACTGACACCTAACCAGACTTACCTTTACATCGATAAAACTGCCACGAGGTCACAACTGCACCTAACGTACGCTGTAGCACCGGGGTTGAGTTATCAACAAAGTGAATACCGGCACGCGATTATAACGGCCTTAGGTCAAGCTCTTACCGATTACCCAGCACTGAGCGCTGACTGGTTTGATGACCGTGTTACCTTGCATATACCGACAACACTACTGAAAACACGCCCACTATCTCAATTAATAGACCACCTAACCAACGATGTATTTAACCAATATCCTGAAGCACTTAAACGTGCCGCCGCCGAACAGTATCTCGCACAAAATCAGCGAGAAAACCAAGCACTGCAAAATCTGACTCAGCAAATTGCGGGTTATCGTGCGAGCTTATCGGCACAGCAGATTTTTTCGCAACCGCCGCTCGCTCTGCTGACACTTAGCCGCTCTGATAAAAAACTGACCCGTCGTATTACAGAACAAGTCGCCATCTTACCTAATCGCGCCTTCAACCACGATGAACAATCAGCTTCATCCTTAAGTGTCCCTACCTCTATTCAATTAACGCATCGCGGTAGCGGTTATCTTTACATGCTAGGGCATGCATTATCAGTCAGTGATACCGATAAAATTGATTTGATCGCTTCGCACGTGCTCAGCCAGCAGCTTTCCGCCCTAACAGCGAATACAGAAACCCATTTTCGTTTAGTACAAAAGCCACTCTTTCCCGTTGGGTACTGGGCGCTCCTACTCAATAAAGACACCCCGTTTAGCCCTGGATTTGAGGAACGCTTACGAGAGTCGATCGAGCAATCATTCACCGACGAGCAACTCGCCAGCACCCGCACGTTTCTATTTCAGCAATATCGCGACCAACTACTTGCAGCGGACAGCCGTACTACCTTAATTAATCAGAGCCTTTTTTACCGCCAACCTATTGCTTCTGCGAACGAGTTTCGTGATACGCTAGACGCCATCACCTTAACTCAGATCATTGCCCGCCTGAACGAATGGCTTGATCCGAATCGCTCATTGACCTTACTGATCGAACCACAATAGCTATGCCACGAAAAAACCCACCTCGTCGTCAAACATCACGCACTCCGCAAGCGGCAGCTGCATCTACTCTACTACGGATTATTGGCGGCGAATGGCGAAGTCGTAAGTTGCCGTTTCCCGCTGTCGAAGGGTTGCGACCAACCCCAGACCGCGTACGCGAAACATTGTTTAATTGGCTACAACATCATGTCGGCGGAGCCCATTGCTTAGACTTATTCGCTGGCAGTGGCGCCTTAGGTTTAGAGGCATTATCACGCGGAGCTGAGTCGGCGCTGTTTATCGATCAATCAGTAGTAGCCATTCGACAGTTACGGGATAACCTAACAACGCTCAAATGCCAGCAGGCGGAAGTCATCAATACCGCCGCATCAACCTGGCTAGATAATCGTCAAGGGACTGAAGAAGCACAATACGATTTGGTCTTTCTCGATCCGCCTTTTCGTAAGGGAATGGTTGAGCCCATTTGCCAACAGTTAGATCACTTAGGCTTATTGTCTGATCACGCTATGATTTATATCGAAACTGAATCAGAGTTAGCACAGCTAACCGTACCGTCAGATTGGCAACTGCATCGGGAGAAAAAAGCCGGTCAGGTCATATACCGGCTTTATCAGCGTTCGTTCTAAATAATAGCCGCTTACGCCGCTAGACCACGGATGGTATTTTCGAACGTTAGCTTAGTGATCGACTTTTTATCAGCTTCTGGCAAATCTTTACGCAACGAGGTACAAATAGCTAACACACCCTGCATCTCACCAAAAAGCATCTCAGCTAGCGGCAAATCACGGGTTTTCTTACGCAACTGCTTCTGCTTACGGGCTTGTTTGAGAAAACGGTTAATATAACCAATCCACTCTTCTCGATTTTCATCTAATAGCGTTAACAACTCTTCATGATCCGGTAGCATTTGCTGACGGCTATACAGTAAGTTGTACACCTGATAAGCATGGGGTTTAAATAAAATATCGCAGGTCACATCAATTAAAAAGTGCTGTAAAGCCATCAAAGCATCTTGATCAATCGCTTGTAACTGATCGATAAGGTGCTGTTCAAATGGTAGGTCCAAACTCTGTGCTAACGCCACCAGCAGATCGTCACGGTTTTTAAAATGCCAATAAAAGGCACCATGAGTCACACCCGCCTCAGCCGCTATCGCTTTTAAGCTGACCTGATTAATACCCCGCTCGGCATAACAGCGTAACGCTGTCATTAAAAGCTCTTGCCGAGTTTGTTCCGCTTCCTCTCTTGTACGGCGCAATCGTCCATCCCTCCTACGAATTCCATGAGTGCATGCTATAAAAACTACACCAAAAGCATTAATGAGCGAACGCCGTTACAGATAAATTTAACGATAGGGTGTCGCGTCATCTAAGTAATAGGCAACCTGCTGCTTTTTAAGTTCAGCGATCGACAGTTCAGGCGTAGAAAAGATTCCTGAAAAACGACCACCGCGCGCAACATTACCTTTAATATGAGTAACATACCGTTTTATATTGCCTTTGGCATCTTTAATTATAACACCCATCACCACTTGTTTGAGTGAAACGCTGTTTTGGTTTTTCCAAACAACGCGCCAGCGATGGTTATCTATCTTACGCTGCTCAATAACACGGATATTACTGTTAAGCGCTTTCATCATCTGGATCTGCTGCGCTTGGCGGTTAGCTTCTACCTTTGTCTCTTGGTGCTGAACATAAGCACCGAAAGCCGTCCCTAATACGGCAGCCAATCCACCGCCATCACCTGCCGCGCTCCGATCCGCTCGCTTACGCCATAACGCGTTATTATCTCGCAAGGAGACATAGTTAGGGTTCTGTTGATTACGGCGATAGTAAGCCTTCACCTTATCAGCAACCTTGCGCGTCAGTGCCGCCCGCTCTTTATTAACAGGATGGTCATGAAAAAACAGCCCCCTCGCACTGCCTTGTTGCTGATACTGACGAGCCCATATTCGACTAGCGGCATACGGATCAAACCCCGCTAATGCCGCATATAAAATACCCACTTCATCCGCTTCTATCTCACTCTCATGCGTAAAAGCCGCCTGATAACTACCCTGCCTTGCGGCGGACGAGCCGGTGATAAGCGTTGTCATTTGGTGTGTTTGGCGCTCAAACACATGGTTAGCCACGGTATGGGCTATTTCATGCCCTAATACGGCCGCTAACTCATCATCACTTTTTAGCTGCTTCATCAAACCATCATGCACGACTATAAACGTGCCGCCCGTGGTAAACGCATTAAATGAGTCCCGATCAATCAAAATGGGCTCCCAACGCTCTTTACTCAAATGGCTGACGTGATGTATCCGATCAAATACCCGTACAAGCCGCTGATAATCATGTCTGTTCAAAGCGCCATTAATGGCTCTACCTGCCTTTTTCTCTTCGGCGATCAATTGGATAACCGCCTGATTACCTTGTGCGATTTGTTGCCCTCGGCTAGCCGTACTTAACGTTCGCTGCCCAGTAATCCGATCCTCTTCACTAACAGAATCAGCAACTTGGTAAAGACCACGATCAATTTGCTGTACCGCCTCACAGCCAGACAGGACAAAAGTGGTAGCAAGAAGGAAAGACATCCATCCAAAAGTTCGTATAAACTGCGTTTTCATCATGCGATTTCGGATCCATTCTTATTTTATGGGTATAAAAAATTTGTATGGCTTTTGTATAGACAGTAAAGAAATAAAAAACGCTTTCTTTATAACCTAATTTAACAAGTTCATTCCATTAATGTATTTGTATGACCTTGGTAATTTCGATAACATGCCGCCATTGTAGCAATGCTAACGGTATGCACAGCAAAACAGGGTGAGAATTAATCAGCTATGAACACTGCAATTTACCCCGGAACGTTTGACCCTATAACCAATGGTCATTCGGATCTTGTGCATCGCGCGTCACGTCTTTTTGATCACGTGATTGTTGCGGTTGCCGCCAGCACTAAAAAAAATCCGCTATTTGAACTCGAAGACCGCACCGCATTAGCCGAAGAAGTACTAGCCGATCTAAAAAATGTTCGGGTAGTTGGCTTTGATTGTCTGTTTGCTGACCTAGTAAAGCAGTACAATGCGAATGTGATCTTAAGAGGCCTTCGTGCCGTATCGGATTTTGAGTATGAGTTCCAACTCGCCAACATGAACCGACAGCTTGCTCCACAAGCCGAAAGTTTATTTTTGACGCCCGCTGAACACCTGTCGTTTATCTCGTCTACGCTGATACGAGAGATAGCAATGTTAGGCGGCGATGTGAGTAAATTTGTACATCCAGCTGTCTACAAAGCATTGCAGGAAAAACTGCAAGCTAGCAAATAATATATAATTAGATCTATCAAAACTGACAAAAGATAAGACCGTATTTAACCGTGTGAGGTAGCCACCATGGCATTAATTATTACTGATGAATGCATCAACTGCGATGTATGCGAACCGGAATGCCCTAACGAGGCAATATCTCCGGGTGAAGAGATTTACGAGATCAACCCGAGCAAATGCACTGAGTGCGTAGGCCATTACGATACACCTCAGTGTGTAGAAGTATGCCCTGTTGACTGTATCCCTAAAGATCCAGATCACGAAGAAACAGAAGGTCAGTTAATGGATAAATACCACAAACTGACGGCGTAAACTGAATCGGCTTTCTAGAAAGCCTGCTCAACGCCATAAAAAACAGGCCAACAGGCCTGTTTTTTTGTGCTCAGTTTTTATAAAAATTAGGATAAGCGTAATTCGGCTAACGCTCTACAGCAATTAATACTGATTCAAGCAGTAAGCGATCGCTCAATAACACGAGCGCCTCTTCTGGTGACGCGATAAAGGGATTTCGGATACCTAAGCGATTAAAAGTCCACTCGTTATAAGCGAGCTCCCAAGCGGACGGTGGATCGACCTTCGCCCAGTGCACCAACGTATCTAAATGCCGGTTGTATAGCTCATCAATCCCATAGGTAAGCGTCATATAGAGTAAAGCGCGGGCGATATCACCTCGCGTGCGACTGGGGATAATCCACTCGTTCTCTGAATCGAGGCCAGTGGTCATGTACATATCTGGATTCAGATCCAAACGGAAAGGCCGCTTGACCTTATCTCCATCCATATCAAACGGGAAGTTAGACCGAAACGAGTTCATCCCCCGCTCGCACGCTGCAAAGTTAAACGGGTTGATCGTCGCCCCTTGCCGCACATTTTCCGCTACACCGGTCTTACGTAAATACGCTTTTAAGAAAGACTTAGGGATGATGTGCTCAATGCTATGACGGCGTTTCTGGTACAGCTCATCAATAGGCACAGCCCCATATACCGATTTAACCCAACCGTGGCCCGTATCAAAAAAGAACTGCCAAAAATTGGACCACTTACTTTGGCTATTCCAATCGTCATACCCTTTATGGCTTTGATACACACCACCCGCCAATTCGATAAAGCGCTGGCGGCTAATACTGTGGGTGGCAGGCTCAATAAACGGCACTTCAGACGGCACTACAGGCTGCTCAACAGATGCAGCAACCACTATTGGGATACGTGGCTGTATATCAACCACAACCTGCGCATGATCCGATTGCTTATAATTACCTACACCATCGCTCTGTAGGTGCCCGTTAAACACCTTATAGTCTGCAACAAGACCCAGGCCATCGTGATTTTTTTGATTTAGCGAATTAGACACCAATATGTAGTCTAAGACGTCGCCTTCACCCCGGTAAATATGGGTAAATGGGCGGGCTTGCTGCCGCATACCTTCTGCTAAATCAAAGGTATCCGTTAAGCGGTAATCGAATAAGCTGGCGGTAACACCTTCAGGCCACTCCGCTTGCTTTATGCCACCGATTTCATAAATATTATCCTGCATTTTTAATGCGGCAATCGGGATAGAATTCGTACGATCATTCAGATCGCCCAATACCACAACAGGCTGAGCCACTGTAAACTCTAACTCGCGACTAATATCATGATACAAAGCCGTCGCTTCCGCGCCACGTTGTAATAGTGAGGCAATGTGACCACGAGACAAGCGTTGCAAGGTATCACTGCTGCGCAAGGTCCAATCGACATCTTCCGTGTACTCTAAGTCATCGAGTTTAGGGCGCTTAGATTTGAGATGGGTAACGTAGACCAACACTTCGCCAAGCCCATCACCGGCATCGATACGAGCGCGAATAGGCAGTCGACTAAATGTAAAGTCAGCGGTCAGCGGCAACTCATCTAATAGCGTTTCATTAACCGCAACCGTATCGACTTCATTAATACGATAACGAGATGCAATAGCGACGACGGGCTTAATGAATACATCAGGATAAGCCGGGTCACATGCAGGAGTATCCACCGTACTAAAATAAGGATAACCTACAGATTCGGTTATCTGTTTGAGTTCTTTAACACTAAAGACTTCCTGAAAACCCACGACATCCGCATCTAACAATCGCAACTGATCTTTGATCCATTGCTTCTTATCATCCCACGATTGATCAGAATAACGATTAGAAGAGGAGAGCTCATACCAATAGTAAGGTGGCGCAGCGAACTGATACAGATTAAAGGTGGCGAGTTTCATAACTATTCCCTTACCTCATCGCAAGCGACTACCTCCTGCCGCGAAGTGATCATTATTATTTATCCATTATTAGGACGCAGGCATAACTAACCGTGCACCCAAGCATAGTTAGTGTACCGCTAAATATTGAACACTCGATGACAGCTTTAGTTCCTCAAACAGACGTTCACATTTTATAAAGCGTACTCGCGCAGATGCAAACCAAACTCCTGATCCATTAACTCGCCAATCACATTACCGGCCACCAAATGATGTGCGTACTGCATATGCAGGCAGCGAACTTTATCCCACTGCGAGATGCCGCCAATGCCATAGCGGGTAAACACCTCGGTAAAGCCGAGCGCATCTAGTTGGGCTTTATCTTGGGGTAGCATCAATTCCCATCGTGTCGCGACATAATCCCGCTGATTTACCAAATAGGCTTCACGTAACACCTCATCATCTTGCAGGCGTTGTTCTACCTCTTTTACAAAGCCTTTACCTTCGATCTGGCCGATCGCCTTACCCAGTTCTTTAGAAGAAAGCCAGTACAAGGTAGGGAAAGGCACACGGCCGACTAGCGAGCGCATTTGTAACACTAATGGAATACCGGCGGGCGTGCGCACGGCAACACCCACCAAGCCTTCTGGCTCGCGTCCTATTTGGGTCCGAATAAGCACGCGGTCTTCTTCATTGACAGGCGGGGCCGCTTTTAAGGTATCAGTCATAAGGGTCTCTTTTTCGTTTCAAACATGTCCGTACTCTTCACCTTGGCCTAACCATCGACGCGTAATTGCCTGCATGATAGTCGGGTTATGCGAGATCGGTTCAGCCACGTGGCGCACTCGTTCGAGCAAGTCTTTATCTCGCTGCAGGTCTGCTATTCTGAATTGCATCATGCCGGTCTGCCGCGTCCCCAGTACCTCACCGGGACCTCGCAATTCTAAATCTTTCTCGGCAATCACAAAACCATCGGTCGTTTCACGCATCACGGCTAGGCGGGCTTTGCTCTGCTTAGATAGGGGCGCATGATACATAAGCACACAAAAGCTTTCGACGGAGCCTCGCCCTACTCGCCCGCGTAATTGATGCAATTGCGACAAGCCCAATCGCTCGGGGTTTTCGATGATCATCACACTGGAATTAGGCACATCGACGCCCACTTCTATCACCGTGGTCGCCACTAATAAATCGAGCTCGGCACGCTTAAACTGTGCCATGACCTCGGCTTTTTCTTTAGACTTCATGCGCCCATGAACTAGACCGATGCGTAACTCAGGTAACTGCTCCCTAAGCAGCGCTTCGGCGACTTCAGCGGCTTGGCATTGCATGACTTCGGATTCTTCAATTAGTGTGCAGACCCAATAGGCTTGGCGACCTTCACTGCAGGCGGCTCGCACGCGCTCAATCACTTGATCACGACGGCTATCCGCAATAACGACGGTATTAACCGGCGTTCGGCCGGGCGGCAATTCATCAATGATCGAGCAGTCTAGATCAGCGTAGGCACTCATTGTTAATGTTCGCGGAATGGGAGTGGCGGTCATGATTAACTGATGTGGCGTGCGTAAGCCATCGCGTCCTTTTTCGCGCAAGCTTAGCCGTTGATGGACACCAAAACGGTGCTGCTCATCGATCACCGCCAAACCCAAATTATAGAAGCGCACATCCGCTTGGAATAACGCATGCGTGCCCACGACGATCTGCGCGCTGCCATCGGCAATCGCCGCTAGCTGGGCTTCTCTCGCTTTGCCTTTTACCTTACCGGCCAGCCACGCCACTTTTAACCCCAATGGCTCAGCCCATTGAGTAAAGTTGTGAAAATGCTGTTCAGCTAGTATTTCGGTCGGCGCCATCACAGCAGCTTGAAAGTTATTCTCTACCGCCTGAAGGGCTGCATAGGCGGCAACCACGGTTTTACCCGACCCAACATCGCCTTGCACTAAGCGCAGCATAGGGACGGGCTTTTCGAGGTCACGTGCAACCTCACCGCACACTCGCAGCTGCGCATGGGTCATCGCGAACGGCAAGCCGTCTAAAAATGGCTGAGTAAAGTGTCCCGTGGAGGTAAACGCGGGTGCGCCGTCTTGCTGCACTTTTTGGCGCAGCTGTAACAGGGTTAGATGGTGCGCTAGTAGCTCTTCAAACGCCAAACGTCGCTGCGACGGATGCATGCCCTTTTGTAATTGATCGACGTTAGCATCCACAGGCGGCGAATGCAGATAACGGAGCGATGTTTTCAGCTCAGGCAAGCGCCATTGTTGGCGCATCTCTGCCGGAATCAACTCCGTTAAATTACCCGTTTCTAACCATGCCAATGCCTGCGTAATTAAGGTACGCATACGGTTTTGCTGCAACCCCTCAGTCATGGGGTATACGGGTGTGAGGTGTTCATCAACGGGCTTAATGGTACTGTCAGCCGCAGCGCTGTATTCGGGATGTACCATTTCCAAGCCGGATGGGCCTGGACGCGCTTCACCAAAGCACCGCACCATTTTCCCCACCGCTAATCCGTTCTTTTGTGCCGCCGAGAAATGGAAAAAACGTAACGTAATGGTGCCCGTCCCATCTTGCACACGGCATAATAGGCTACGACGCTTACCCATGAGCACATCGCACGCACGAATAGTCCCCTCAATAACACACTCGTCGCCGGGACGTAACGTTCCAATGGGTAAAATACGTGTGCGATCTTGGTAACGAAGCGGCAAATGGAACAACAGGTCCTGTATGTTCAGAATGCCCAAACGTTCCAACTTGAGCGCTAAAGCAGCGCCCACCCCCTTAAGTGAGGTTACTGAAGGCGAATCATAAACACTCGTCATGAGGCGTTACGCCACTCCATGCCCAACATTAAGTTCGCACTGACTAACCGCCGCCACTAGCGCATCTATCGCTTGAGGACGAGGAAAGCTCGCACGCCACGCAACAGCGACTGTACGCATCGGTTGAGGGGCTTTAAAGGGCCGCGTTTCAACAAGGTCTGAATGGTAATAACCTTCCGTCGCTGAAATGGGTAAAACACTCGCGCCTAAACCACTGGCCACCATCATGCGAATCGTCTCAAGTGAAGAACCTTCCGTCACGGTTTGATGCTGCTGAATCGCCTGTGTCAGTGTAGGGCAGCTTTCTAATACTTGGTCACGGAAACAATGGCCTTCGCCCAGCATCAGTAGCTCAGTATTCGCCAACCCACTGGAATCAATCTGCTTCTGCTCACACCACGGATGTTTTTTCGGCAGTAACATCACAAATGGCTCGTCGTAGAGGGTACGTGTAACGACATCGGCTTCTTCGAAGGGTAATGCGATGATAATTGCATCCAATTCACCGTTACGCAGTTTCTCGCGTAAACGCGCCGTAAAATTCTCTTCGATATACAAAGGCATGTGCGGCGCTAATTTTTGCACCTCGGGCACCAAGTGGGGAAAAAGATAAGGCCCAATCGTGTAGATAGCCCCCACACGCAGAGGAGATTTAAGCTGATCTTTACCAAACTGCGCCAGATCCTTAATCGTCTCGGCTTGCTGCAATACATTTTTTGCTTGCTCAACGATTTGTTTACCGACATCCGTTAAGCGCACGGCATTCTTACTGCGCTCAAATAAGGCGACACTCAACTCTTCCTCAAGCTTTTTAACAGCAATCGACAAGGTTGGCTGACTCACAAAACACTTCTCAGCCGCACGGCCAAAATGCTGTTCTTTCGCTAAAGTCACAATGTAACGCAGCTCAGTCAACGTCATGGGTAAAATCCTCTGTTATCATGCTTACACGCCTTACGAGGCATCTATTAAAATTCAAGGAGCGTTATGCGTAAACCTCATATTCTCATCGCCGGCTGTGGCGATGTTGGAACCGCACTGGGCCTGTTACTCATTGACCAAGGATGCGAAGTTTACGGGTTACGCCGTACTATAAACCAGCTCCCTGATAGCATCCATGCTATCAAAGGTGATTTAACTGATAAATCTTCACTATCAGCGCTGAGCGCGCTTCCTTCCATCGATCATCTGGTATATAGCGCTGCCGGTGGTGGCCGAGGTGCCGCTGCTTATCAAAGCACCTACATCGACGGCTTCGCCAATGTAATACAGTCACTCGCACACGCACCCAAACACACCTTCTTCACCTCCAGCACCAGCGTGTATGGCCAAAGCGATGGCCAATGGGTCGATGAAACCTCCCCCACCGAACCCAACAGTGAAACGGGTAAAATAATGGTCGCCGCCGAGCAACAAGTGCTCGCTCAAGGCAACAGCACCGTGGTTCGCTTTAGCGGCATCTACGGCCCCGGCCGCGACCACCTCATCCGCACCGTACAAGAAGGCATCATCGCCCCACCCGAGCCTGTGCACTACAGCAACCGCATCCACCGCGACGACTGTGCTGGGGTACTGGCGCATTTAATTGGATTAGTGGAACAAGGCCAAGCCATCGACTCTATCTACCTTGCCAGTGATGACCACCCAACGCCCATTCACGATGTGATGAAGTGGTTAGCACAACAGCGCGGCATAGAGATTAAGGGGTATAAAGAGATAAGGCGGGGCGGGAGTAAGCGGTGCAGGAATGAAAAATTAAAGAGACTTTTTTATCAATTGAAAGCCCCATCTTTTGTAGATGGCTACATAGAGCCTTAGAGCCATCAATGATACATAAGCGACGGTCGTCCTAGTAATTGATACCGATAGACTACCATTTAGTGTTTGGCGACAACGAATCTCACGGCGTTAGATTCAAAGAGTTTAATTAGAGACGTAAAATATTTAAGCCAAAGCGAGATGTAGATCTGATCGAAGAGCTTTGTATTATGCGTAAAAAGTTTATTAATTTAGGAATTATCATCAGCAAACTATCCGCATAAACGCGTTGAGAATTACTTTCCACCATAAAAAAGCCCCGGTAAATACCGAGGCTTTATCTCACTGCTTCTCAACCCCTAACGGATCTATCGCAGGTTTGTAATACTGATACCGATTAAACCGATTTTCCATAAAGCGGAATAACAATATAACGGCACCCGCCATCAGCAAGTAGATCACACCTGCGGCTGTGAATAACTCAACCGGTGTATAAGTCCGTGCCTGTATAGTGCGCGCCATGCCGGTGAGGTCTAACAAGGTAATCGTAGACGCCAGCGCGCTGCTTTTGAGCATCAAGATGACTTCGTTGCCGTAAGCGGGTAAAGCAATACCAAACGCACGCGGCAAGACAATGCGGCGGGTTTTTAACCACCAGTTCATACCGAACGCATCGGCCGCTTCTATTTCACCACGTGGTATGGCTTGAATGGCGCCACGGAACAGTTCTGCGCTGTAGGCGGCTGTATTCAACGTAAAGGCGATGATCGCACACCAGTAGGGCTCTTTAAGAATGGTCCATAGGGCTGATTCGCGAACGGCTTCAAATTGCGCGGAGCCGTAATAAATTAGGAATATCTGTATTAACAGTGGCGTACCACGGAAAAAATAGATAAAGCAAAACGGGAAGAAACGCACGAGTGGGTTCGTAGAGGCTCGCATCAAGGCGATGGGGACTGCCAACAGAACCCCAGCAAGACCGGAAATAACGACTAGCTCTAATGTTAACAGCGCCCCATCCATCAAGCGTGGCAGATATTTGATGATGACGTCCCAATCCCAGCTCATGCTTTATACCTCGCTTGTGGGTTCACCATTCGCTCCATCCACAATGTGGTACCGGTGGCGATTGCCGTTAGGAGTAGGTAGATAACGGCGGCGGCCAAATAAAAGGTGAAGGGCTCTTTAGTTGAGCTGATAGCGGTGGTTGCTTGGCGGATGATATCTTGCAAGCCGACCACTGAAACTAACGCGGTATCTTTAAGTAATACTTGGAACAGATTCCCTAACCCGGGTAAAGCAACACGCCAAACCTGCGGCAGGATAATACGGAAAAAAGTTTTATTCGGCGACATGCCTAACGCCTGTGCCGATTCCCATTGGCCTTTGGGGATGGATAAAATCGCCATCCGAAAGACTTCGGTCGCATAGGCGCCAAACGCGATAGAAAGGGCAACGACGCCGGCCATGAATGGATTGATCTCTATATACTCTTCATAGCCAAACCAGCTGGCAACCCCCATTACCAATGCCGAACCGCCGAAGTAGATGGCGAATACGATAAGCAGCTCCGGAATACCACGAACAAGTGTGGTATAAGCCGTCGCCAACCAACGTAACACAGGGTAGCTTGATAGTTTAGCCGATGCGCCAAGCAAGCCAAACACTAAGCCTACGGCTAAACTGACGACAGCTAGCTTAACGGTTACCCAAGTTCCAGCGAGCAATAGATGCCCGAATCCATATAGATCAATCACATTATTATCTCATTGGGGCTATGTTGATCAGCAAAGAACAAGGCGGGGAAGCAATCTTATCCACCGCCCTGTTAATTGAGCTATCAATTAATAGATAGAGAAAGGGAAATACTTAGCGTTGATGGTCTCGTACGTGCCGTTTTCGACAATCGCTTTTAACGCTGTGTTAAATTTCTCTTTTAGCTCGCTGTCACCTTTTCGAATAGCGATACCGATTTTATCAACGGATTCTGTTTTGATCGTTTCGCCTTTAAATTCGAAATCAGCACCCGCTTCTGAGCGCAACCAATCGTACGCAGGGAATTTATCTGACACTAAACCATCCAGACGGCCTGAAGCTAAGTCTAGATAGGCATTGTCTTGCGTGTCATACAGCTTAACGGTAACAACATCACCCAGCTCATCTTCTAAGTACTGACCCGCGATAGTCGCACGCTGTGCACCTAACGTTTTACCTTCTAGCGATGCTTTATCCGTTGCTAGCGCCGTGCTTTTAGCCGCGACGTACGCCAATGCATTAGTGTAGTAAGGGTCGGTGAAGTCAACGGCGTTTAGACGTTCTTCAGTGATCGACATAGACGCGACGATCGCATCAAACTTTTTGCCACGCAGCGCGGGGATCATGCCATCCCAGTCTTGCTCAACGATCGTGCAATCGGCTTTCATTTCGGCACACAAGGCTTCGGCAATTTCAACATCAAAGCCGATGAGTTTACCCTGCTCATTTTTCATATTGAAAGGCGCATAGCCCCTTCAGTTGCAATACGGATAGTGTCAGCGGCAACAGCGTGCGTGCCAACGAAAGCACCGGCAACCAGCGTTACAGCAGCAATTACGTTACGTATACTCATTCAGGTTCTCTCTCTGTTGTATGTGTTGTTATTGATCAGTTCTATCCCAAGTGACTCGACATAAAGTCGCGCACTCGTTGCGAAGTTGGGTTATCGAACACTTGCTCGGGTGGCCCAATCTCCTCTATCTGTCCTTGATGCAAAAATACGACCTGGCTAGACACTTCACGAGCAAAACGCATTTCATGCGTCACGATTAGCATCGTTCGGCCTTCATCCGCTAACTCTCGCATAACACTGAGCACTTCATTAACAAGTTCGGGGTCTAATGCCGATGTTGGCTCGTCAAACAACAGCACTTGTGGGTCCATCGCTAACGCGCGCGCAATGGCAACCCGTTGCTGTTGTCCACCGGATAAATTACCCGGATACGCATAGCGTTTTTCGAAGAGTCCTACCTTTTTTAACAGTTCCTCAGCTCGGGCAATCGCCTGTTCTTTCGGTTGTTTCAATACATTGATAGGGGCTTCGGTTATGTTGCTTAGGATAGTTTTGTGCGGCCACAGATTAAAGTTCTGAAAGACAAACCCAATGCGCGAGCGCATTCTTTCGAGCTGCCGACGACTCGTGGCTTCTAGCTCACCGCTTTTATTGGGTTTGAGCTGAAGCTCTTCACCACCAATAACGATCCCACCTTTATCGGGATGCTCTAACAAGTTTATGCAGCGTAGTAATGTGCTTTTACCCGACCCGCTTGACCCTAAAATAGAGATGACATCCCCATCCTTAGCTGTCAGCGATACCCCTTTCAGGACTTCGAGCTTGCCATAGGCTTTGTAAATATCGACCAGTTCAAGGGCTACCTGACTTTCAGACATAAGTGATTTCCATGTTGGCTCTACATCAGTCTGGGTCGTATGCGCAACAAATGCCACCATACGTCCGCGAATTTCTTATTGGAAACTTTGACTCAGCGGTCTATTTTCCTTATTTGTAATGAAAACACAACTGGCTTTGTCTGGGGAGGGCTTATGTCTAACGTAGTCAATTGAATGTCGCGATAACAAAAAAGGGAGCTCAAAAGCCCCCTTCTCGCACCAAAATAACTGGAAAATGCACTAGTTTGATGCGATCAGCTCGCAAAATCCTGCAATAATTGCTGCTGCGCACTGAAGGCTAGATCATCACCTTCGGGTGCCAATAAGAAATAGCTACCATCAGCTTTTAGCTCCCAACTCTCAGTGTTATCGGCTAAATAGTAATCTAATTCCTTTTTAACACGCTCAGCAAGCTTGCCGTATAGTGGAAATCCCGTTTCGACACGGTGCAGCATATTTCGCTCCATCCAGTCGGCACTGGCACAAAAGACTTCAGGGTTACCGTTATTCCCAAAATAACAAACACGCGTATGCTCTAAGAAGCGCCCTATCACCGAACGAACCGTAATGTTTTCAGATATTCCCGGCAAACCTGGGCGTAGCCGGCACATTCCTCGAATGATTAATTCGATTTTCACACCCGCTTGCGATGCTTCATAAAGCGTTCGTATCAGCTTAGGCTCGGTTAAACCATTGACCTTAATGATGATGTGACCCACTTTACCACTCGTTGCGAGTTTCGTTTCACGCTGCACTAACTCAACCATCTTGGCATGCAAGGTAAACGGGGCATTAAAGATCTTTTTCAGACGTTGGATTTTGCCCATCCCGGTAAGCTGTTGGAACACTTTGTGCACATCTTCACCGATCTCGTCATCCGATGTTAGGTAACTGTAATCGGTATATAAGCGCGCTGTACCTGAGTGATAGTTACCTGTACCTAAGTGGCAGTAACGGACCAAATTGCTGCCTTCACGACGGACAATCAGCATGAGCTTAGCATGGGTTTTATAACCCACCACACCGTATACAACCAAACAACCCGCTTCTTGCAAGCGGCTTGCTAGATGCAGGTTACTCTCTTCATCAAAGCGGGCACGTAATTCGATCACTACGGTCACTTCTTTACCTGCACGAGCCGCCTCAACCAACGCGTTGACGATATCGGATTTATCCCCCGTGCGGTAAAGCGTTTGTTTAATCGCGATGACATCCGGGTCTTTAGCCGCTTTCATGATCAAGTCGACCACCGGTGTGAACGACTGGAACGGATGTAGCAGCAGCTGATCGCCTGCTTTTAGCGAGTTAAAGACGTTCGCTTCTTTCTCTTTTTTCAGTTTATTGGGCACACCCGGCGAAAAGGGTGGCCAGCGCAATTCAGGGCGCTTAACCAGATCACGAACAGCCATCAACCGGGTTAGGTTTACCGGGCCGTCTACTTTATAAACTTGCTCATCTGATAAATGGAACTCTTTCATTAAGAAATCGATCAGCTCTTCTGGCGTGCGGTTATCGACCTCTAAACGCACCGCATCACCATACTTGCGAGAATGTAACTCACCACGCAATGTGCGGGCAAGATCGTCCATTTCTTCAAAATCGAAAGTTAAGTCAGCGTTACGGGTAATGCGGAACTGGAAACAGCCTTTCACCTTCATACCGGGAAATAGCTCATCGGCAAACTGGTGAATAATGGATGATAAGAAGATCAGATTATCACCACCATCGCTTAACTCGTCTGGCATACGGATCAAACGCGGCAGCGAACGCGGTGCCGGTATGATAGCCATACCCGTCTCACGGCCGAACGCATCTTTACCATCCAGCTCAACAATAAAGTTAAGCGACTTATTCACTAAACGCGGAAACGGATGGGCAGGATCAAGGCCAATGGGGCTAATAACAGGTACGACTTTTTCTTCAAAATAGACACGCACCCAAGCAAGTTGCTCAGGCGTCCAATCACGACGGCGCAAGAACTTGATACCTTGACGCTCCATTTCTGGAAACATGATCTCATTCAGAATACGGTACTGGCGCTCGACGTTGATGTGGCAAATCTCGCGGATTTTTTCGAGTACCTTTTTCGGGTACATCGCATCCGGGCCCACCACTTCACGGCCGTACTTCAACTGTCGTAACTGATCAGCAACGCGAATTTCGAAAAACTCATCGAGGTTGCTTGAAAAGATCAGCAAGAACATGAGCCGCTCAAGCAAGGGATGGCGCTCGACCAAAGATTGCTCTAACACCCGAACGTTAAACTGCAGATGACTGAGTTCACGGTTGATATACAACTCGGGAGCTTTTAGATCAACGGGCTCAACCTCAACAGGGTGGTCGACGGTTGGTAATATTTCACGACTTTCGACTAACGCTTGAGCTGCTTGGTTAGACACCGGCTCATCTATCATCTCTGCTACCTCTAACTCAATAGCGGTTTCTTGCTTTGTCATTCTAGTCTCCGTTCTATGCTTGCAGAGACCAACCTACTCACTACCTTGTAAGATTATTAGGCTGCTGTTATTGCGTTAAGGACCCTAAAAAACAATGACGTTTTTTAGGTAGCGTATCCACAAAGATCAATTTGGCAGCCCAAAGGCTTCTTAATCGTTGAGTAGCTGCGCTGCCCGTTTTGCAAAGTACGTTAAAATGCCATCAGCACCTGCTCGTTTAAAGGCAAGTAACGATTCCATCATGACACTTTTCTCGTCCAGCCAACCATTTTGAAAAGCCGCCATATGCATGGCGTACTCTCCACTAACTTGGTACGCAAAGGTTGGTACTTTAAATTCGTCTTTTACACGTCGTACAATATCCAGATACGGCATGCCCGGTTTAACCATGACCATGTCCGCTCCTTCTGCTAAATCCAGTCCCACTTCGTGCAATGCTTCATCACTGTTGGCGGGATCCATCTGATAGCTAAACTTATTACTCTTGCCCAAGTTACCGGACGAGCCGACAGCATCTCTAAAAGGACCGTAGTAAGCACTCGCATACTTGGCTGAGTACGCCATAATCAACGTATTCACAAAACCTTGTTCTTCTAACACTTCGCGGATAGCACCGATTCGGCCATCCATCATGTCACTCGGCGCTACGATGTCAGCACCGGCTACTGCATGTGAATGCGCTTGCTGGATCAGTGTCTCCACGGTACGGTCATTGAGCACATACCCATTTTCATCAATGATGCCGTCCTGCCCATGCGTGGTAAACGGATCGAGGGCAACGTCCGTGATCACACCCATATCAGGGCACGCATCTTTAATCGCCATCACTGCACGCTGCGCTAAGCCATCAGGGTTATAAGCTTCTTCAGCAAACTCTGTTTTAGCCGATGCAGGCGTTACTGGAAACAGCGCCATCGCAGGCACACCTAATGACGCTAAGGCTTTTGCTTCTTTCACTAATAGATCAACACTCATGCGCTCAACACCCGGCATGGAAGCGATCGTCTCTGTTTCACCCTTCCCTTCAATCACAAACACGGGGTAAATCAAATCACTTGGTGTAAGCACATTTTCCTGCATCATCCGACGAGAAAAAGACTCCGCACGCATACGGCGCATACGTGTATCGGGGAAAAAGCGCTGGCTATCATTAAAGGCCACAAGAGCATCCTTCTTAACTGAGTTGAATTGGACTCAAAAAGTATGACAAACAGATGAAAAACAACCGAATATCGAAAAAATAAGCCCAATTGAAGTGGTATAAGGTCTATCGTATCAGTAAATAGACTAGCGCACTCTACTATGCCTTGTGTATGACGAAGGTCAGTTAGTTATCGTGTATAAAACTATACGACATAATGACAGCAAAGCGACGAACGGCTTAGCGGCATAGGTTTGTAATCAAGAAGAATCAGGCCGACGGCTGCTTCGCTGTTCGCTTACGCATCAAAAGTCGATAAAGCAACGGTATAACAAACAGCGTCAGTACGGTTGAAAAGACCAAGCCCGCCACAATCGCGGTTGCAACAGGCCCCCATATCAACGACTTTCCGCCCATCCCTGTTGCAAGAGAAAAGAGCCCAGCGATGGTGGTTAGCGAGGTAATTAAGATGGGAATCACACGACGACGTGCAGCATACAAGGTTGCATGCAAAACGCTCATCCCTTCATTTAACCGCTGATTAGCGGCTGATATCAGCACAATCGCAGCATTTACAGCAATACCTGCGAGCGCAACCACACCATACAGAGTATAAATGCTAAGTGGGTTATTCGTTAACCATAAGCCCAGCACGACGCCGGTAAAGGCCATCGGTACGGTCACCAAAATAATCAGTGGCTGAGAATAGCTGGTAAATTGTGTGCCTAAAATTAGGTACATAACACCGACACCAAACAGAAAAAGCAGACCGATATAGTTCATACTCTCTTTAATGTCATCAAGTTCACCAGAAAAGTCTAAACCCAATGCCGGGTAACGACTTTGCAAATTTTGCTTCCAATACTCCTGTAACCAGTTATTAGCTGCTACGGTATCCATGCCTCCTGCTTTTAAATCAGCTTCTACGGTAATCGCTCGTCGGAAGTTATAATGACGGATGTTACCCAGCGTTGTTTGGTATTCGGCCGTCACGAGTGCATTCAATGGAACCATCACCCCATGCTTATCCGGGATACGGAACGCCAGCAGATCATCTATTCGCTGGTAACGACCCGGGGCCGCTTTGATACGTACTTCGAGCTTTTGACCTTGTGATTGCATGTCTGCGACCACTTCGCCATCCACCAGTAACTGCACGGCACGCAATACATCTCTAGGGTTAATACCGGCTTGTGTAATCGCCGTATAATCGGGATGCATTGTCAGTGACATACGCCCCGCCCCAGCATCATCGGTTATGTCTTGAATGTCAGGCTGAGTGAGCATAATGGTTTGCAGGTCATTAGCGGCTCGGCGTAGCTGATCATAATCATCGCCACGCACTTTAACGCTAATCGGTTTTGATACAGGAGGACCACCAGACAGTCGTAAAAATGATACACGCACAGGGCCTATCACGCGCGTCACATCAGCACGCATTGCATCCATCAGTTCATCAACACTACGGTTATCCGCTGTTTGAGGTTGCAACCCCACAACAATTTGTCCGTAGTGATCACCAAAGTAAGGCTCGGTATCTGTAAACATCTGCCCTGAATAGCTGGCTAGTGCCAAAGCGTCTTCGGGTTTTAAATACTGACGCACCCGGTCTTCGACCGCTTGCACAACTTCAAGGGTGCGCTCTAATCGCGTATCTGGCGGCATTTCAACATTGACATAAAAAACGCGCTTAGCATCCGATGCGAAGAAATCCATTTTAATGAACCCCGCCCCAATTAACCCCATCGCACCTACAAACATCGAAAAAACTAAGGCCAGCGTGATATAAGGACGGCGTAGCGACTTAACGAGAGCCCGTATATAAGTCCGCTGAATTCTAGCCGTCATTCGCTGCCGCCAGCGCTGCATTCTTGTAGGTTTATCAAAGTTTACATTCGACACCAGCACATGAGCTGGCAACATCCAAAAGGCTTCGATCAACGAGATGGCTAATGCGATTGTGACCACCAAAGGAATAATCCGCATAAACCCGCCTAAAACACCTGGTAACAACATTAACGGCATAAAAGCCGCCATAGTCGTCAGTACCGCACTGGTGACTGGCTGCGCTACCTCGTTTAGCGTATCAATAGCCGCATCCATGGGTGTAGCGCCGTGTTGCAGGCGATAATAAATAGCCTCAACAACGACGACGGCATCATCAACCAGCATCCCCAGCACAATAACGACCCCAATGAGCACCACCACATTTAGTGTCTCGCCCATCATCCAGAGCACCCAAAAAGTGCCCGCCAAAATAAACGGAATCCCGATCGCAGTTAGTAACGCAATACGTAAACCTAAAAACAACCAAGCCACTAAGAGTACTAATAACAAGCCGATAAGCGCATTATTTTGCATAAGGGAGATAGCTTGCCGAGTCGGTACCGTTTGATCGTCTAATAGCTCCATACGTACACCGCTCTTCACTTCAAACGTATTTCGATCAGCCATGTAATCACGGACGGCACTGACTAGATCCAGCGTATTCGCACTGTCTTTTTTCATGACCGCAAATACAACAGCAGGACGACCATCGACCCGGGCTAATTGTGCTGACTTTTTAGTCGTACGGACAACATCGGCAATACGGCTTAGACGAACATCGCCTATCGTTCCAACGAGTGGAATCTGCATAACATCATCAGTTTGATCACTGCGCCCCTCTAATCGTACCAGCCAACTTTGATCGCCCAGTGAAACGGAGCCCGCCGAGACATCTTTAAACCAAAGAGCCACAGAATCGGAAACTTGCGAAGGCGTGATACCCAGTGCTTGTAAACGATCTAAATTGAGCTGCACTTGTAATTCAGGATCATCCAAAGCGATAGCATCGACTCGGTCTACGCCAGTGATTCGTTCCAAATCTTTGCGGATAATTTCGGCTTGCTGACGCAGGTTGTCATCTTGCGAGTTTGCGGTGACAGCCAGCATAGCGCTCGGGTATGCGTTTCCCGATGTGATCTCGATAATCCATGGCTCATTGGCTTCGTCAGGCAGTTCCGCCTCAGCATTTTGAATTTCACGACGAATGGAACTGACATGTTTATCAAAGGTGCGCGCATCAATATCTTCAAAGCGTATCAGCATGCTGGACACACCTTCACGACTATTAGACGAGACAAAGCTCATATCCGAAATAGAACGCACCGCATCTTCTAGCGGATTAGTCACACGCAATTCAATATCTTGTGCGGATGCACCGGGCAACGCGGTCGTGATTGAAATCCAATTGAAATTGACGCTCGGATCTTGCTGACGAGGCAGCATCAGGTAAGCAACAATACCGATGATTAATACCAGTACGAACGTCAGATTAGCGAGAACATGATTATTGAGTAGCCGATGTATCACGCTCACTGTCTCCCTGCTCGACCGTAATCTCATCTCCGTCATTCAAGACATATTGCCCACTAACGATAAGCTGTGCCGTAGGGCCTAGGCGCGTAGGAACAGACTGGCCCGGCTTAGCCCCGGGGATCGACACAAAACGCGCTTTATCGCCGTCGGCTAACATGACACCGACTTGATTGCCTCGTGTTACCGTATACATAGCGGGGATAAACGGCTGGGCGGTTTGCCACACCAACTCACCTGTCGTCCCACTGAGCGCCTGCTTATCTAAAAAGTCGAGCCGCACTTCTTGCGTGCGAGCCGTAGACTTAATAAAAGGCAGTACGGAGCGAACGTTAACGCGATATTGATCTCCGCCTGCCCGCAACCAAATATTTTCGCTGGCATCCAGGCTTGCAACTTGCCCCGGCTGCAAAGTCGCACTCACCTCGCCTCGACGAGTATCCAGCAGTTTTACAACAGCGGCGCCTGCTGGCAGCAAAGCACCTTGTGCGGTATACACCGCAGTAACCACACCACCAAAAGGCGCCAGCACAGAACAGCGACCTACATTCAACGCCGAAATCGCCTCTTCTGCTTTTCCACCCTGTAATTGCGCCCATAAGGAATTCAACTCAGACTGACGCTGATTGAGCACATCAACAGATACACTGCCAGTTTTTTGAAGTCTTTTGGTGCGCTTAAGCTGCTGACTAGCTAGCCCTGCTTGGCTTGAAAATGATTTCGCTCGCTGTTTAGCTTGCTCCTCATAGAGCAAATAATCTTGGCAATCTAACTCAGCAACTGACTGATTTTTCGCGACGACATCACCCACGCGCACCGGTAGCTCAAGCAACGTGGCGGTAATTTGGGCACTGACGGTGATATGCTGTTCGTTAATAACGGTTGCGGGTGCTGTGAGTTCATCAAAGGCAACAACGGAAGATAGGGATTTAACAATGACAGGCGTTGCCGCGTACAGCGGCGTACAGAGAAACAAGCTGCTCGCTAACCAATATGAAAGATCCTTTTTCATAAACTTCAACATGCGAAACCATCCATTACGTTCGTTGTTATTCGGTACTGTACTATTTGTATAAAACTATTTTTATGGTATTACTTTTTTATAACCACTTTACCTATAACCGCTGAGTGTAACGTATCTACGCTGGCTAATAGCAACTTTTAATATAAGCATCAATATCACAAAGCCCAGACATACTGGGCTTTGTGATGAAGGCTACACACTCGTTTTCACAAACTAGAGACGCACTTCAATGCCATGCTTTTGCATATAAGCTTTGGCTTCTGGAATAGAGTATTCGTTAAAGTGGAAGATAGAAGCCGCTAAAACCGCATCCGCCTTACCTTCCAAAACACCGGCCACTAAATGATCCAAGTTACCCACTCCACCTGATGCGATAACAGGCACATGCACAGCCTCAGATATAGCGCGGGTAACACCCAAGTCATAGCCTCGCTTCACACCATCCTGATCCATAGACGTTAGCAAAATTTCACCGGCGCCATAATCGACCATTTTCTTAGCCCACTCGATGGCATCTAAACCCGTCGGCTTGCGACCGCCATGCGTAAAGATCTCCCAGCGATCAGGTTCGCTAGCCACGGATACTTTTTTTGCATCAATGGCGACAACAATACACTGCGAACCAAAACGCTGTGCTGCTTCACGGACAAACTCTGGATTAAATACAGCCGCACTGTTGATCGATACTTTATCTGCTCCGGCATTCAGCATGGTACGAATATCTTCACAAGTCCGAATACCGCCACCGACAGTCAGTGGAATAAAGACTTGTGATGCCATCTTTTCTACCGTGTGCACCATAGTGTCACGGCCTTCATGTGTAGCAGTAATATCCAAAAAAGTGATTTCATCGGCGCCCTGCTCATCGTAGCGCTTCGCGACTTCAACAGGGTCGCCTGCGTCTCGAATATCCAGAAACTGCACGCCTTTCACAACACGGCCATTTTCAACATCAAGACAAGGAATAATACGTTTTGCGAGTGCCACGTTACTTTCTCCGCTAGCAACTTGTACCGTTAGGTTTACCTATTACGGCTTACCGTCCCAGTTCAAAAAGTTTTTCAGTAACTGTAAGCCCACTGTGTGGCTTTTCTCCGGATGGAACTGCACAGCAAACGCATTGTTATGACTCTGCGCCACATCAAAGGTGTTCCCGTAATTACAGGTACCTGCCACTTGCTCACGCTTAACGGCATTTACGTAGTAACTATGTACAAAATAAAACCGGCTATTATCAGGGATATCCTTCCAGAGTGGGTGGTCGATCGTTTGTTTGACCTCATTCCAGCCCATATGCGGAACTTTAAGTCGTTCGCCCTGCGCATCGCGGTGATCATAACCAAAAAACTGCACTTGGCCTTCAAACTCACCCAAGCAGTCGACACCACCATTTTCTTCAGAACGCTGCATTAAGGCTTGATAACCTACACAGATCCCTAAGAAAGGTCGGCCAGAGCGAATCGCTTGTGCCACTTCTTTATCCACACCTTGGGCATAAATTTCGGACATGCAATCACGAATAGCACCGACACCGGGTAGCAGAACCCGATCGGCCTCTGCTATCTTTTTTGCATCCGACGTTACCCATACCTCGACACCCGGCTGCACATATTCAAGTGCTTTAGCGACCGAGTGCAAGTTGCCCATACCATAATCGATAACGGCAATCGTGCTCATTACAGAACGCCCTTAGTAGACGGCATCATGCCTGCTGCACGTTCATCACGCTCTAATGCCATACGTAGTGCACGACCAAACGCTTTAAAGATGGTTTCGGCTTGGTGATGCGCATTGAAGCCCTTGATGTTATCAATATGTAACGTCACACCGGCATGGTTTACAAAGCCTTGGAAAAACTCCCAGAACAGCTGCGTATCCAAACGACCAATGCTTGCGCGGGTAAATTCACAGTTAAAACTTAGGCCTGGACGACCCGAAAAGTCGATAACGACACGCGATAGGGCTTCATCTAATGGCACATAGGCGTGTCCGTATCGATAAATGCCTTTTTTATCGCCCACCGCTTCTTTAAACGCTTGGCCCAGAGTGATGCCGATATCCTCAACGGTATGGTGATCATCGATGTAGATATCACCATTGGCCTCAACGTCGATATCTATCATGCCATGACGAGCAATCTGATCCATCATATGCTCAAGGAAAGGCACGCCCGTATCCGCTCTAAATTTACCCGTCCCATCCAAATTAATAGACACGGTAATTTGCGTTTCTAGCGTTTCCCGATTCACTGTAGCCTTACGCTCAGACATGCTGCACTCCGATGACAAAACAGAAAGCGGTTATTATATATCCAGCCGCCATCAGATGCACCGTAAGGTATCGGTTTAGAACGATAAAACTCATATAACAGCGCTGATTGCTCAAATACGCTAGGGAACTCACAATAAAGATTCGACTCTGACCTTATACTCTCGAATCTTAACCTGCGGTTCACATGCAACATGCAGGCTATACAGGTTATGATCGTGAACACCGTTTCGATCAACTTTCGCTGGATGATTAATAAGGGATTTCCATGGGTAAAATAATTAAAATAGTGATCGGTATTTTCGCAGCCGTTGTATTACTGGGCGTGCTAGCCGTTGGCATATTAACCGCATTGTTCGACCCCAATGATTACAAACCTGAAATAGAAGCACTGGCAAAAGACAAAGCGCAGATAGACCTTTCTATCGACGGTGAAATCGATTGGTCCTTTTACCCATGGCTAGGACTAAGCATTGCCGATGTAGACGTACGTTTTGTTGATCAGCCGGATTTAGCGAAACTAAAAAAAGCCCAACTGGCCGTCAACATACCGTCACTACTCTCTGGAAAAGTCCAGATGGATAGCATCTTAATCGATGGGCTAACGCTCAATCTCACCAAAAACAAAGACGGCAAAGTCAACTGGGAAAAACCAACAGCGGATTCAGTTCAGGCCAACACGACACCAGTAAGCACCGACACATCGCCTGAGAACACAAACGGCAGTACTCAACCCCTTTCCCTAGATATCCAAAGTATTAGTATTAAAAACGGTACAGTTACCTACTTAGACCAACAGGCCCAGCAACAAATCACGCTCAGTGACCTTGTGATCAATAGTGGTCAGATCAGCGACGGCAAAGCCTTCCCTGTTGATATTGTGACTAATCTAGTTCAGCAGAAAAACACCCAACAAACACTCGCGGCTAAAATCGCAGCAACCGCCAATATCACACTAGATTTAGATAATCAGCAGTATGTGGTAGAGGGCTTTAACAGCGATATTACTCTGGAAGCAGAGAAATTAATTAAACTACACATAGAATCAAACTTGGTTGCAGACCTTGCCCAAAACCGTATCGCTATTGATAAATGGGTGGCGCAGCTAACCAACTTAAAAGCGTCTGGTGCACTCACTATCGAAAACCTAGATACACTACAAATGGTTGGATCTATTAAAACAGATACCTTTGCACTGAACTCTTTATTAGAAGAACTAGGGCTGCCTATCATCAACACATCGGATAGCAGTGCGTTTAACAAAATGAGCATTGCGAGCCAATTTACAGGCGATGCTAAAAAAATCACAACCAATTCGCTGGCAATCACTATTGATGACACCAAACTCAATGGCTCTGCTAACTATGCTCTAGATACAGGCCGCCCTGAAATTGCTCTGTCGGGTAATAGCATTAATATTGACCGTTACCTACCCCCCACCAACACCAGCGGTGGTGAAGCAAAAAGCATTACAGACAGTAGTGATGCAAAAGATAATGGTTACTCAAAAGAGGCGGTTATACCTGTCGACTCTCTTAAACCGCTGAACATGGGTGCGTCACTGAAAATGCAAAGCGTGACCTACAATAAAATGCCGATGAGTAACCTTGATGTTGCCATCGACGCACGTAACGGTCTGATTAAACTCACCAAAGCCAATCTCAGCATGTACAGTGGCAGCATCAACACCAGCGCCACTTTAGACGTACGTAAAACACCGGCTAGTTTAGCGATCAATAAAAAGATCAACGGCTTACAACTCGGCGACATGCTAACTGCACTCAATGGTAGTGCGCCAATCACCGGAGCTATGAGTACCAATGCAGCCATCACAGCTAAAGGCGTGTCAGTGTACGACATAGTCAACAGCTTAAATGGTACAGCAAATATCTCTCTACAAAACGGCGTTATTAAAGGTATCGACATGGCCCAGCAACTCTGCCAAACCATGAACAACCTGAGCGCCCTTGGTCAGTTAAGTACAGCCGAAAGCGTCGATGGTTCAACGCCTTTTGCTAAAATGGGTGGGAACTTTACCATCAAGAACGGCGTTATTAGTAATGGCGATCTCAATGCCAGCCTCGATGCCATGACACTATCAGGCAAGGGTGATGTTAACTTACCTAAACGCACACTGAACTATGGCTTAGGCTTACTGATCAAAGAAAACCTGTTCAAACAAAGCTGCTCAGTGAATAACAAACTAGAAGGTGTAGAATGGCCCGTTCTTTGTAAAGGTAGCTTTAATGAAGCACCTGCCAAATTATGTAAGCCTGACACTAACGCCATCAAGGATATGCTTAAAGCCGCCCTTACTGACAAAGTTAAAAACAAGGTAAAGGACGAAGTTAAGAGCAAAGTTGAAGATAAACTTAAGGAAAAGCTAGGTGGTGAAGAAAGCGTTAAAGGCTTATTAAAAGGACTCTTTTAATCGCACATGACACCCTCACAATTTAATATTGCCGTGCTGAATTGGTTTGATCAGCACGGCCGCCACACCCTACCGTGGCAAGCACACAAAACATCCTATTACACGTGGATTTCCGAAATCATGCTGCAACAAACGCAGGTGAGTACGGTGATCCCTTATTTCGAGCGCTTTATTGCACAGTTCCCCGATGTCCATGCACTTGCCAAAGCGCCACAAGATGATGTTCTGCATTTGTGGACAGGCCTTGGGTATTACGCGCGCGCTCGTAACCTACACAAGACGGCCCGTATTATCAGCCAAGACTTTGGCGGAATCTTTCCTGAGTCCGTAGAAGAACTCACCGAACTACCGGGTATTGGACGATCAACAGCAGGCGCAATTCTATCCATATCCACAGGAAAACGTGCCGCTATTTTAGATGGTAATGTGAAACGCGTACTGGCACGCTTTTATGCCGTAGAAGGCTGGACAGGCACAACCGCCAACCAGAAACGTTTATGGGAGTACGCCGAACACAACACGCCTTACGAGCGTGTGGGCGATTATACGCAAGCCATGATGGATCTCGGCGCCACGCTCTGTACCCGCAGCAAACCGAGTTGCTTATTATGCCCACTAGAAAGAGACTGCGATGCGCTAAAGCTCGGCACACCGAGCGCCTTCCCACACCCTAAGCCAAAAAAGACTCAACCCGTTAAGCAAACCATTATGCTATTGGTACAAAATACCCAAGGCGAAACCCTATTACGCCAGCGCCCCCCTACCGGTATCTGGGGCGGATTATGGAGCCTCCCGGAAGTCACAGACTTACGTGATGCAGCCAACGAATCGGGCCTTGATTTGGATCTCGAGTCCGCTATTGCCCTCGAGCCTGTGCGACATACGTTTAGCCATTACCATCTCGACATCACACCTATGCGGATCTCGCTCAAGTCCTCCGCCAGCAAAGACCCTATAAACTGTGTCATGGAAGGACAAACCGCACTCTGGTATAACATACACCAACCACCAAACATTGGTTTAGCTGCACCGGTAAAACGGTTACTAAAGCAGCATACCCGTTCAATCGATTAAACCGGGAGACACCCATGACTCGAACTGTCATGTGCAGAAAATTTAAAGAAGAACTAGAAGGTTTAGAAAAGCAGCCCTACCCAGGCCCCAAAGGCCAAGAAATTTACGACACGGTTTCTAAAAAGGCATGGCAAGCATGGATCGAACATCAAACACTCATTATTAATGAAAAACACATGAGTTTAATGGACCCGAACACACGTAAAGTGCTCGCGCAAGAAATGGAAAAGTTCATGGACGGCGAAGATTACATCAAAGCCGAAGGCTTTGTGCCTCCATCAAAGACTTAACACCAAAAAGTTAACAAAAACAGTTGACAAGAAACCAGAAGCACGATTAAATACGCGCCTCTTGAGTTGCCCGGATAGCTCAGTCGGTAGAGCAGAGGATTGAAAATCCTCGTGTCGGCAGTTCGATTCTGTCTCCGGGCACCATCTTTAAGACCTCGTTTTTCTTCACAGAAATACGGGGTTTTTTAGTTTCAGAGCGTTAAAAAAGAGTTTTCTCTACTGCAGAGTAGCGGGGCTTCTGACACCCCACCTTAGCACAACCTAATAACTACCCTTGTACACCCAAGAGTTTTTCTACTGTTTTAGCAACGTGACGTGCTCCGCCTTGTATGTCCGTGATGAGGCCATGCGCTTCGTTCACCAATTGGTTACTGCTGTTAACTTGCTCCTTTACCAAGGCCATACTGTTACGGGCTTTTCCAGTTAAGTCGCTATTTTGCTTAACCATATTTTCTACTTCGACCGTTGATGTAGAGGTTCGCGCTGCAAGCTGTCGGACTTCATCCGCTACGACCGCAAAGCCTCGACCATGATCTCCGGCCCTAGCTGCCTCAATGGCTGCATTCAAGGCAAGTAAATTTGTTTGATCAGCGATACTACTAATAGTAGTAACAATTTTTGATATTTCATGTGATTGCTGATTAAGACTATCGATGAGGCTCGATGCCTTTTCGACTTCTTGCTCAATACCCACCGATATATCAACCGATTTTTTTAACGTAGCGCTACCGTGAGAGGCTGCAGTCGATGTTGTTTCTGAGGTCTCATACGCTATTTGAGCGGCGTCACGAATAGCGGCTTGCTGCTCTACCCGCGCCGTTACATCAGACGCAAATTTAACAACTTTAATAACATTACCTTTCGCATCATAAATAGGATTATAGGTAGCCTCTAACCATATTGTTGCGCCAGACTTTTGCTTACGCTTGAATTGACCAGACTTAAACGTCCCAGTCGCTAATTCATTCCAGAACTTAGGATTATCATTATAAAACTCCTCGTAGCAGAAAATTTTGTGATGGCGCCCCTGTACTTCTGATAAGTCGTAGCCAACCGCATTCAGGAAATTTTCATTCGCTGTTAGAATGTCGCCCTGAGGGGTAAACTCGATCACGGCCATAGAACGATTAATCGCATCTTGGGTAGCTAATTGAGCATTAAGTGACGCTTTATCTGCCGTCACATCGCTAGCAAACTTGATGACCCTCACAACTTTGCCATCATCATCTGTTACTGGGAAATAAGTCGCCTCTAGCCACAAGTCTTCACCTTGCTTATTTCTGCGCATAAACACACCACCTTCTTTCCCACCTTTACCAAGCCGGTCCCAAAAAGCGCGATATTCAGGCTGGTTTACATAGGTATTACTACAGAAAATTCGATGATGCTGGCCGACTATTTCATTTAACTGATAACCTACCGCTTTCAGAAATAAATCATTAGCGGTAATAATGGTTCCATCCGGCTTAAACTCAATAACAGCTATATTATGCATGATCGCATTCGAAAAGCTTTTAAGAGAATCCAGCTCATTCACTGTATTATTAAGCTGCTCTTTCGACTTTCTACGAAACATGTATGCCACCTCAATCATAATTCAAACTAATATTAAGCCAAGATTAATAATGGTATCTTCGCCCAAAAAAAATCTATTTAATTGAATTAAAAGTAGTTTAGGGTTTCCCCTATGTAAAGAAATTAGGTTAGCTTTCCCCGCTTTTAATTAATTGGATAATAAATAAAACGGCAACTCATTTGGGAGGAGCGACTCACTGAATAATGGTCATAAAAAAACCGGCTAAATGCCGGTTTTAAAAGTATTATTTAGCCTACAAGCCAACGAAAGGTTGTAATAATTTAGGCAAGAACCCCTGAAATTTCATAGGCGCATCAGTTGCTACTAAGCAAATGCAAGGCATGCTGCCATCCGTCATTGGCTGATGTTCAATCGTAGGATCAAGATCAGCAACATCACCTGACGTGAACCTCCCCAGCTCATCACTGTAAGACCCACCCAATATGAGAGTCATCTCACTACCATGATGAGTATGAATAGGGATACTCATCCCCGGTTGAATACGTAACAAACGCAACCCCCCATCACGAGTCTCCATTTTAATTTGCTGAATACCCGGCACTAGGCGCCGCCATGATAATCCAATATCCCCGTGTTCAAGCAACTGTTTCAAGGGAGCAGGAAATGCATGTTGCCGCATCACACCGGTAGAGTCTTCAGACACAACAGTATTAGCGGGGCTGATATCAGGTTCTTGCATTAATTGAGTAAAAAAGTCATCTCTGCCACTAGCGTCAACGGGCTCTGATGCTTCAAATAATGCAGCGCCGATTTCTTCAGCTTCACGAATGCGCTGTTTACAACGGGTACAAAACTGCAGATGGCATGCGACAAGAGTCTCAAATGATTCAGGCAAAGCACCAGCGGCATAGCTGACAAGCGTGGCGTCGTCAGGATGATGATGTGTACTCATGCTTCTGACCTCACGGCTTTGCTTAATTTCTGAAATCCAAGACGCAGACTCGACTTAACACTGCCAAGCGGAAGACTCATCTCATCGGATATTTCTTGGTGGCTTTTGCCTTCAAAGTAAGATTTATAGATCACTTGTGCTTGCTGTACAGGTAAATTTTTAATTTCGTCCCGAATGCGATAGCTGTCCGCATGAGCGTCGTAATCCACAGTTTCGCATTCATCATATACAAGCACCGCGTTATCTCTAACTTTCTGCCGCCGCAAATGATCAACATGCAAATTACGAGCAATCCTAAAAATCCACGTACTCGCTGCTGCTTTTTTACTATCGTACTGCTTAGCTTTTCGCCAGACAGTCATCATAGTTTCTTGCGTTAGCTCTTCTGCTAACACGTCATCTCTAGTCACACCGATTAGCCAAGATTTGAGCCTTGGCGCAAAATGATCATAAAACTTCATGTACATATGCTTATCGCCCGTCAGCGCAATGCGCTCAAGGCAATGGTTCCACTGCTTAATCTGATCTTGTTGATCGGATTCATTTTGCATTCTAGCGTCCTGTTTCATGTGACTGTTTACGATACTAACAGCGATTCGGATCACCCATAACTAATTTGATCTAGTTTTCTTACCAACCCGTAATAAGAGACGGATATTCGAATATATGACAATAACAAACGGGCTACATCATGCGTGCAACAAAACCTTTAAAAATAGCCGTTGTTGGATCGGGCATAGCAGGTCTTAGCGCTGCTTGGCACCTCTCTAAGCAACCCGATATCGAAATGACTATTTTCGAGAAAAATGATCGGCTAGGTGGCCACAGTAATACCGTAGATGTAGAAATAGAGCAGGAAACCATTCCTGTAGACACCGGGTTTATTGTTTTCAATCCACCTAATTATCCAAACTTAGTCGCGCTTTTTAAACACCTTGATGTACCGGTAACGCCGACAGATATGTCATTTAGCGTCTCTATGGATAAAGGACGATTAGAATACTCAGGCAGCGGGTTAAACGGTTTATTTGCACAACGCAGCAATATGATGAAGCCCCGATTTATAAGAATGGTCAGCGATATTCTTAAATTTTATAAAGAAAGTAGTGACCCTAATTTTATTAAAAATGACACCATGACTCTGCGGGAGCTATTAAAAGATAAAGGATACAGCGACTCATTTAGAGACGATCATCTACTACCTATGGGTGCTGCGATATGGTCCACTCCCATGGATAAAATGCTCGACTACCCGGCTAAACCTTTTCTAAGCTTTTGTGAGAATCACGGCCTGTTACAAGTAAAGGACCGCCCACAATGGCATACGGTTGTTAATGGCAGCCGTGAATACGTCACACGCTTATGCGCTGATATAGAAGGTGATATTTTAACTCACCGCTCTATCCGGAGTGTTCGCCGTATTGGCGGGAAGGTACTTATTACCGATTGGCAAGGCGATCAATGGCAATTCGACCATGTCATTTTTGCTTGTCATGCTGACCAAGCACTTCGTTTACTCGCCGACCCTCGTCAAGAAGAAACAAACGTACTCTCTAACTTTCGTTTCGAACGAAATAAAGCCGTACTTCATAGCGATACCAAACTGATGCCTCGCCGTAAGCGAGCGTGGTCTAGCTGGAATTACCTAGGGGATAACTCACATGGTGGTGGAGCTCTATGCGTTAGCTACTGGATGAACAAGCTCCAACATTTACCCACAGACAAGCCAATGATTCTGACACTCAACCCTTTTGAAGAACCCGCAAAAGGGTCAGTACACGCCAGTTTTTTATATGACCATCCTGTCTTCGATAAAAAAACAGATCAGGCCCAAAAAGACTTATGGGGTATTCAAGGAAATCACAACACCTGGTTCTGCGGCGCGTGGTGCGGATTTGGTTTTCATGAAGATGGTATTCAGTCAGGCTTGCTTGTCGCCGAAAAAATTAGCGGTGTTTTACGGCCTTGGCAAATAGTCGGTATGTATGACCGTATCCCGGTACCGGCTGACTTTCTGGACAGCCCCCTTTTCGATAAAGATTCAGGGGCGGCGGCATGATGAATTCAGCCCTTTACCATGGCAATGTCATGCATCAACGTATGGCTCCCAAAACACACCGCTTTGTGTATTCGTTGTCTAGCTGGTTAATCGATATAGATGAGCTAGGAACAATGGATAACAGCTTACGAGGTTTTGGTTGGAACCGAGCAGCCCTATTTAGCTTTCGTGATAAAGATTACGGTTTTTCTGATGGACGCCCACCCCGTACGTTCATCAACCATGTGATGCAGGATAACGGCCTAGCAACTCCACACCGGGTCGACTTATTGTGTCAAATCCGCTGCCTCGGGTATGTTTTTAATCCTTTGGTTGTTTGGTTTTGCTATGGCGAAGATGACATATTGACGGCCGTTCTTTACGAAGTGCACAACACCTTTAAGCAACGTCACCATTACCTAGTGCCTGTGGATAAAACAGAAGCAAAAGGAGCTACACACTTTAAACAACAAGTAGATAAACACTTTTATGTATCTCCCTTTATGCCGATGGAATGCACATACCAATTTGCTTTCAAATTACCCGCCAAACAACTCTCGTTATCCATTAACCAGACCTATCAAGGCAAAACTATTATGGCTGCCGCTTGGACAGGCGAGCATGAGTCTCTATCGCAGTCTGTGTTATTCAAACAAGCCCTTAGTCATCCATTTAACACCCTCAAAGTTATTTGCGCGATCCATTGGGAAGCCCTAAAGCTTTGGGCTAAAGGCGTGAAACTGATAAAACGCCCAGCTCCACCTACCCGCTTAATTTCTCACGGCCAACCCACCCACCCGACGAAACGGTAAAGACGTTATGAATCGAATGCAGCCTACCTCCAAACCACGCGACCTAATTAAGCCTCATGCGAAACAAAAAAATCACACCCTACGTGGTCATGGCTGGCTAGTCCGCGCACTGATTAACACCCTCAATGCAGCGGACATAACAGCCGTTAGCGTCGTAACAAAAAACGGCGAGCGCATCACGCTAGGTCAACCTAATAACGATGTTGCTATGCCCGTTATTAAACTCACACGCCATCGAGCCGTAGTGAAAAGCAGCCTTAATGGTTTAATGGGTTGGGCTGAAAGCTATATGGCAGGGGATTGGGACTGTGACTCACTCATTACTTTGACTGACTGGGCCATGCATAATGAAGTGCCTCTGCGTAAAGCCTTTGCCGGGCGATCAATTAATGCGTTTGTGAACCGCCTTTGGCATCGTTTAAATGACAATAGCAAACGTGGTAGCCGTAAAAACATCGCCTATCACTATGACCTTGGGAACCACTTTTACGAGTCTTGGCTGGATGACACCATGACGTATTCGTCGGCACTCTTCGAAGATACAAGCCTATCTTTAGCGCATGCACAAAACGCTAAATATCAACGTATATTATCCATGAGCGAGGCCCAACCGGGCGATCGTATCCTAGAAATAGGCTGTGGTTGGGGCGGTTTTGCAGAAACGGTTAGTGAGCATGAGCAACTCTCGTTATACGGCGTGACTCTATCGAAAGAGCAGCTGAATTATGCACAAAACCGCATGAAGCAACTTAATGCCCATGACCGTATTCAACTTGCTTTCCAAGACTACCGGGATATTAACCAAACCTTCGATCGCAGTGTTTCGATTGAGATGTTCGACGCGGTTGGCGTAGCTCACTGGAACACGTATTTCCAAACGCTATATACCTCACTAAAGCCGGGAGGGACTGCCGTCCTACAAGTGATCTGTATAGAGCCTGACCGTTTCGACACCTACCGTAACAGCGCTGACTTTATTCAACGCTACATCTTCCCAGGTGGCATGCTACCCACGGCACAAAAGATGTGTGAGCTAACTCAAACTCACGGTATGGCATTGGAAGAGCAGCTCGAATTTGGTTTGGACTACGCAGAGACCCTGCGTCAGTGGAGAGAAACTTTCTTATATCAGTGGGATGAGATCAAACCGCAAGGATATGACGAACGATTTCGCCGTATGTGGGAGTTCTATTTAGCTTATTGCGAAAGTGGATTCCGCTATCGCTCGATTGATGTTCGCTTATTTAAAATCAGAAAGCCCTTAACAACTAAAGAAGCTGTGACACAAGGAGAGAATCATGCGAATGTATCGCCTAATGCTATGCCTAGTGATGGCCATCATGGTTAATGGCTGCAGTACAATGAATATCGAAGACTTTAACGACACAAAACCGCACTTTGTACTCAATGATTACTTTCTGGGCACAACACATGCCTGGGGATTGTTCGAAGACCGTTTTGGTAATGTTAAGCGCAGTTTTAAAGTCACTATTAACGGCCGAACTCAGGACGGAAACCTTATCCTCGTTGAAGATTTTGTCTACAACGATGGCGAAGTAGACCAACGCATCTGGACGATCACCCAAACAGGTGAAGATCGTTATGAAGGCACGGCCGACGACATCATAGGTAAAGCTGATGGCCAAGTGGCAGGCAACGCTCTGAATTGGAAATACACCATGTTGTTACCCGTCGGCGATAAAACCTATAAGGTCAAATTCAACGATTGGATGTTCTTACTGTCGGACGATATTATGATTAATAAAGCCACGGTCAGTAAATGGGGATTCGAGGTAGGGACCGTCATGCTATTTTTTAATAAAACGCCAACAACAACTCACTTTTGATGCACAAATAAGCCTCTTATGATCGATAACACGCAAGCACGACATACTGTTGTGGCGTACATCCGCCTCTTTAACCAACTGGATCAATTATCAGTCGAGCGGCTAAGCGCGGTCGCGGCGCCTACCGTTCGTTTTATAGACCCATTCAACGATGTAACAGGCTATGGCGATATGATGCGAGTACTACAGCATTTTAGCGATACCGTGACAGCACCCCACTTTAATGTCAGTGAAACGGCCTTTATTGCGGATACATGTTTTTTACGATGGGAGTTTAGTGGAACGTTAAAACAATCAGGCAAGCCTTGGTGCTTCCCTGGTGTAAGTGAACTCACCCTAGATACCGACTACCGTGTCATTCGCCATCAAGATCACTGGGATGCCGCCACTCATTTCTACGAAAAGCTTCCTTTATTAGGCAGCGTAATCCGATTGATAAAACGCCGTATCCGCCCCCTTTAGCACCTCCCCCCATGCTTCACTGCCTATCTATGACGCCGTTAACTCGCATCGTTTACCTTCTCGCTACAATCTATTTATGTTAGATAATGGCACTCAGGACACGAATGAAGGTCATAGTTAATAACGAAGCTTCGACTTTTCATGCGACTTTATAGGTTGAAGCGGCGCTATTTCGCTATTTCAGGAGAAAAGAATGGGATTGGGATCCAAATTGAAACGCTTTGTCGGATCAGATTTAATTGATGACGTACAACAACAACTCAAAGATGTGATGGATCAAGGCCTTGATAAACATATTAAGATCGCCGTGACAGGATTGAGCCGTAGCGGTAAGACCGTTTTTATAACATCACTCACACATCATCTTTTGCAAGCTCACCATAGTAAATCACTGCCGTTTTTCAGTGCCGCGGGCGACCATCGTATTCTCAGCGTTAAAAACATCAGTGATAAGTCAACGTTTCCGTTTCCTCTGAGTGACGCGGTGGATGCGCTATCACAAGAGCCGCCTCATTGGCCACCGTCAACCACAGGACTATCCGAAGTACGCTTAGCTATTAAATATAAACCCGGCAACCGTCTCAAGCGCTTACTTACTGATTCAGCCACGCTGTATTTAGACATTATTGATTACCCCGGTGAGTGGCTATTGGACTTACCATTACTCAATCAAAACTTCGAGCAATGGTGTGATAAGCAACGTAAACTTTTTGATGCAGAGCCGCGTGCAAGCGTAGCTAGTAGCTGGCTAACAGCCATGCAGGCTGTTGATTGGTTAGCTCCCGCCGATGATGCGCTGATAGCGCAATTGAGTCGAGACTACACCGCCCTGCTCCACCAACTAAGGCAACAACCTTACGCACTAAGTTTATTACAACCCGGGCGCTGTATTTTACCGGGCGACATGGCGAACGATCCTTTATTAATGTTATTTCCTGTTATTCCAGCCTTGGATAGTCATGCTGAAATCCCCGAAAATTCAGCTTATGCACGGCTACGCCAACGCTATTCAGATTACCGAGAGAATGTTGCTAAACGATTCTACCGAGAGCATTTTTCACGGTTTGATCGTCAAGTCGTACTCGTCGATTGCTTAAAAGCA